>WNFT01001676.1_pt1 | contig 18703 bp, 18 predicted proteins | sample 5400191 | NCBI WGS metagenome assembly WNFT01 (sample SAMN13153359, study PRJNA577476) | soil metagenome | isolation source: 80 cm saprolite under Madrone tree | place: USA:California | collected 2016-06-14 | reverse complement strand
ACGTACCTCTATCAACGTCCCGCCGACATCCTTGCGGACGCCTGCGTATGACCTGAGGCCAGTGTGGTTTGCTAGACCTTCACTGTAGGACTCTTTCATTCCCAACACTCTGACGGTTTAAACTGGTTACTCTCTTGATAGCGCAGCCACCCCTCCTCTCCGAGGAGGGGAACACCCTTCCCTGCAATTCATTCACACCTTCTATGACCGCCGGTTTTTTCGTTGATTCCAGGGAAAACCGGCGCTCATGGAAGCTGTGAATGAATTGGAAGGCAAGAGGAAGAAACCAGTTCCCCCTGGTTGTGAATTCGTTCACAGCTTCATAGGGCGCCGCTACAGTAAGAGCCACGATGAAAAAGCGCGCCGCTTTTTGGCGAAACTGAACCTTGTAACCAACGGGCAACAAGGAACGTACTCCTGAACGAAAACGCCCCGTCGAGAACACGGATCCATCTTCAACCTGCTGAACCTCGACAAACAGTGGTGAAAGCTTCTCCGTACCGGACAATAACGCTTTCCCGACGGAGCAAGGAGTCTTTGTTGCGAAGCAACGGGTCCTCGTCACAGAGCAAAGGATGTCACAAAGCAATGTGTCTTCCTCCGAACCAGAACTAATTGAGTCCGTGCCGAAGAGACATTTGCTTGCCGCAAACGAATGTTGGTTTGCGATGAAGAAAGTTTTGTTTGACACAAACAAATATTCGTTTGCGACGAAGAATGTTTTGTTTTGCCGCAAACAAATGTTGGTTTGCGACGAAGAAGGTTTTGTTTGCTACAAACAAATATTCGTTTGCGGCGAAGAATGTTTTGTTTGCCGCAAACAAATGTTGGTTTGCGATGAAGAAAGTTTTGTTTTGCCACAAACAAATATTCGTTTGCGACGAAGAAGGTCTTGTTTGCCACAAACAAATATTCGTTTGCGATGAAGAAAGTTTTGTTTGACACAAACAAATATTCGTTTGGCGACGAAGAAGGGTCTTGTTTGCCGCAAACAGAAGCTTGTCCCCGATAGACATTTCTTCGCGACCAACGTTATTTACCAGGTCCGACAAGTCATTGCTATTAATGAGATATCGCCCCTCCAGGTGGCGGGATGAGGTATCAGCAATTCATCCTTAGATCGTTCGCGCAACACACCACGGCTGTCGTTGCCAGTATCGCCGTCGGGCAGCTCGCTGCTGCCGCTCTCGATGCCGGGAAGTCTGCCATCGCGGCGGCCTGACCTGTAATTCATTCACAGCTTCTATGGGCCGGTCTTTCCTGAAATCAATGAAATACCGATTCAAAGCGTGATTATCACGGTGCAGTCGGATACAATCGCCGGTAAAAACTGCGAGGTCAAAAATGAGAACACTGCACAGGCTGAGAAGTGTATTGGGGATCTTGCGATCGATAGCCGTTGTGGTGCTGATTTGCATGCCTGTTTACGGGCAGTGGGTGAAAGTCCCCACGGTCGGAATTCCGCGCGGGCCCGATGGCAAGGTGAACCTTTCGGCGCCGGCGCCGCGATCGCCCGATGGCCATCCGGACCTGTCCGGAATCTGGGAATCCGGCAGCGCCAAATACATACAGGACATTGCGGCGGATCTCAAACCCGGCGACGTGCCGTTTCAGCCCTGGGCTAAGGCACTTGTCGATCAACGCGCAGACGGCTCGCATTCGGGAGAGGATCCGTTTGCGAACTGCTTGCCTCAAGGCGTCCCAAGGGTCAATGCTTCGCCGCCACCATGGAAGGTGATCCAAAAATCGGACGTGATCGTGATTCTTTATGAGTCCGCCAACACGTGGCGCCAGATCTTCCTCGATGGCCGCGAGTTGGGAAACGACTATCCCCCTACGTTCCTGGGTTATTCAACCGGTAAATGGGACGGCGATACGCTGGTAGTCGACACCCGTGGGTTCAACGGAAAGACATGGTTGGATCAGACAGGCAAGCCCACTTCGGACGCACTACACGTCACCGAACGTTTTCGGCGAACGGACTTCGGGCATCTGGAGATTCAAAGTACGATCGATGACCCCAAGGTCTATACCAGGCCGTGGACGGTAAAGGAACAGGCGCGCCTGATGCCGAATACCGACGTCATCGAAAACGCTTGTGAGAACAATCGTGATCTCCAACACCTCGGGGGCAAGTACGTCAAGTAACCTGGCGCTTTAGGTTCCTATAGCGCAAACAAGCCCGGCATACAACGTTTCAGCACGCGCAGTCTATCCATTCAGATAGCTGCGCGCTGCGGGCAAATGGTCGGACACGCGCTTTTCAACGAAGTACGCTATGGCACCAAACATGCCCATACGCGGGTGAACCTACTTGACGCTCACAACCTGAATTGCTCGAGGGTTCGGAGGTAGCCATGGAGCTGGAAACGTTCGGCGAACCAGCATGCGAATCCGAAGTGACTCGATTGGATGGGCACTACAGCAAATATTACTTCCATCACACAGAGTTCACCAACCTTGCAACCGATCCCCGCAGCTACTTGTTCATAGGCAGGCGCGGATCCGGCAAGACCGCACTCACGCAGTACTTCTACTTCCAAAAGAAACTCCCACGAGCCATTAACATCGACATCGACGAACCGGCCGCATTTCAGGGCGTCCTGGACAAAATAGCTGCCCGGACCGTATATGCCCGCGAGATCGCGATACGGATCTGGCCAAACTCTGGTGCCTTGTGTTCTGGTTCGTATTGTTTCGCGAGTTGCGGGATCGTGATCCCAGGATCAGAGCGGCATGCATATTCGGCGACGAAGCCGGCCGTGTGACTACTTTCATCAAAGGGATGCTCAAACAATTGCTTTCGAAAAAACTGAACTTTGATGAGGACCTCTCAGACCAGCTCGAGCGGATTCTTGGAGATCAGACGATATCCCAGGCACAATCCGCCGTCCTGGAATTCGCCAGGGAGCAGCCCGTAATCCTGGCCTTCGACAGTCTGGAGAATTACTCCGTCGAGAACGACCAGATGATGAAGGCCACGGCTTCTCTAATCCAGGCCGCTGCCAAATTCAACGAAGACTACGCCTCGAAGAATCTCCACCTGAAACTTTTCATGATGGCCGAGATTTACCCGCTTTTGAAAGAACAGGTCCTGCTGAATCCGTTGAAGCATGTCCGGCATGAAATCTTCCTGAGCTGGCGGCCAAAGGATCTGATGCGCCTGCTGAGCTGGAGGTTGCGACGGCACTTGAAAGATCACAACCTGCTGAAGCCCACGCAGTCGCGCCTTGATTGGGACGATCACCATGATGTTCTGCACAGGATATGGGAACCCCAGTTTGGCCGAATGATCCAAAGTAACGGCGGGCCGCCTGAGCCTACTTTCACCTATGTGCTCCGACATACGCAAATGCGACCAAGGCAGGTCATCGTGCTCTGCAATTCAATAGCGAGCCACGCTCAGGCGAACGGCAGATTCCCGCAGTTCAGCGCCGAAGACATTCTTGCTGGAGTGCGAAACGCCGAGGCGGCTCTCGTTGACGAGGTGTTCAACTCGTACAGTTCGGTTTATCCGAATGTTGCACTGATCGCCGAGGCCCTTTCCGGACTGCCCCGAATGTTCACCGGAAATTTGCTGGACAAGGCAGCGCCGAAGACGGCTTCTCTTTGGCCCAATCGAGAATACTCACCGTACCGATTTCGTCAGCTGGTGGCCGAAGTGGGCATCGTAGGCCGAGTCCGGCGGTTCGATCGCAGCTCTGGAATCGTCGAGGCCGACTTCGAATACGGAAGCCACCAGCGGCTGGGCTTACAGGTCACGGATGACTGTGTGATTCACCCGATGTTTTACCGGAAGCTGAACGTTGCAAAGGATCAGCCTCTAACAGTAATGCCGTTTCCGGATCATCCCGACTACGTCATGTAGTGTTTTCCCCAAGCTCGTTTGGAAGCGGAAGTGCCCTCCTGTTTGGAAGCAAAGGTGCTAAACACGAAGGCGAACCACAGGAGGTGGACCTTGAACGAGAGAAAGGTTTGTGTCGAATGCCGGCACGCATCGGATGCAATGCCGGACAGCTGCCCGTCGTGCAAAGCGACAACATTTGTCTTCATCGGTTCCAATCAGAATGCTGATTCCGTGTGCGACGAACTGCTGATGGTTGCAGCGCTCAACCGAATAGGGTTGCAGAAATCCCCTCCCGCAAACGCCCCACGTAAACAGAAATTGCCCCGCCGCAGACAAGAAACGCTTGCGGGCGGTGAGCCAGTCTCTGGCGGGATTTTGAGGGGTTCCGTCGAGAGTTTGACAGGTCAGACAGTCAGTTACGGCAACGCGAACACGTAGATCTCGTTGTGGCCGCGAGGAAGCTCGAGCTCCGGGACTGTACCGAGGAGTTTTGTACCCGTTTCAGCATCGAAGGCCCGAAGTCGCCGGCTCATGTCTCCATGGAAAGCCAATCCTCCGGCTGTTGCCAGCATCGCACCGTTTCCGGGAGCGCGGCCGACGTCGAAGCGGAGAATCTCGCCAGTTGAGAGATTGATCTTTCGTCTTCGGGTTCGCCAGCGCTGGTGTCGTATAAAACCGCCAGAGCAGCTTTCCGGTTTGCGCGTTGTGCGCGGCGATATAGCAATTCTCTCGATTGCCGGCGCACGCTCCTCCCGAGATCACCTTGCCTTCCACGACGATGGGAGCCGAAGTGTGTCCGCGCTGGTCGGCCCGGGTTTCCCAGCGAACCTTGCCGTTGCGGGCAGTAAATTGATTAGTGATTAATGTACTTGGCAAGATGATTCAATTTGTTCATTTTCCCAGGTACATTAACCACTAATCACTAATCAATTTACAGGTTTCATCCGGATTCAATTCCTGCTTGGGGGTTGACACCCACTTTCCTGCTTGGTCTGATATCCCGTGACAGGGGGAAGAATGCGCAAGTTACTTTTTTCAATCCTGATACTCATCATGACGACGTGGGCCGTGATGGGCGGGCAGACCCGCCGGGTTGATAACAAAGCTTTAAGGAATGCCGGAAAGACCGGAGACGAATGGCTGATGGTGGGTTTGGACTATGCCGAGCGGCGATACAGCCCGCTCAAACAGATCGATACGACGAACGTGAGCCGTCTCGGTCTTGCATGGTCTATGGAAATCGGACCCGGAGGCGGCCAGCAGGAAGCGACTCCGCTCGTCGTGAATGGCGTGATCTACGGGATCACCAACTGGAGTATCGCGTTCGCCATCGATGCGCGTACGGGCAAAGAGATCTGGCGCTACGATCCGAAAGTAGACCACGGCATCGATGCCCAGGGTACCGACCGGATCTGCTGCGGCGTTGTCAATCGCGGTCTCGCGATCTATGAAGGAAAACTTTTTGTTCCCGTCATCGACGGAAGACTCGTCGGGCTCGATGCTGCAAACGGCAAGGTCCTGTGGTCCACGCAAGCGACGCCGAAAGACGACATCGCCTACTCCCTCACGATGGCCCCCAGAGTCATCAAGGGAAAAGTCATCATCGGCAATGCCGGCGCCGAGTACCCGCCCTATCGCGGCTACTTCTCCGCCTTCGATGTGAACACCGGCAAGGAGCTCTGGCGGTTCTATACCGTTCCCGGCGATCCGAAAAAACCGTTCGAGAATCCGGCGCTCAAGGAAGCCGCAAAGACCTGGTCGGGTGAATGGTGGAAGTTCGGCGGCGGCGGCTCGGTCTGGGACGGCATGGCCTACGATGCAGACGAGAATCTGCTTTATGTCGGTGTGGGTAACCCCACGCCCTGGCCGCACGAGATCCGGGAGGGCAAGGGAACGCCAAGAGTGGACAACCTGTATGTGTCGTCCATCATCGCGGTGAATCCCGACAACGGACAACTGAAGTGGTATTACCAATGCACTCCGGGCGATGACTGGGATTACGATGCCGTGGCGCACCTGCTGGTCGCGGACGTGCGCATCAACGGCAGGCTTCGCAAGGTCATCATGCAGGCCAACAAGAACGGGTTCTTTTACGTGGTTGACCGGGTGACCGGGGCGTTCATCTCGGGCGAGCCCTTTGCGGCCGTGAGCTGGGCCAAGGGCATCGATCCTGAGACGGGACGGCCGATCATCAACCCCGAGGCGTATTACAGCTCGGACCGGACCGTGTCCGTTGCTCCCTCCGGCGGCGGCGCGCACAGTTGGGCGCAGATGGCGTTCAATCCGAACACCGGCCTGGTTTACATGCCGATCAACCCTTCGAGCACATTTACCTACACGGCGCAGGAAGACTTCAAGTTCACGCCTGGAGTCATGAACCTCGGACTGACCTTCGGCGGACGCGGTGGCGGCAGGGGAAATGAGCAGCCGCCGATTACACTCCCGACGATTGGGCCCACGCGCGATTTGCCGTCAGGACAGCGTGGAATTCTCTCGGCGTGGGATCCCGCGACTCAGAAAGAGCGGTGGTTCAGGCCGGGTGGCGGCGGAAGCGGTGGCGGAGTGCTGACGACGGAGGGGAATCTCGTGTTCCAGGTTATCAATGATGGGCGGCTGCTGGCGTACAGTGCGGACAACGGTGAGAAGCTGCTGGAAGTGCAGACGGGCGCGAGAGGCGGCATGGGACCGCCGATCACTTACATGGTCGATGGGAAGCAATATGTCGCGATGCTGGGTGGAACGGGCGTCGTTATCGGCGGGTTTGGTCCACCAAGAGAAAATTCGGAGCCGCCGCCGAACCCCAGGCTGTTCGTGTACGCGTTGGACGCGAAGTAATTACTGGACAATCGAACGAAGACATTTCGAAATTGGACGAATCCTGCATCTCAAATCCGAAATCCCGAAATATCAGATTGGACTGCCTGAGCCGTCCGGTCCAATTGGAGATTTCGGATTTCGGATTTGAGATGCAGGATTCGTCCAATTTCGAAATCTCCTACATGGAGGATGCGATGAAAAGGCTGATCACGGCAGGGACCTTGATAGCGATTGGATTCGTTTTTGCTTTTTCAATCATGGCGCAGAATCGGTTCGTACCGGTAACCGACCAGATGCTCGAGAATCCGGATCCGGCGGACTGGATGATGTGGCGCCGCACGCTCAACGGCTGGGGTTACAGCCCGCTCAACCAGATCAATCGCAACAACGTCGGGCGATTGAAAATGGTCTGGTCGCGCGGGATGGGACCCGGAGTCCAGGAGGCAACACCCCTGGTTTACCGCGGTGTGATGTATCTGCCGAACCCGGGCGACTTCATCGAGGCGATGAATGCCGCCACGGGCGAGTTGATCTGGGATTACAAGCGCGAGTGGCCTGAAGAGGTCAGGAAAATCCTGCGGTTCGCAGACATCAACCGGAACCTCGCGATCTACGGCAGCACGATCATCGATACCAGCGGCGACGATTTCGTCTACGCGCTTGACGCGCAGACCGGCAAGCTGGCGTGGGAAACACGGATCCTCGATATGCAGCAGACCTCCGGACCGATCGTCGCCAGGGGCAAGATCCTTTCAGGGCGAGGCTGCGAACCGAAGAGAAGCGCGAATGCGTGCATCGTCACGGCGCACGGAGAAACTGGGAACAGTCGAGGCCATCAACGTCGAGACGGGAAAGACCGTGTGGAAGTATGAGCAGCGCGCGGGGACGATGTCGCTGGTTGCCACGGGTGGCGGGTTGCTGTTTGGCGGGGACACGAATGGGCACTTCCGAGCGTTCGACCAGGAAAATGGAAAGGTGTTGTGGGATGTGAATCTCGGCTCGCCGGTGACGGGCTATCCGATAACGTACTCCGTGGGTGGGAAACAGTACGTGGCGGTGAGCGTGGGGAATTCGCTGGTCAGTACGGGGCTGATTCGCCTGACGCCGGAGTTGAAGCCGAGTAATTCGAGTAACGTCTTCGTTTTTGCGGTGGAATAAATCCAAAGACGTAAACACAAAGACACAAAGGGCACAAAGACACAAAGAAAGCCGGCATTAAATGATCTTTGATGCCGGCTTTCTTTGTGTCTTTGTGCCCTTTGTGTCTTTGTGTTTACGTCTTTGGGTCTATTCCCACCCTACAGGCTTTCCCTTGATCTGCTCATCCAGCCAGGTCTTCAACGGCGCGAAGTAATCGATGATGGCGGTGGCATCCATCTGGCGCGAACCGGTCATGGTTTCGAGCGCATCCTGCCAGGGACGGGACAGGCCCAGGGACAGCATCGCGTTGAGCCGCATGCCGGCATCCTTGCTGTCATAGATCGAACAGCGGTGGAGAGGGGTCTTGCAGCCGGCGATTTTCGACAGCTCACGGTGGAACTGGAACTGAAGGATGTCCGCAAGGAAGTATCGCGTGTAGGGCACGTTCGCCGGAACATGATACTTGGCGCCGGGATCAAAGAAGTCCTCGCCGCGGGCGGTCACCGGGCCGACACCCTGATACTTCAGTCGAAGATCCCACCAGGCTTTGTTGTAATTGGCCGGCGTGATTTCGCCGGAGAAGACTTTCCAGCGCCATTGATCGATGAGCAGGCCGAACGGGAGGAAAGCCACTTTCTCCAGAGCGCGCGACATCAGCAATCCGAGATCTCGTGAAGCGTCGGGAGCTTTATCGAGGAAACCGATCTTGACGAGATACTCCGGGGTCACCGACAAAGCGATCGTGTCGCCGATCGCTTCATGGAAGCCGTCATTCGCGCTGTCGCGGAAGAGGAATGGAAGCTGGTTGTAGGCCCGCTGATAAAAGTTGTGTCCGAGCTCGTGGTGGATCGTGGTGAAGTCTTCCGCTTTCGGCTCGATGCACATCTTAATACGCAGGTCATCCACGTTATCGACGTCCCAGGCGCTCGCATGGCACACCACCTCGCGATCGCGCGGCCGCGTGAAGAGCGACCGTTCCCAGAAAGTCCTGGGCAGCGGCATGAAGCCAAGCGAGGTGTAGAAACGTTCGCCGGTCCTCACCATGTCCTTCGCGTCCATCTTCCGGTTCTTGAGGATGTCCGTGAGCGAATAACCGGCATCGGCGTTGGCCGGCCTCACGAGCGGATAGATGTTCGACCAGTCCTGCGCCCAGATGTTGCCGAGCAGGTGCGCCGGAATCGGGCCGTTGGCGGGAACCACGTCGCCGTACTTTTCGTGCAGCTTCATCCGCACGTAAGCGTGCAGCGACAAATACAGAGGACGCACCTGGTCCCAAAGCCGGTCGAGCTCTTTCGTGAACTCGTCGGGAGGCATGTCGTACTTCGCGCGCCACAGGGCGCCGGAATCCGCGTAGCCCATTTCCTTCGCGCCTTTGTTCGAAAGCTCGACAAATCGGGAATAGTCTTTCTTCATCGGAGGCGAGATGGTATGCCAGCCTTCCCAGACCTGGCGCAGGCGCTTTTCGTCGCGATTTTCCGCCATGATGTTGCTGATCTGGTCGATGTCCAGGCAGGTTTCCGGCTTTTCCGGATCCGTGCACCACTTCCCCTTCCCGTAGGCGGCATTAAGTCCGGCGGTGATCTTCGTCAGCTCCTCGCCTTCCCTGGGATCGGATGGATTCACCATCACGAGCGAGACTTTCAGCAGGGTCAGCTGACGGCGGATGTCGGCCGGAAGTTCGAGCTTGTCGAACTTCACGGCTTCCTTTGCGTATTTCGCGACGGCGTCGATGTAGACCTGGCTCGCTTTTGCCGTGAGAGCCTGCGTGTCGTCGGTGATATAGGTGTTTGCAACCCAGTCGGCCTGTGAGGCTTCGGTGCCCAGCTTCAAAAGAGTTTGATTCGCCCCGTCGATGAACTTCTTCGCATCGTCGGCGGTCACCGATCCGCTGCTGCTCGAGCCGCCGCCGGCGCAGCCGGAAAGAGAAACGATCAAAAGTAATGCCAGTGCACGCATCATAGGCTTCGTCAAGACCTCCTCGATGAAGACAAAATTATGAGTTAAGCTTTTGAGGTTTGTCACTAACTAGGAGGATACATGAAACGCAAAGGTTCGGCAGTGTGGAACGGCGGACTCAAAGATGGCAAAGGCACGGTTTCAACTGATAGCGGCGTGCTGTCGAATGTGGCTTATTCGTTCTCGAAGCGCTTTGAAGAGGAGAAAGGAACCAATCCCGAGGAATTGATCGCTGCGGCACATGCGAGCTGCTTTGCGATGGCGACTTCGGCCCAACTGGATGGCGTGGGGATCAAGGCGCAGAGTATTGCGGCGACCGCGACCGTGGCACTGGAGAAGGTCGGCGATGGCTTCGCCGTTACAACGAGTCACCTGGACGTGACGATCAAGGCGCCCGGCGCGGATAAGGCCAAAGTTCAGACCGCGGTGGAGAATGCGAAGGCCGGATGCCCGATTTCGAAGCTGTTGAATGCCAAGATTTCGATGGAGGCGAAGATAGAAGTCTAAGCCCTACTGTAGCGGCGCTCTGTGAGCGCCGGTAATACCGGCGGTCATAGACCGCCGCTACAGTTCAGTTCTTTTTCAAACATCCGCGTATTGCGACAAGCTGCTCGAGAAGAGCCGGCAGTAGCGAAAGCTTCAGCGCGTTGGGGCCATCCGACAAAGCCTTTGCGGGATTCTCGTGCACTTCCATGAACAGGCCGTCCACCCCGGCAGCCACGCCCGCCCGGGCCAGATGAGGAATGTATTCGGGCTGCCCGCCGGAGCTCTGACCCTGTCCGCCGGGAAGCTGGAGGCTATGGGTCACGTCGAAGACAACCGGAACGCCGAAGCCTTGCATGATGGGAAAGCTCCGGAAATCGACCACGAGATTGTTGTAACCGAACGAAGCGCCCCGCTCGGTGAGGAGAATACGTTCGTTGCCCGCCTCACGGCTCTTGTCGACGACGTTTTTCATTTCCCAGGGTGCCAGGAACTGGCCTTTCTTCACATTCACGATCTTTCCCGTGCGAGCGGCGGCAAGAATGAGATCCGTCTGGCGAGACAGGAACGCGGGAATCTGAAGAATGTCCAGGACCTTGGCCGCCGGTTCCGCCTGAGAGGGATCATGCACGTCGGAGAGAATCGGAACCCCGACCTTTTCCCGGACCTCTCGAAGCACAGCCAGGCCTTCTTCCAGGCCAGGACCGCGAAACGACTTTATAGAGGTCCGGTTTGCCTTGTCGTAAGAGGCTTTGAAGACGAAGGGCACCTTATACGTCGACGTGATCTTCTTCAGCTCGGAAGCCATGAAGAGCACGTGATCGCGGCTCTCGATGACGCAAGGGCCGGCGATGAGAAAGAGGCCGCTGGAAAGATCAACCCCGATGTCGGGAATGGAATACTTCATCACTGTCCTCAGGCGACCGGTTCTTGCAGGACGCACGAATGAAGGATGCGAAGAGCGGGTGCGGCATCAACGGCTTCGACTTGAACTCCGGGTGGAACTGGCAACCCAGGAACCACGGATGATCCGCAATTTCCACGATCTCGACGAAGTTCTTGTCCGGAGAAACACCCGAAATGATCAAGCCGTGCTCGGTCAGAATCTTCTCGAACTGCCGATTGAATTCGTAGCGATGCCGGTGGCGCTCGGAAATCACCGGAGCGTTGTAGATGCGGTTGGCGAGCGATCCCTCCTTGAGATCGGCCGGGTAGGCGCCCAGACGCATGGTCCCGCCGATGGTGTCCACGCCAAGCAGGTCGCGCAACTTATAAATGACCGGGTACGGCGTATTCGCGTCGAACTCGGTGCTGTTGGCATTCCGCAGTCCGCAGACGTTCTGCGCATACTCGATGACGGCGCATTGCATCCCGAGACAAATCCCGAAATAAGGGACTTTTTCTTCGCGGGCGTACTGGATGGCGCGGATCATTCCGGGAATGCCGCGCTTTCCGAATCCGCCGGGGACGAGAATGCCGTCGAATTCCCGAAGCCTGGCCGGTTCGCGGCCATCTTCCAGGCTTTCGGCTTCGATCCAGTGAATCTTCGTCCGCAGATTGTGAACCAGTCCGCCATGGATCAACGCTTCGCGAAGGCTTTTGTAGGCGTCCTCCAACTCGACGTACTTCCCGACCACTCCAATGGAAACCTCGTCCAACGGGTTGTGCACGCGTTTCATCAGGGCTTCCCAGTCCTGCATGCGGCGCTCACTCCTGGGGAGATGAAGCAGCTTGACGATTTCATCGTCGAGACCTTCCGCGGCCAGTACGAGAGGCACTTCATAGACGTTGGCCATGTCTTTCGCCGTGATGACGGCCTTCTCGGACACGTTGCAGAACAGCGCGATCTTCGACTTCATCTCCTGTGAGAGAAACCGGTCGGCCCGGCAAAGCAGGATGTCCGCCTGGATTCCGATCTCCAGCAACTCCTTCACACTATGTTGAGTCGGTTTGGTCTTCAGCTCTCCGGCTGTCTGAATAAAAGGCACGAGGGTGAGGTGGATGAACAGGGAATTTTCCCGGCCGACATCCTGGCGCATTTGCCGGATGGCCTCCAGGAATGGAAGGGACTCGATGTCGCCCACCGTGCCGCCTATTTCGACAATGGTGACGTCCACGTTCTCGGCCACACGGTGAATGGCGGCCTTGATCTCGTTCGTGACGTGCGGAATCACTTGAACGGTCTTGCCGAGGTAATCGCCACGCCTTTCCTTCTGGATGATGGTCTCGTAGAGGCGCCCGGTGGTGAGGTTGTTTTTGCGGCTCAATTCAGCGTGGGTATAGCGTTCGTAGTGACCGAGGTCGAGGTCGGTTTCCGCGCCGTCATCGGTGACGTACACCTCACCGTGCTGGTACGGGCTCATGGTTCCCGGATCGACATTGAGATAAGGATCAAACTTCAGCAGGTTGACAGTAAACCCGCGGCTTTCCAGCAGGCATCCGATCGAAGCGGACGCCAATCCCTTGCCCAGGGATGAAACAACACCACCAGTAACGAAGATGAATTTCTTATCCATTTTCTTTATTGAGGGCTCCGAATTAACCTAAATCTTTCGAGGTCGGCGGGTGTGTCGATTCCCCAGGATTCACTCTCGACCTCAACAACACGAATGCGATATCCGTGCTCCAGGGCTCTTAACTGCTCCAGCCGTTCGGCCATTTCCAACGGCGCCGGCTCGAGTTTCGTGAACTTTTTCAGAAAACCTACGCGATAAACATACAAACCGAGATGGAGAGAACAGGTCCCTCCCCATGGAATTTTCGATCGAGAAAAATAAAGGGCAAGGCCGTTCCGGTCCGTAACGACCTTTACGCGATTCGGGTCGGCGGCGTCCGCCGGATCCAGCCGGGTCATGAGGGTCACAATCTCGGCGTCTCCCAGGCAGGCGGCACTTATTGCCTTGTCGATCACTTCCGGCTCGACCATGGGCTCATCGCCTTGAACATTGACGACCAGCGTGTCCGGATCGAGGCCCTGGCTGGCAGCGGCTTCCGCCAGACGATCAGTGCCACTCTGATGGTCATTCCGGGTCATGATGGCGGTCGCACCGAACCGCCGGACGGCTTCGGCGATCCTCAGGTCGTCGGTTGCGACGATGATCCGATGGACCAAAGACGCCTGTTCGACCCGTCGATATACGTGCTCTATCAGGGTTTTTCCCTCAATCTCGACAAGGGGTTTACCGGGGAAACGAGTGGAATTGAACCGGGCGGGGATGATCGCGATGGCAACATCAAACTTCATCAAATACCGCAATTAATCTTAGCACGGGGGTCCGGGACAGGGCAGGTCCCTTTGGTAGAAAACTTGCTTTGCAACCGATGGAGACTTTATGAAATTTGGGGGCACGATCCGGGTTGCAATCCGCCAGAACACGTACATATAATGGCGCTACTCGGAACGGAATACCGGATAAGGCCCCGTAAGGAGAAAGGGCATGACTCGGAAAAAGAGCATCAACATTGCTATTGTCTGTGTCGTGATTGCACTTCCGGCTGTGTTGGCAGCGTACATCACGCAGAGCCAAAAAGCGCAAGATGCTCCAGCCGTGAAGTCTCAAACTCCCCCGCAAAACCAAACCCTTAAGGTTGATGTAGATCTGGTGCAGGTTACGGCCACGGTTACCGACGTGCAGAACCGGTACGTCACGGGCCTCGAACAGGAACATTTTCAGATCTGGGAAGACAAGCTGGAACAGAAGATTGAGCACTTCTCCGCCGAAGACGTTCCGATAAGCCTCGGCGTCATCTTCGACACCAGCGGCAGCATGAAGGACAAGATCTCCACTGCGCGCGACGCGGCTGTAACTTTTTTGAAGACCGGTAATCCGGAAGATGAGTATTTTCTCGTCGAATTCGCCAACCGCCCGCAAGTCGCTGAAGATTTCACCACGGATGTCACCCGGCTTCAGAACAAGCTGATCTTCACCCCCGCCAAGGGCATGACCGCGATGTACGACTCCGTATATCTGGGACTCGAGAAACTAAAAGAAGGTAATAATCCGAAAAAAGCCCTCCTTCTGATTACCGACGGCGAAGATAACCGCAGCCGCTATACGTTCTCGAACGTCAAAGATTTCGTCAAAGAACAGGATGTGCAGATCTATGGAATCGGCATTGTGGACGACTGGAGTTCGAACCTGGGCGCGGGTCACACCGGCCGGGCCATGGTCGAGGAATTGTCGGATCTGACGGGCGGACGAGCATTCTTCCCGGATTCGGTTTACGAACTGGAAGACATCTGCACGAAGATTGCGGTAGAGCTGAAGAACCAGTACATCATCGGTTACAAGTCGACCAACGAGGCTAAAGACGGCAAGTGGCGCAAGCTTCGATTGAAGGTCAACCCTCCGAAGGGTCTGCCCCGCCTGAGCGTGCGAGCGAAGTCCGGATACTATGCGCCGCAGGCGGAAAACGCCGCAGCGCGTAAGAATTAAGAGTCGCAGTGGGGTCTATCCCCCGTTTCAAACCAATGTTGCGTACATCTATTTTCGCCCTGGCCGTTCTTCTTTTTTCCTTCGTTCTCCTGGCGCAGGAAACACAGAACCGCGAGCCGCTGCAAAAGCAGAACAAGCAAGACAAGGATTACGTCCTTAGCGTGGACGTTGATGAAGTCGTGCTCTCCGTTGCCGTCATGGACAAAGAAGGCCGGCCGGTTGACGGATTGAGCAAGGATCAGTTCACTATCTTCGAAGACAATACCCAGCAGCAGATCAAGGTCTTCAAACACGAGGACATTCCGCTCAGCCTCGGTCTCGTCATCGATAACAGCGGCAGCATGCGCAACAAGCGCGAACGCGTGAACAGCGCTGCGCTCGCGTTCGTGCGGGAAAGCAATCCCGAAGACGAGACGTTCATCGTGAATTTCGACGATTCGGCCTACCTCGAGCAGGATTTCACGGGAAGCATCGGTGACCTTATCGATGCGCTCGACAATCTCGATACTCGAGGCGAAACCGCGCTGTACGATGCCGTGTACCTTTCCGCCGACCACGTCAAGAGCGGGAAAAAGGACAAGAAAGCGGTCCTGCTGATCACCGACGGCGAAGACAACGTCAGCAAATATGGTTTTAACAAGGTTGTCGAAACGCTGAAGCAATCCAAAGTGACGCTTTACGCTGTCGGATTGCTCGAAGACAACGATCAACGCGGCGGTCTGTTCAAAAAGCCTCCTTCAAAGAAGGCCAGGGAAGCTCTTCAGAAATTTGCGGATATCACGGGAGGACAGGCGTACTTTCCCAAGTCTCTGGAGGAAGTGGAAGAGCTGGCGAAGAACATCGCCCACGAGATTCGCAACCACTACACCATCAGCTATACACCGACCAACAAGAAGCTCGACGGAACGTGGCGCGCCATCCAGGTTAAAGTCAATCCGCCCAGGAAGGTGTCCAAGGTGACGGTACTTGCCAGGGAAGGTTATTTCGCGCCCCGCTCTCAGCCGGTCTCCAGTAACCGATAGATTAGCCGCCAATTACGCGAATTACGCCAATGATCGATTGGTGTAATTCGCGTAATTCGCGGCTGGAATTGCTATACTGACGTCTCATCTATATGGATTTTCATCATAAAGAAATACTCAAACGGTACGCCCGGATGGCCACTGGACGACCGTTCGCGCCAATCCTTCTCAATATCCTGATCACGTCCGTGTGCGACATGCGCTGCGTCCACTGCTTCTTCACGGACCAACTGGACGACAAAGAGCGCAAGAAACTCCAGATGACCACCAGGAATCTGGAGCGCATCAGCGAAACCCTGGGCGCCAATCTCGGCGTACTAATCATCGCGGGCGGCGAACCCTTTACCCGCAAAGACCTGCCGGAAATCGCGCGGGCCTTCCGCAGGAACAACAAGCTGGAATCGATCTATCTGATGTCGAATGGACAGATTCAGCAGCGCATCATCCCGGATGTGTCGCGAATTCTGAACGAGTGTCCCGGTCTCAACGTCACGGTGGCCCTGGGCATCGACGGCATGAAGGAAGATCATGAAGCGATCCGCCAGAAGCCCGGAAGCTGGGACATCGCTATCGATACCGCGCGAAAGCTGCAACAGATCAAGAAGGAACATCCGCAGCTCGACATCCAGACCTGCACGTGCTTCATGAACAGCAACCAGGACCGGATCTTCGAGTGGTACGACTTTCTCAAGCACGACCTGAAGCCGGACAAGGTGAACTTCAACTACATCCGTCCGCCGTCAGCGCACCCGAAAGAGTTGTTCATCGACAAGGCGCGGTACGACAAGCTCATGCACACCCTCGGCGACGATTCGCGTCATGCGGCGATCAAGAACAACTACGCCGGCGACGCCGGGTTCTTCAAAGCGGCCGTCGATGTTTACATGCATGAGCTGATCGCGAAGACGGCTATGGAAGGACGTCCGCAGCTTCAGTGCTGGGCCGGAACGGCAGGAGCCGTGATCTACGACGAAGGCACGGTTTCGAGCTGCGAGATCCTGAACTCGGTGGCAAACCTGCGCGAATACGACTGGGATTTCTCGAAGCTGTGGTACTCGCCCGCCATGGAAGGACGCCGCGAACAAGTGGCCAATGGATGTTTCTGCACGCACGAAAGCAACTGCTATTACCCGTCGCTTCCTTTCAACCCCACGCATCTGATGGAAATCAAGAAAGTCGAACGCGAGATGAAAGCCAGCAGGAACCTGCTGGACCGCAGTGGGCCATCCGTGGCACCGTTCAACCCATCCGTGCGAACGGTCTGAGTTGTGATCCAGCCGCTGGTCGCCTGGTTTCAGGAAAGCCAGCGGCCTCTGCCCTGGCGCGTTTCCTATGATCCGTATCACGTATGGGTTTCGGAGGTCATGCTCCAGCAGACCCAGGTAGAGACGGCGCTTCCCTATTACGAGCGCTTCATCCAGGAATTTCCCACCATTGAAGCCCTGGCTGCGGCCGACGAGCAGCGCGTTTTGACCTTGTGGGCCGGACTCGGCTATTACCGCCGCGCGAAGAACCTGATGGCGGCTGCGCGGGAGGTGGTGGAGAAGCACAACGGCAGGGTCCCGCCGGACTACGACGCCCTCATCGCACTCCCTGGAATCGGCCAGTACATGGCCGGAGCAATTCTAAGCATTGCCTTCAATAAGGCCTATCCGGTCGTGGATGGAAATGTCCGGCGCGTCCTATCGCGCGTTTACGGATGGAAGGACGAAAACCCAAGGGCCCTGTGGGATGCGGCTGCACGCCTGGCGCATGGGGCTGAGCCGCGGTTCGTGAATCAGGCCCTGATGGAGCTGGGCGCCAGAGTCTGTTCGTTCAAGTCACCGCGCTGCCTGATTTGCCCGATTCAATCCTCGTGCATCGCGTTCCGAGTAGGACTGCAGGACCAGATTCCCCCCGTGAAGAAGCGGCCCGCGACCGTGCATGTGCATCTCTTTGCAGTCGTCCATAAGAAAGCCGACCGGTACCTGATGAAGCCCGCTGAGGGTATGTGGGAATTCCCGATGTTTCAGGAACTGCCGCAAGGGGCATTCAAGAAGATCGGCGCCTGCCGCCATACGATCACGCACCATCGTCTTGATGTGAGCGTTTATGAAGGAGCCCTGGAAGAGGCTGACTATGTGTGGAAGGACGTGTCGGCAGTTCCGATCTCTTCACTCACCCGCAAAATCTGGGAAGAGTCTGAGCCGCAGATTGCGCGGATTACGCGGATGGGTCGCTAGGTTACAACTTCCGCGTAATCCGCGCAATCCGCGGCCAAAAATGTGTCCATTAGCGGATCTTCGCGAAGATTCTCGATTCCGGTTTAGCTTTCCGTATCGCATCACAGACGACAATCGATGGCGTGCTTGCCGGGAAGCCGGTCATTTCGGTAACCATTTCGCTGTTGTCGCGATACTGAACGGCCCAAACGCCGCGGTCCCAATCGATGAATACCAGAATTTTTGTTTTCATGGTTTGTGTCCCCTTAGTCGCCTTTCTGGTGACTGAATTAAGCAATAAGCATGCCGGGCCGGCCAGTGCGAAGTGCCGTCCCAGGAAAGTTGAAAACCATAAATAAACATTGGGGTTATCGTTTATTGGACTGTCTAGAGGCTCTATCCAAAACGCGGGCTTTTGCTTCAAAATGGATAAAGGGCTATCCGATTTGTAACGACGCCAATGACAGTACAGAACATCGTCAAGTGGATGCTCGACAACAGAGCAAAGGTTCTGCGTTATACCTATTTCCTACAGGTATTCGTCGGCATGTTCCTCATGCTCTTCGGCTACTACACCGGCCGAGTGCATTTTGACCTCATACGAGGAGGGGCCCGGGCGGCGGGGAAGATCGTCGATTACAAAGAGGAACGGTTCGCGCGTACAGGTACAGACCAAAGTCCCTTCAATACCGCTTTCATGCCGATCGTGGAATTCCCGGCGGGAGATCGAGTCATCCGATTTCAAGACTGGATGGGGTCCAGCGTTGCGGCAGAATTGAACAATACCGTGACGGTTCTTTA
>WNFT01002008.1_pt1 | contig 18704 bp, 24 predicted proteins | sample 5400191 | NCBI WGS metagenome assembly WNFT01 (sample SAMN13153359, study PRJNA577476) | soil metagenome | isolation source: 80 cm saprolite under Madrone tree | place: USA:California | collected 2016-06-14 | reverse complement strand
ATGAAACCTCGCTACGACGAACTCTCACTTCCTATTTCGATTACTATCACCGATCGAGAACGCATCTTTCGTTGGGGAAGTACGCACCGGAGCCACGAGCGATTCACCCGCCCGAAATGGGATCCGTCGTAGCGCTACCCCTCGTCGGCGGATTGCACCACCGCTACGAACGACGGGCTGCCTGAACGAGCCAGAATCAAACCCTGCCGGTACTGGCTTTCCGACTTTCTAGTCCGAAGAGTGCTCGCGCACGTGCGCATCACAGCGAATTTGGTTCACCAGATTCAAGCAGCGTCCGCAAGCCCATCGACCTTTGCGGTTCATTTGGAAGAATACCTTCGACCCTTGGTCTGCTCCGAATTTCCGGGAGGCACAAGTTGCAGGATGAGCTATGCCAGACGCCGTTGGCGGCTTGCATGGATTTTGTGGCGAAGCACAGTGTCCCCCCCACTACGGTACAGCTTCGAGGACCTCGATGAAGAGCGCCAGACTGCTGACCGTATCAAAGCGTGATCGTCGTAGCAGATTCATCGCCGCTTGTTATTCTGACCAAGCTTGGCTATTTTGACCTCCTCAATCGACTTTTTCCGCATCTTTGCATCCCCGCTGAAGTTCACGATGAAGTTGTCATAGCTGGTGCTGGGCTACCGGGAGCATCGGAGGTTTCGAAAGCAGAATGGATTGAAGTGAAGGCGCTTCAGAATGCAGCCGGTCTGTACTCGGCCCAACGAAAATTGGGTCCGGCGAGATGCGCACAATCCTCCTAGCAAAAGAACTCGGTGCGAACCCTGTGCTGCTCGACGATTACAGGGTGCGCAAGTTGGCGAAGGCGGAGGGCCTCGAGATTCTGCGCACCGTCGGTTTGCTTGAAGCCTTCTATTTACGGCGCTACTTGACCGATCTTCGGAGCGCCTTTCAGTAACTGCTGACGCACAACGTCTACATCGATCAACGATTGCTTGACCGTCGCCTGCGAGCCCTGGGACTTCCCCCGCTCTGAGCTGTGCGCAACGGGTAGATAATGGGACATACGGGCGCCCCGCTGTCCTCCCGGCAGCACCTGGAATATTTTGCCGAAGGCTTTGCTGTTGGGCTAGCGGAGTAATGAGGAGAGGGTTCGGAAGAACCCCGCGGGAGTAGTGACGCGCAGTCCAGCCCCCTATGCGACTTGGGAAGTTAGAAGCGGCAACATCAGTGCACAGTCAGCGGACAAGCGATGTACGTGTTGAGTGTGATGGATGCTCATGATTTGCGGAGAGTGCCGCGGAATCTTCCCTGGATGATTGAGGGAATCCAAAGCAGTCCCCGCATGATCGCCAAGTTCGCAAGAGCAACCACAAGCCCCATTAAAGCAAGATAAGAATTAGGCATGAGCGCACTAACGAATGTAAGGATCAGGGATAGGGCGATTACGCATGGGATGATAAAGGTCCAGATGATGAGAGAGACGATTAGCGTTTTCAAAGGTCACTCCTCGCCGTGCTCTTTGCACGCTTTCGAAAGCCGTGGGTCTCAAGTGCCACCGGCCGGGTACATTCACAAGCTGGCCTGCGATCTAAGTTCCCGAGCGAAAAAGGTATCGAGAAGAAGATGCGGGACTCAAGACCTTTAGAGACAACAGAGAGCAATACTGGTGCCAAAACGCTCCGCCCGGACTCGCATTCTTACGAGCGACATATTTCCGCGCTGGCGGAATTTCGTAACCGCTACAACCAACGCTAGATCGTCAGCCCTGGGTTACAAGCCCCCGTCCAGGCTCGCTAGCAACTCCTTGCACTCGGAGCTGCCGCATGAATAGACTCAATTCACTGTCCAAGAATTCCGGCGTAAGACAGAATTCGTCTTTTTTACCGTGCGACAGTGTAGCCGTAGAATATTAGCAGCGCTCCTACGGTGATAAACCCCAATATCAACAGTGAAATACTGAATTTCAAATCCGAATTGTATCGGTGTGTCCTTATATAGCGACCCATCCTAACCTTTCCTTCCTGCATACTAAGCCCTGGGAAAAGAGGGGCTGTTCACTTTCGCAAAGATTCCTCCGACCGAAAGTGGGATGCGTAAAATAAGACCCGAGCGTACGATGTGGGCCAAATGGGGGAGAATGGAGCAGCCGTACCAATTTGGGTAGTTCTACTGTTCCACTCCGTCATGAAGCAACAGTTTGCTGAGGAGCGAGTCGCGGGATAACTAATTTGCTAGTACTCGCCCAGAGAAATTGGCTTGGGTGTCAGAAGAGGTTCATTCGAGTCCATAATCTCCCTCTCTTGATAGGCGGGGCTTGTGAGCAAAGCACAAGTTCACGTCGAGGAAAATGAACGCCACTCTGTGGAAAACTCTTGCCTAGGATGGTGCGAAGATTTGCGCTCAATCCATTTTTCCTTGATCGACAGATCGTTCCAGCACCATGTGGCACTGATTCAGCAACTTACGTTGGGGACGCCGGCTCGGACAGGAGCAATATGGTCTGAGGCGTGCTCTTACTCAGTAATAAGAGTCCCCGTAGTAACTGTCCCCCGTATCAGATGTACCGGATGTCTGTTCGCCAAGAATAGGATCTTGGTGCCAGGATTCGTGTACCTAAGTCAAAGCTAAGAAAAGGAGAGTTCGCATGACGTTCACACAATTCATTTGTAATCTACATCGTGAGGAATCAGGTCAGGATTTGGTGGAGTACGCGCTTGTCCTGGCTGCCGTCGCCACTGCTGTTGTGGCCGGCTCGACCACGCTGTCGACCGACATTGCGAACGCGATGACCACGCTCAACACGAAGATTCAGGCCGCGTTGAACGGGGTTTAACGTCGTAGGCGCCGGGCAGCACTCTACCCGTGCGACACGGCGCCACGCCGCTTTCTTAATTTGAACCAGATTATTAATCCAGGACCAGAGTCTTGGCAACGAGATTGGTGTTCGTGAAGGTTGAACAAAGGAGGTTCGGTATGACATTCACACAATTTATCTGTAAGTTGCATCGTGAGGAGTCCGGTCAGGATCTGGTGGAGTACGCTCTAGTCCTGGCTGCCGTCGCCACTGCTGTCGTGGCCGGCTCGACCACGCTGTCGGCCGATCTTGCGAATGCAATGACCACGCTCAACACGAAAATTCAGGCCGCGTTGAACGGGGTTTGACGTCGAAGGGGCCGGGCGGCACTTCTACCCGTGCGGCACGGCACCGCTTTTTTCATTTGAAGAGACCATTATGAACTGGAGTCAATTCATCCCGCCAATGGCTGTGACAGTCGCGGTCTGTGCCGCCGTAATTGACGTTAGGGAACGGCGGATTCCCAACCGGGTGACCTACCCTGCCATGCTTGCTGGCCTGGCTGCCCAAGGCATGCTCCACGGCTGGCGAGGGCTGGTGGTTAGTGCAGCCGGTGGTCTTCTTTTCGGCGGGGTGTTCCTACTGTTCTATCTGATCCGGGGCATCGGAGCGGGGGACGTCAAATTGGCTGCCGCTCTTGGCTGCATTGTTGGGCCTTCCGCTTCGTTGCAGGTGCTCTTTGCGACGGCGTTAGCCGGAGGGGCGCTGGCCATTGCTTTCATGGTGGTGTCTGGCCGGGTTATTGAGACGCTACGGAACACGTTGTGGGTAGCTGCATTTCATGCCCACCACGGATTACAGACACACCCCACAGTGAACCTGGACAACCCCGGGGCACTGCGCATGCCGTACGGGCTTGCATTTGCGGCCGGCACATTGTACTGGGCCGCAGTTTCGCAGTTATGGAGGTAATTCCATGGGTACGCGACGACTTGGTTTCGCTCTATTAGCTGCGCTGGTGATTTCCCTGGGCATGACCTCCGTTTTCTATTTGCGCATTACGCGTACGCAGGCCAGCGGCCGCCCGAAGACCAAGCGCATCGTCGCGGCCGCGGTTGCGTTGCAACCAGGCACTCCCATCACTGCTGAAAACCTAACCGAGATCAACTGGCCTATAAATGTGCCGCTCGATGGACTGATCGAAAAGAAGCAAGATGTCACAGGCCACGTGCTGATGTACGGAGTGGCGGCGAACGAGCCGGTGCTGCAGCGCGACCTGGCGGCGAGCGCCAGCTTGGGCCTGGCGGCCAAGATTCCGGACGGTATGCGCGCGACGGCGGTCAAGACCAATGAAGTCACGAACGTCGCGGGATTTATTTTTCCCGGCTCGCACGTGGATGTGCTGCTCACACTGCGCCCCGAGAACAATAATGCAAGCACGGTGACGCGCACCGTGTTGCAGAACGTCCAGGTGCTGTCAACGGGAACGAAGACGGACCCCGATCCGAATGGCAAGCCCGAGAACGTAACCGTAGTCACGCTGCTCGTGACGCCTGAACAATCGGAGAAACTCGCGTTGGCCCAGAGTCAAGTACAGAGTCAAGGCACCATCCATTTCGTGCTGCGCAACGGTGGAGACTCTGCGAACACGGACGTCCCGGCAGTTGATATGGCTGAATTAGCTGGAATAGAGAAAAAACCGCCCCAACCAGAAACGAAACACATGAAACAGGTTGCCGCGGTGGTTAAACCACCGGACCTCTTTTACACGGTAGAGACGGTGGTGAACGGCAAGATTACAATCGCCAAATTCCCGGCAAAGCCGGAATAGGGCGAAGGAGGCCATTCTGCAAGTCCCTAGCACAACACGTCGTTTGGTGGTGTTATTTACCTTGACTGCCTTGAGTGCTTGCGGGCCTGCGAAGGCGCAGATCCCCGGCGCACCTGCCACGCAGCAGAAACTCACTTCTGAGCAAGCTGCGACGCAGAGAGCACAGGCCGAGAGCGCGAGCAACCAGGTACTGCACATCCTCGTGGGCCATTCAGTGCTGATCCGTACCGACCCTCGCCTTCAGCGCGTACTGGTCGGCAACCCGGCCGCCGTGACCACAACAACGACGGCGCCCAACGAAGTGGTGGTGACGGCAACAGCGGCGGGCAGCAGTAGCGTCGTTCTTTGGCAGGAGAACAATCAATCGCGAATCATCGAAGTGTTCGCGGATTTGGATGTGTCTTTGCTGCGGGAAGCCATCGCGCGCGGCTTTCCCGGCGAGGCCATCCAGGCAGAAGCGGAGGAAGGCCGGGTTGTTCTGACTGGTACGGCATCGTCTGCCGCTGTAGCCGACCAGATTGGAAAAATGGGAGCGCCGTTTTCGAAAGAAGTCGTGAACTCGGTTCGCATTGCGCTGCCGGCGCGGCAGAAACAGATCCTGTTGAAGGTCCGGTTTGCGGAGGTGGATCGCAGAAAGTTGACCCAGCTTGGCATCAACCTGTTTAGCACAGGAGCGGCCAATACTTTCGGGGCCTCCAGCACACAGCAGTTCGGGAGTTTCACAGGCAGCAATGTCGGGTCGATCCCCAAGAACGTTACCGGTGGCACGATACCTGGCAGCAACGTTGCCGCTGGGTCGATTGGCGGTCCACTTTCCGGACAGCCAGGCGGCTTTGGCACGAGCGATCTGCTGAATTTGTTTCTTTTTCGCAGCGACCTCAACCTGGGCGCATTGATTCGTGACTTGGAGCAGAAAAATCTACTGCAAATCCTGGCCGAGCCGAACTTGCTGGCAGCGAACGGCGAATCGGCGCAATTTCTCGCCGGCGGAGAATTACCGTACCCGGTAGTCACGGGCGTAGCTGGTTCGGCAACAATTTCGGTCCAGTTCAAACCCTTCGGCGTCAAACTGGAATTTACTGGGACCATTGAGAGCGACAGCACCATCCGGTTGAAGGTCTTCCCGGAAGTAAGCTCGCTCGATTTCACGAACGCAGTAACCATAAGCGGATTTGTGTTGCCCGCCATTGCAACTCGCCATGCCGAGACCGTCGTGGAGCTGAGAGATGGCCAGAGTTTTGGCATCGCCGGGCTGCTCGATCAAAGAACGACCGCGCAATTTTCCAAAGTGCCAGGTATTGGAGACATTCCGATTTTGGGAAAACTATTTCAGTCAAGATCGATAGATAAGACGAACTCCGAGCTGCTCGTAATCGTCACGCCAACCATTGTGGACCCAGCGGCAGCGCCAGCCGCTGCGCCCGAGTTGCCCAAGATGCCAATCGCACCGTTGGATCAAAAGCAATTTGACACGAAAACTCCGGATGGGGATGGGAGCAAGTGAGTATGGCCACGGCTGAAGCGTCCGCTCGAATCGCGGTAATCGCGGTCTGTCTTGATGCGACATCCTACCACGCCGTGTCGCAGTTCGTTGCAGGCATGCCCGGGGCTGCCGTCGTAGGAAACCTGGACCACTATGTCGGTGTTGAACGGGAGGTAGGCCGGGCTCTGGATCTCGCGCACACCCGCATTTGCTTCATTGACTACGACCAGAACACGGAGCAAGCAATTTGGATCACCGAACGTCTGCGCTCCGAATATCCAGATGTTCAAAGTTTTGCTGTGTCGGCCTATTCAGAACCGGAAGGAATTATCGCAGCCATGCGGACAGGTTGCGCCGAATATCTACTGAAGCCAGTGCAGCATGAGCGCGTGCTGGAGGGATTAGCGCGTGTGCAAGCGAAGCAGAAGAAAAAAGCCCGATCAATAGTCCGTGGAAAGGTACTCACGTTCGTAGGCGCAAAAGGAGGCACCGGCGTCACCTCGCTGGCATTGCATTTAGCACTGGAGTTGAGTGGGGGCAAACGAAAATGCCTATTGGTTGACCAGCATCCAGCTCTGGGCGATGCGTCGCTGTACCTCGGCACGGGTCGTCATCAGTACAGTTTTTTCGAGCTTGCCAGCAACGGGGATCGCCTGGACGAGGAGTTGCTGCGCGGCTTTCTGCTGCACCATAATTCTGGACTCGATCTCCTCGATTCGCCCGAAACCGTGGATGCTATTCATGGTGCAACGCCCTCGGCAGTAGAACATACGCTCGCGTTTCTCGCCGAAACCTATCAGTTCGTTATCGTCGATTGCCCACCCGGGCTCAGCGAGGGAACGTTGGCGTGCATTTCGCAGTCGGAACACGTTGCTATCGTAATGACCGCGGAATTGCCGTCGGTGCGTAACACCGTCCGCTACATCGAGCACCTGTCCAAGCTGGGATATAGCTCGAGCAGCATACATGTCGTGCTCAACCGCCATTCCAAGAAGGGGCCGCTGAGCGACGATCGCATTGAGAAAGCCCTGGGGCGAGAGATTTCGCTTCGTGTGCCAAACAGCTACAACGAAGTAATTCGAGCGATCAATACCGGAGCCCCGATCAACACTCGAAACAAGTCGGATTTCGGCGCGGCCATACAGAAGTGGGCACACGAATTGGCGAGCGGCGATGGAAGCAACAGAGTCAAAGCCGTCGCTGCACCCCAAGCTGTCCATGGTATGAAGGCACTATTTGGCAGCTAGTTTCTCTGGAAGGAATTAACGCCATGGCATTCGGATTTGCGACCACACCAGCTCCTCAATCGCCTCTGGGTACCAGTGCGCCTTCCTATAAGTCACATCAGGAACTGAAGACGGCCCTGCATCGCGACTTATTGAACAAGATTGACCTGGAGAGACTCACCTCGCTCCAAGACGTCCGCGCACGAACTCAGGTGCAGGCCGTAATCTACGATCTGATTGGCGCGGCGAACGTCCCGCTCAGCGGCGCGGAAAAGGAGCGAATCTGCCGCGAGGTGTTGCACGAAGTCTTCGGCTTGGGCCCCCTTGAGCCGCTCCTGCAAGATGCATCCATTAGCGACATTCTAGTCAATACCCACCGGCAAGTTTATATCGAGCGGGGAGGCATGCTCGAACTTACCAGCGTTGTTTTTAAGGATGCCGCGCACCTTCGGCACATTATTGACAAGATCGTGTCCAACGTGGGTCGCCGTGTGGATGAATCGTCGCCCATGTGCGACGCGCGCCTGGACGATGGCTCACGAGTAAACGTCGTGATTCCGCCACTCGCGATCGACGGTCCAATCATGTCGATCCGCCGCTTCGGCCGCACTCCGATTGGGGTTGATCAACTGCTTTCCAAACACGCCATCACTTCCCCCATGCTCGAACTTCTGAAGAGCGCGGTCAAAGCCCGGCTCAACATCATTGTCTCAGGCGGCACTGGTGCGGGTAAGACCACTTTGCTGAACGCGCTATCGAGTTTTATCTCCAAACGGGAACGAATCGTTACCATTGAAGACTCGGCCGAATTGCAGATGCAGCAGCCGCACGTCGTTCGGATGGAGTGCCGACCGCCGAACGTCGAGGGCAAAGGCGCAGTTCGTCAGCGCGAATTGGTGATTAACGCTCTTCGTATGCGCCCGGACCGCATCGTGCTGGGCGAGGTGCGCGGCGGCGAGGCCTTGGACATGTTGCAGGCCATGAATACCGGCCACGACGGCTCGCTGACTACAATTCACGCCAACAATCCACGCGATGCGATCGCGCGCCTCGAAACCATGTCTTTGATGGCTGAAATCAATCTGCCGGACAAGGCCATACGGCAGCAAATCGCATCAGCGGTGTCCATTATCGTGCAGGTTGCCCGGCTCAGCGACGGCGCACGCCGAGTGACGCAAATTTCCGAGGTTACTGGGGTCTCCGACGACATGGTGATCCTGCAAGACATATTCGTCTTTGATCGCCTTGGCATCGGAGCGAACGGTCGCGTTCTTGGCCGTTTTCGCGCTACTGGTCTGCGGCCAACTTTCGCTGATCGATTGAAAGCATCAGGGATCCAGCTTCCGCCGAACATATTCGAACACGTCTGCGAGGTTTAGTCGTGACGCTTGTCAGCATATTTTTCATTATTTTGATCACGGCTTTCGCCGTGGTCGCTTTCTTCACAGAACCCTCGAAGGCAGACAAACTGATTCACTCGCGACTGGCCTCGTTTGACCGGCAGAGAGCTTCATCTGGAACTGCCGAGCCGGACATCGTAAAGGAAGTCACTTTCAGCACCATCCCCGCTTTCGACAAATTCCTGCGAAACAATCGCGCCGCCGTTGGCCTTCAATTGCTGATCGAACAATGCGACTTGCAATGGACGGTGGGGCGGATCGTGTTCAGCGTGCTGACGCTCATTGGTGTGGGTGCTGTGTTGGGTAATTGGTGGATTGCGCCGGGACTGCTGGGATGGGCCCCCGGTTTAGCGCTGGGCGCGATCCCATACATTTTCTTACTGCAAAAACGTAAGAAGCGGTTGCGGCGCTTCTCGGAGCTGCTACCCGAAGCGATCGACCTGATGTCGCGCGGGCTGCGAGCAGGCCAGGCACTCCCGGCCGCAGTGGAGACTATCGCTCAGGAATCCGAGGAACCATTGCGTTCGGAGTTTCGCCGGGCGGCTGATGAACAAAGCTTCGGGTTGCCATTTCGTGAGGCCATGATCAATCTCAGTCGCCGTGTGCCAATTGCCGATCTGCAGTTCCTGGTCACCGCGATTCTTGTTCAGAAGGAGACCGGCGGCAACTTGGCTCAGATCCTCGATAAGGCTTCGCACGTGATTCGTGAGCGCGTACGTGTAGCGGGGCAGATGCGGATTCGCACCGCGCAGGGCCGGTTTACCGGCGGGGTCTTGTGCGCGCTGCCATTCGTAATTTTCTTCGCCTTGAACTCTGTCAATCCGGGCTACGGGAAACCCCTGTTCGAGGATCCGGCGGGGCAAAAGATGGTGACATACGCCGGAATCATGATGGTGATCGGGATCTTGTGGATACGAAAGATCGTAAATGTCAAGTATTGAGGACCAGGTCGCATAATGCTTCTCTTTCTGATATCGGTATCGATCACTGTGTTTCTGATTGCCGCTGTGCTGATCCTGATCCTAAGCGGCAGGGAAACCATTGATGCTCGCCTGATGGAGATTTCGGCTCCGCGCACGGCCAACACGCCTGCCATAGTGGAAGCTCCTACAAGCGATCTTGCCCGAGCGGCGGCTGGAATCACCAGTATTTTCAAGCCCATTCGTAGCCTGGTCTCCGGGTCGGACGAGGATATGGCCTATCGGCTCGCGCTCGCAGGATTTCGTAAGCCTGAGCACATCGAAATCTTTACAGCGGCGAAGATGTTATTGCCAGTGATTGCTATCGTTGCGGGGAGTTTTTTCGGCAGCAACATGGTAGCGGCGATCTTGGTGGGCGCAGTTCTCGGTTTTATGGGCCCCGACCTTGTGCTTACAAACTTGATTTCTCGCCGCCAGGAGAGCATCCGCTTTACCCTGCCTGATGCTCTCGATCTGTTAGTGATCTGTATGGAGGCCGGTTTGGGCATTGACCAGGCAATGGCGCGGGTTGGCGATGAAATGAGGCTAACTTCGCCAGCTTTGGCCGACGAGCTGCAGATCATCAGTCGCGAGCAGCGCGCCGGAAAGCCTCGTTTGGACGCCTGGCGCAGTATGGCGGAACGAGTTGACATCGATTATGTGAGGCAGTTTGTGAGCATGCTGGTGCAGACGGAACGCTTCGGCACGCCCATTGCAAACGCGCTCGGACAGTTTGCAGATACGTTGCGCACGCGCCGCACACAGATGGCCGAAGAGGCCGCAGCCAAGACAGGCGTCAAATTGCTTTTCCCGCTAGTCGTGTTCATCTTCCCCATGATTTTCGTTGTAACAGCGCTGCCGGCGATCCTCAGGATCGGGAAGGTATTCGAAGATTTTGCTAAATAGCGATGCGATGGCAAAAAAAAGCGGTGCGAGCAACTAACGCTACACGCGGAACAGTAGTAGGCCAGCGCGTTCGTGTGGCAGAGACCGGATTGACAAGGATGGTCGGTCTGCTCGGGGAGCGCGAACTCCAGCCGGGCGATGGGCTGCTAATCGTGCCTTCACAAGGCGTGCACACTTTGGGAATGCGGTTCCACATAGACATTGCGGTTCTGGACGACGACTGGAAGGTGATCGCAATTAGGCGTGACATGCGCCCGTTCCGAATGACTCGGATGTTCTGGAAGGCGGCGGCGGTACTTGAGTTGCCATCCGGCATGTTGGAATCAACTTCCACGCTTGTTGGTGACACGATAGAGTTTCATCGCGTGGATATGGCAGCACAGTCGGTGAAGAAATGAGTACGTGGCAAAGAAAATTGGAAAACCAGCGCCGGTTTAAGGGCCAGGAGGGACAAAGCCTACTTGAAACGGCTATCGCCATGCCGTTACTGCTCGGGCTCGCCTTCAACATCATCAATTGGGGTTACCTTTGGTTTATTGTGCTTACCCTTTCGGCTGCACCTCGAATGGGTGTGCAATACGCAACTCAAGGTGGGGCGGCAGGGACGGGAACGTCTCCCGTAGCCACTGCGGTCAGAGATCTCGTATATGACAATCTGACCCACGCCATCAGCGGTGCCACCACGTCCAATGCTGCTGTTCAAGTGTGCAGCAGTTCTATAGGCGTCGTCTCAGGGACTGGGGTTGCGCAATGTAATCAATTTGGTCCAGCATTCGCATTCCCAGCGCCAGCCGCGGACCCAGAAGCGCCAGTTTATGTGCTTGACCGCGTGGATGTGGAGTACAACGTTACGCCGATTATTCCGGGCAAGGCATTCGGCATAATTTTGCCAGCCAATTTGAAATTTCATCGCCAAGTTTCTATGAGGTCTCTGTACTAGCATGCGATTGAAGACGCACGCTCGATGGCGCCGTCAAAGCGGCCAGAGTCTCGTGGAAACCGCATTAATGATGGTTGTGGTTTTCACCGTCGTATTCTGGATCTTTGAATTAGGTTGGCTTATGTACACCTATTCGGTCCTCGCCGATTCCGTCAACGAGGGCGTTCGTTATGCCATTGTTCATAGCGGTGGGGATCCGGCCGGAACCCAAGCGAAGGTCAAAACCTTTGCTGCCGCCTCGCTCCATAACGTCAGCGCCATCACCCCGTCGGTCACCTTTCCCGATGGCAGCTCTACCCCGCCGAACCGCGTGCGAGTGACGGTGACCTACACATATATCCCCTATCTCCCGAAGTTCATAACGGCTCCAACGATGAAAGCTTTTGCGGAAGGAAGAATGGTGGCTCAATAGTATGAAGTGTGTTTGCTCCAGTTTGCGCCGATGGTCCCCTCAGCAGGGACAGACGTTCCTGGTCATCGTCATCTTCATCGCTCTCTTCTTGCTGGCGGTGATGGGCTTGGCCACCGATTACACGCAAGTGTGGGCCCATCGACAGATGGCCCAAGGAGCTGCAGATGCCGCCTGCCAGGCCGGTGCAGCAGATGTCTTCCTAAAAGCTACCGATGCCACCGCCAGTACCGATTTCCCTGGGCTCGATTTCTCGTGGATCGGGTCCTCCTTTGATTGCAGCGTGCACACGGCTAGTCCGCCTTGCGCGTACGCGTCCTTCAATGGCTACGCGGGATCCAAGGTCAGCGTGAGCTTTCCGTCGAGCTTGACAGGCGTTAGCGGCATCCCGTCCGGCTTTCCCACAATCGTTAACCCTTACATAAAGGTGACTGTCACAGACCCGGTCACAATGTACTTCACGAAAATTGCCTCTTCGACCAAGACCGTGAACGTAACGGCTTCGGCCGGCTGTGGATTGTACGCGATAAACACTCCCGTGCCCCTGGTCGTGTTGCACAGGACGGCAAGCCCGTCATTCCAGGTAAATGGTAGCGCCTCAGTCACGATCCTCGGAGGCCCCACGCGCTCGATCCAGGTTGACTCGAGCAGCAGCACTGCCGTGAATGTTGGCACGGTGGATCTCCATCTGGCAGGGCCGGGCAATAATGGGTCCGATTTTGCTGTATTTGGAGGGCCCGCGACGAAGCCGGCCGGAGTCAATGTGGGCACTGCGGGCCACTGGATTCCCAGAGCCAATCCGTTTGGCGACCCCTTTGCCGCGGTCGCCGCCCCCGCGAGTGCCCCCACTGCCGGTGGCACGGCTACTCCAGTGCCATTCGGTTTGAACGGCTGTCCAGATCCGAGCGGCTGTGTTGAGTTCACACCTGGAAATTACACCGGCTGCTTGAGCGGATCGATCGCGCCGGGCGCGAAAGGCTGTTTGAACCTTCCTTTTGGCGGCTCCCACCCCAGATTTAGCTCCGGCGGTACGAACTGGCAGCCGAACCATGCCTACGCCGTAGGCGCGCTGATCAAGCCATCGACACCAACCTGTGCTAGTTCCTCCAATGTCTACATGGCGACGACGGCAGGCACCTCATCGGGCAGCTGTCCGTCATCATTTACTCAGCCTCGGTGCACCCGGCTAGCTGACGGAACCTGCTCAGGGGGAACCACTCCACCAGATGGAACAGTCACCTGGCGGAACGTTGGGGTTGTCTCGACCACACCAGGATCTGCGATTTTCGACGCCGGATTGTACTACGTCGGTTCCGAGGGCCTTAGCTTCGCGGGGGGTTCCACCGCGCGCGTAAGCACCGCTACTGGCGACGGCAGCAAGGGTGTCATGTTTTACTTCAGCACCTCCGGCAGCGCCTCGATCACCTCGAGCAGCGGAGGCGCTAGCGCTTGCACCTCGGTGCCATATCCGTACAATTCCGGCAGTCCGAATAACTGTGTTGTTGCATATCAGATTGACGGCTCCTTGTCCCCCGCGGCCACCGGGTATGTGGGATCCATGTTGTTGCGGTGTCCTAGCGGGTCAGTGACCCCATCGCAGGTCCCCGCCACCATTCCGGGCAATGTTCTACTCGGTCCGTGTGGTGGCACGTCTGGGATTGGCGCTACTGACCAGTACGGATCTCCCGATGGGAACCGCGGCTTTTTGTTCTTTCAGAATCGTTCCAACGCCGCCAGCGCCGGATCATGCACCGCTGGTTTCGGCGGAAACTGCGCCATCCTGGGCGGCGGCGGGAGTTTCATCTTCTCTGGTTTCATTTATTTCCACAACGGCAACGGAGGTACTTGTGGCACTAATACGAGTTGCCTGACATTGGCGGGCGGCTCAGGTGGGAACAGCTTCACCATCGGAAACATCGTTGTGGACAGAATCTCGCTAACCGGCAGTTCGGGAATCAATATGGTCTTGAATCCAACCGCGACCTTTTCCGTACTGCGCCCAACATTACTTCAGTGAAATCTAATTTCAGCTTCGATTTGGCACAATTACAGTCCACGATGGGACCTGAGAGCGTAGGGCCACGCGAAATTGTAAGGAATTTTAGAACCGGTTTGGCGCAGTTACACTCCCCTACTGTGGAACCGGTCGCACCACCCGTAATCGTAGGGACACAAATTCGAGCTCCAAAGCTCGCGCTGTTGCCAACGGTATTATCTCCACGAAGGGAGCTGCTACTCTCCGCCCTTCTGCATACGAGCATTCTCGCGATCGTGGTGAACCTGCCTATCCTTTTTCCAACATGGACCGTGACAGCAATGGATGCAACAGATGAGAATCTCCGCCGTGAGGCCGATTTCGAGCCGGTCTTCCTGCCAGTTCTTCCGCCGATTGCAGATGCCGTCCCAGGCGCAGAAGCTGAACCTAAGTCACGAGATGTAGCGCACCGCGCAGGCGTAGCTCTGTCCGCCGCCGGCCCGCGTGTGCCAAGGCTGCCTAAGCCTGACTACGCCGGCCCCCAGCTGATCGTTTCCAACCCTCCACATTCGACCAAGGGAGTCCAGACGATCCGCCGGCCGGATTTGATTACGCCCCCGAAACTGCCCTATCCCCTCCGCCTGCCGAGCATGGTGATGCTTCCGGTTCCAGCCATTCCGGCGCCAATGGCACCGCGCCAGTTGCTGCCCGTACGGCCAAATCCGAGGGAGCCGCGAACTGTCCGCACCAGTGAACCTATGATGCAGCTTCAGCCTTCGACTGTCGAGATGTCGAAATTGCCCGTGGCTCCTGCAGAACCAGTGGTGCCGCCGAAACCTGTGACGGCTTCCCAAGCCAGCTCACCACGGTTGGCAGCAGCGGTGAGACCAGAGATACCTACGCCAAGGGCGGCCGTTGTCATCAACGCCGTTAGCGTTCCCCCCGAACTTCTCCGCGTAATTCCTGAGGCGGAATTGGCCTCCCGATTCGTCGTGGCTCCATCAAGAGATTCAGCAGCTGTGCAGACCGCGTCGGAAGCCGCCGGTGTAAACCTTACGGGGGCGAGTGCCTCTAAGGCGGAAGAGAATTTGCCGCGCGCGAGCGTGGGGAATGGGACCGCGAGCAGAGTCGAAGTGGGAGATGGGCACGCCGGAGTAACGAGTACTGAGTCATCTTCGATCGTAGTCTCGCGGCCGGTATCTGGCGCTGGCACGGGCACTATGGCAACTCCGGGAAACAGGGGCCTTCCGGGGATCTCAATCTCAGGTGGTGTTCCGGGACGAGTGGGCACGACAAGTCCAATTCCGCATGGTTCTTACGCCCTTACCATAATTTCGGGCGGTAGCAGCGGAGGAGCCAGCAGAGACTTGGGCGTGTTCTCTCGCAACGACGCCGTTTACACTGTTTACATCCCAATGACAGACGCCGGCGGCGGCCCCGACTGGCCCATGCAGTATGCGCTAATGAGTCCTGCCCGGGGCCAAGACGGCTTGCCGAACGGCTTGCTTACGCCTCCCGTGGTGACAAAGAAGAGCCAGGCGACAGCACCTAAAACTGAGCTTACCGCGAATTCTGGGCTTGTGTTCGTTACCGGCATTATTGAAGAGAACGGCAAGCTGCAGGCTTTGCGCACGATACGCGCACTCGATGTCAGGGCGCAGTCTGCTCTTAATGCCCTTACGCAATGGGAGTTCCTGGCGGCACAACTTGATGGAAAACCAGTCGCGAGCAAAGTCTTGATTGGCGTAAGTGTTATGCCAGCCGAGGAGGTTGGAAAGCAAGACTGATGGGCGGGACATCGAGTTCAGAGTATTGCCGGGTTGGCCGGGGCCAGCCAGCTTCTAATCGCCCCGCCGGGGCGGAACTGATGTTACACATTGTCGCCGAACGCTTGGCTTTCCACTTGCTGGATGCGGGTTTTCAAAGTATTTTTGTGTCGCTCTTTCGGTTCAAAAGGTAGTACCCAGTTCGGTAATATGCGGCAGAGGCCGTAGCGAAACCCGTGCCGCATAATTTTTAAGGAGAGTGCTTCGATGGATCCGACTACGATCCGCATCATCGCGGGAGTTCTGTTTGTAGTGATCGTAATTATCATTGTGGCGCGCCGCAAGAAGATGGCCTCGAGGCGCAAGCCGGGCCCATGAGGGACCGGTAGGAACTCGATTCTGCTGTCGAAAACTAGCCTGGATTTCGTGAAACACGTGACTGATCCATGCATATGCGGTCTCCTGAACTGTTTTCGGATAGCCAGGGGTGCAAGGCTGTTCATACCGAACGACATCAAATCCGGTTGTCACTTGCGCCGCTGAAAACAACCTACGAACCGGATCATCAGCCTTATCTGCCCCTTTTTGCCCCCGCGTGAATCTGTCAAGTCTCCATCCCTCAGGAGGATGACTGGTAGGGGCGGTGGGGATCGGAAGATCACGACTGAAAACAAATAAGTTGCTGTGTTTTCAATGACGCTCAGAACGCAGAAGCCGGTCAATTAGGCGGATTGGTGTACGTTTGGTGGACGAACGAGTCCCGTCGTCAGCAGCGCAACTAGCGGGATTCGCGGCTCTGGCAACGTGCGAGCACTTCCTAGTTTGTCGCGGATGCTTAACTTCGAAGACCACGCATCTTATCCTCGCGAGACCCACTCGCGAGACGAAGAGACCTTCTGACAAAACGTTGCCGTGGGAAGCACTCTAAAACGCGGTCCACTGCAGGGGACGCGCAGAGTTAGACTCCAGCGACAAGACGCCGACACTAAGTCGGCCTTCAAAGTCTCTAGCGACCTATTTGGTGTGCTCGATGAAGACAGGGATGTGTCCCGGCTGTCAGAAGACGAAACAGTTGGTTAGCAGCCACCTCGTCTCTCGCGCTGTTTATGATTACCTACGTACCGACCAACTCCATCCGATCATTGTCGGTGGTGGCAAGGTCCGTGCTACGACCGACCAGTTGCAGGCTGAATTGTTGTGCAACGACTGTGAGCAAATCTTGAACCGCGGCGGTGAGCAATGGATGGTCGGGAAGCTTTGCACATTCAACCGACAGTTCCCCCTATACGACACACTTCACAGACAACCCCCGATTGACACGGACCCTGATGGGGAAACTTTCGCGGCTCGGACCAACCCGGACATCGATGTCCAACGCATTTCTCGGCCCGCTGCCGCTCAGATCATAATGAACCCGCCGTATGAAACGACTTTAACGGGCTGCCACACTTACCTTTTCCACGTGCCCGGTATTCTTTTTCGTCTGAGCGTCGGTAAACAAATACCGACTCCAGAAAAAACTCAGCTCTCAGCGTTTGCGTGAAGGACTTTCTTCGTGACCGTAAAGGTGGCAGGCTGTGGATTTCGTGGGCCACACATTTGGATAGGGCAGAGGCTTCTAGTCGTCGTGTTGGAAGGACTTGACCGCCGAAATCGTCAAGGCCTCGGTATTTTGTGTAGAGTACCGAGTGATATGGCTACACCGTCTCTGGCCAAATGGTTCGCCGGTCTCACGATTTTCTTTGGCTTACCTCTCTAATTCACAAAACTCATTCGGGAGACGCGGATTGCGGAAGGATTCCTTTTTGTATTCATTTACACCTGGGGGCTCGTCGCAGTTGTTGCTCTCCCCGTGTCTCTGCTGGCGCAACTGTATTTCCTCGTCCGAGCCCTGAGGAGAGGTTCTGAGGCGAGTGAACGGAGATTGCTCTTTTTCAGCTCATTCGCATTTTGCTTCGGCCTCATCGCGGAATGCATTTTCGTTCTGGCGCGCCGCTCAAGGCAGGCCATGGCATCGAGCGGATGGGATCGGGCGCAAGTCCCTAACGCGGCAATAGGAAAAGTGAAGTCGTGGTACGCCTTATGTCCGGTAAGGCTTATCGGGAGTTAGGAAGGTAAGCTGTTAGTTCAGACTCCCTGCACCATCCTATATTGGAAGTACATCACCCCTATCTGGAGCACCAATAACACAGTTGCCGTTGCGGGTCCCTTCCAGCTGTCTTTGATGTAGCCACGAACAATCGCCACCACCTCTACCGCTGTCAAACTGCAAAACAACAAAAACCAAATTGCGAGGGCGCCAGCAAACGGGTCTATCCCTACCTGAACCTGACGTGTGAACCGCAATTTCCAGAGTAAGAAATGAATGCCGAATGCAAGGTTTGAAATGCCGATCATCCAGAGTGCTGTTTTCGCTCTCATGCTATCGCCGCAGCTATTCTTACAATCTCCGAAGTCTCCGACAAGCTAAATAGAAGCTCAGAGGGCCTCAGCGGCAGACTAAGTCCTGGTAAACGTTAGTGCTTTATCGGATGCGCGTTCTCGCCCAAGTGTGGAGGCAGGCAGGAAGCTCGGCGCGCGTTCGATAAAGCCGTTTGAAGGTGGCCGCTGGCGGTTGCGGTGGATGCGGGCTTATGGCTGGACCCGATCTAACGGCTATGGGAATTGAATCCTTTTTCGTCTGCAGTCTATTGATTTTGCATGGCTTAGGAAAATCAGAGGAAAGCGAAAATCGAAGTTAAAAGCTCTACCTTGCGGCATGACGCGATGAGCATAGCACGCGAAGCGTCCGTCGCGCCAGCGACTACGTTGTGTGCCGGGCATGTTCAGCAGCTAGGAGGTGCAAGTCCTCTACCCAACCTGATGGAGGTGAAGGGTTAGCAACGACGCAAGGGCTATCGCCGCGAGGTGAGGTCTGAAGGAAGCGTCAAGCAAATGTGCGAGTCGATGAACAAGAACCGGATACAAGGCGTGAGCGTCGGACGAGTGGGCAACGTACCGCGAAGTCCATATTCCATCAAGGACGCGACGCGTAGATTCGGCGACTGT
>WNFT01001968.1_pt1 | contig 18710 bp, 20 predicted proteins | sample 5400191 | NCBI WGS metagenome assembly WNFT01 (sample SAMN13153359, study PRJNA577476) | soil metagenome | isolation source: 80 cm saprolite under Madrone tree | place: USA:California | collected 2016-06-14 | reverse complement strand
CGCCATTCCCTCACTGAACAAGCAGCTTCAATCCAAAAGGGACGCGAGCGCTGGAGCTGGCGCTCGCTTTTCGCGACTTTTTCGTTTTCCTGGCAAACCGCGGCAGCGACAGCCTTCGTAGCCGTGCTAATGATTTCCGCCGGATGGCTCCTGCGGCCCAACAAACCACCGATACAGGAGGGCAGCTTGCTGAAGAGCAAGGCGCTCACCGAAGTGGAACACGCGGAATCCGCTTACGTGCAAGCGATCGATAGGCTCGCCGCTGACGCAAAGCCCCAGATCGATAATCCCGCGACCCCACTGATGGGCAACTACCGAGAAAAGCTGCTCGTGCTCGATAGCGCCATCGATGATCTGCGCGCGCAGACCGGGCAAAATCCATCGAACGCGCACCTGCGTTACGAATTGCTGGCCATGTATCAGGAAAAGCAGCGCACTTTGGAGGAAATTTTGGAGGAAAAGCGATGACCGGCCCCGTTCCCAAGACGCGGCAGGCTGCGCGGCCCCATTGGTCGAGCAAACGCTGTGTCCTGGTCTGCGCTGCCACTTTGTTTGCCATCACCGTACCGTCCGCAGGCGCTGCAAATCCTGGCCAGGAGCAGGTCACGCGCGACTTCCATAAGACGCTCTCCCTGGGCGCTGGGCAATCGTTCCGCATCGAAAACAAATTCGGCCAAATTAGCATCCACGGCGAATCCAGCCGCGACCTGAAAATCTCCGCAACCATCCGGACGCAAGCCGACTCCCGCGAGCAGGCGCAAAGTTTCGCCGACAAAGTGCAGATCGATGTCCAGCAAACAGCGCACGGCGTCGAGGTGCGCACCAACTACCCGGAGGCAAATCGCAACTGGTTCGGCGGCAAGAACGCTTCCTATTCCGTCGATTATGAGATTGCCATGCCGTCCGACGCTCCGCTCTTCGTCAAGAACAGCTTCGGCAGCGTGAACGCCACCGGCGTCCGCAGCAAATCCGAGTTCGACAATAACCACGGCTCGCTTAACGTCCGCGATACCGGCGCTGCGCGGCTCAGCAACTCTTTCGGAAGCATCGAGCTTAGCGGAGCCGCCGGCGAAGCCTCCATCACTGACAACAATGGCTCAGTGCAGGTTTCGCAGGTGAAGGGCGCGCTCGAGCTGCGCAATCGCTTCGGCAGCGTCACGGTCCGCGAAATTGGCGGCGCCGCGAACATAACGGATGGCAACGGAGCCGTGAACCTGACGGACGCCGCCTCCGCTGACATCACCACATCGTTCGGCAGCGTTGAAGCCCGCAACATCCGGGGCGACCTGATGGTTCACGACAATAATGGGAACGTCGACGTCTCGAGCATCGGCGGCGCCGCTGACATCACCGACAGTTTCGGAAACGTCACCTTTTCTGACGTCAAGGGGCGCGTGAACTGCACCACCAGCAATGGCCGCGTCTACGGGAGCTCGCTCTCCGGAAGCGGCGTCACCATCCGCGATTCGTTCGGCAATCTCGAGCTGAGCAATATCGCCGGCGCGCTGAATGCGGAAACATCCAACGGAAAAATCACGCTGCGCTCCGCGCACGGCACCGTGGAGCTGAAATGCTCCTTCGGCGCCATTGAAGCTTCGGACATCTCCAAGGGCATTCGCGCCATCACCGGCAACGGCAACATCACGCTCACCGACATTGGTGGCGAGACTTTCGCCAAAACCAGTTTCGGCAGCGTTTCTGCCGACCGGATCAATGGCAATCTCATCGTCGAAAACACCAACGGCTCGGTTACCGCGCGCAACGTGAAAGGCGATGCCGAAGTGACCACGTCCTTCGCCGGCGTCACACTCGAATCGGTCGGCGGTAAAACCACGGTGAACAATCAGAACGGCGGCATCTCCGTCACCGCCGCGCGTCCGCCCAGCGGTTGCCGCAACATCGCGCTCAAGACCTCCTTCTCTCCCATTCGCGTGCGCATCCCGGAGGGCCTTGGCTACAACGTCACGGCCCGCACGTCCTTCGGCCGCATCTCCACTGATTTACCAATTACTGCCAGCGGCGGCATCGGCCCTGAGTCGCTCAGCGGCACCATCGGCTCCGGTGGCTGTCAGCTCCAGCTAACCAATGCCAACGGCAGCATCGAGATTAACAAGGCCCAATGACCTCCTCTTCGCGAACTCTGCGCGGCGCTCAGTGCCGTCTCTTTCGTTCCATGGCGAAGGCCTTCTTCAAAATCCGCGTGGCCGTCTCCGTCAACTTGTATTTCGCCAACTCCTCTTCGCTTGCGAAGGCGACGTCGGTCACATCGCTTCCAGCGACGGCTTGGCCCGCTAGCCGCTCGCAAAGGTAGTCAACGATTACATAATGGAATCGCGGACCCTTCTTCCCCTCGTTCGCCCCTGCGGTGCTCTCCACGTAAATTCGGTCGAAGACTTCGATCAGCTCGATCACGCGTACCGTGAGACCGGTCTCTTCCAGCAGTTCGCGCGCCACGCCTTCCTCCAGCGTCTCGCCCAACTCCAGCGTTCCTCCTGGTATCGACCATTCTCCAAGCAGCGGCTCGCTGCCGCGTCGAATCAACAGCGCGCGTCCCTGGTCGATAATTACGCCGCCTACGCCAACCAACGGTCGTTCTGGATACTCCCGCGAAGATGCCATTTATCAGCTGTATATCCGTTTTCTGGAGGATTGCAAATCCGGCGCTGCCCGCCCGCGTGGGGTTGACTTCACGCCGGTATATAATACGCTCAACGGTGGTGGTCGCCGTCTTAGCGGTGCCGCCTTTTGATACATGTACGGAGGATGGAGCTGTGATCCGCTGCCCTGAATGTTCCGCTGAAATCGACGTCGACGAAGACGAAGTCGAAGAAGGCGAGATTCTCAGTTGCCCAGAGTGCGAGTCTGAACTGGAAGTCTCGCAAATCCATCCCGTCCATCTGAACGTAATCTCCGAAGACATGGATGATGACGAAGACGAAGAAGACGACGAAGAGGCCGAACCTGGAGAAAATGGCGATGTTCCCAAGGACGAAGAAGAGGACGATGAGGAAGACGACGAAGAGTAATTCTACCTTCAGGAACGCGGGCATCTTCTTTTCTGCCTGCCCCCATCTAAACTTTTAAGGAGCGGGGCTCATGCCTGTCCGTTGTGTCGTCGCCTTGTGGGCCGCGGCGCTGCTGGTTCCGTTCGCCGCCTCCCAAGCGCCAGTTCAAGAAGCTGCTCCGGCCTCCCAGCCGCAGTCCTCCTCGTCCGCAAACGGTGGCAAGCAGAAATACAGCCACGCCGATGACTTTTTGATCCGCGGAAGCGTGTTCACCGACCAAGCTCTCTCCTTCCCCGGCGTGCAACTTCGCATCCGCCGCGCGGGCGAAAAGAGATTTCGCTGGGAGGACAGCACCAATTCGCGCGGCGAATTCGCAATTCGCGTGCCGCAAGGTACCCAATATGAGATGGTGGCGCACGCCAAGAGCTTCGCCGACCAGACGAGGACCATCGACGCACGGACAGGCTCCGGCGAAAACAACGTGGTTTTTCGCATGGAGCGGACCAAGAGAGGAAAACGATGACGCCTCGACTACGCTTGCTCTTTCTGCCTTTGGCTTTATGCGTGTGTGTGTGCACAGCCATGGCCCAGGACGCCAAGCATGAAGCGCAGCTCCGCACCGTCCGCGGCGTTGTGGCCGATAAGTCCTCCGAAAATCCTGTCCCATCGGCCGTTGTCTTTCTCAGGAATACGCGCACCAATGCTGTTCGCAGCTACATCGCTGACGAGGAAGGCAATTACCGCTTCAGCGGCCTGGATCCCAACGTCGACTATGAGATCCACGCCGAAAAGGATGGCGCCAAATCGGCCACTCGAACGGTTTCCAGTTTCGACGACAAGAAGGACATCGTCGTCAACCTGAAAATCGAAAAGAGAAAGGCCTGATAGACAGCGAGACCTAAGGCCCGATCGACGCGCGCGATTTCAGATCGCCGCGGTCGACCTCTTCACGACCACGCGTCCTTGATATCTTCGTGCGCCCGCTTCTCCGCGCTCTTGGCTTCCGCTTTCGCGTCCGCCTGCGGCTTTAGCGTCTGAATCGCCTTGGCGAGGCTCAGCGCTTTTCCGCCCTCGGGAGCGCTGCACGAAGAAACATTGCCGCTTCCCGGCGGAACCCCGGTGACCCCCCATTTCAAACAGTTGAACTTGATTTTAAGATTGTGGCTGACGTACAGCGCGGCGACACAATCGTTTAATTGCCGGAAAGCCGTGCAGGCGTCCTCCAACTTCGTGCGCGGCGGCAAAAGCGCCTGCAGTTGTGACGCCAGCTTTTTGCTCTGCTCGCCATTTGCGGCAAGTTGCTCGCTGGCCGTCGGGCCCTTCTTGATCCAATGGATGGGATTGTACGATTGCGCCGCGGCCTTCGCGGCCCCGAGAAGCACCAGGCCTGCTGTCAAGACGGCAATGATCCACTTCTTTTTCATGTCTTATCCCCTTCGCTCTGCAATCTCTAGCAAGCACGTCGCGAGCAAGCTCAAGTGAAAGGGCCGGACTTCCCTTGGGCTGGCTGCGCAAGGCAGCTCACCTTCCTAGTAGGCCATCACAGCAAACATAATTTCGACAACTACGCAGGCCGGTACTCCCCCAATGCGTCACTCCTGTCCTTGCGGCCAGTTTTGTAGTTTAGTGAGCCTGTACTCTTTTGCGGTTGTCCGACGCACACGATACGCCTAGAGTTATTTTGGGTCCGTACAGACAGATGAAGTCCATCCTCGGTCTTCGTGCGCACACACCAAAACCTTCTCCCTTGGAAGGCTCGGGCGCTTTCCGCGCACTGCAAACCGAGACCGAGTTGCGGCAGCTCGGGCGTAGCGAGTGGTGGCTGTGGTTTTGCGCGTGTACCGTGACGCTCCTTGCCGCGTCGGCGTTGGTTCTGTCCTTCCTCCCCTTTCTTTTTCGTCACGCCAATCACTTCTACGAAATTCGACCCGATCAGGCGCAGTGGGGCACGGCGGCTCTCGTGGTGATTTTTAACGCTTGGCTGGTGTACCGGCAATGGTCTTTCCGGCGGCACAGGAAACACCTCACCACGCAGAATCCCTCTCCGGAGCATAACGAGAACGAAATCTCAGACGCCTCCGGTTTCGATCCCGTTACTGGCCTTTACACGCGCCTTTCCATTGAGCACCAGCTCGGCAAAGAAATAGGCCGCGCGCGCCGCGAAAACACATCGTTGAGCGTCGCTACGATTCATATCGACGAATTCGAGCAGGCGACCCAGCGCTATGGCAAAGCGGCTATTGACTCATTGCTGAAGGAATTTGCGCGCCGCCTGAAAAAAGCCATTCGCGCCTCCGATTTTGCCGTGCGTCTCACAAGCGGTGATTTTCTGCTCGTTCTGACCGAATGCACCCTGGGCGAGGTAAAACTTTTTTTGGACCGCATAGGTCCGCTGGAAATCACCTCCGCAGGAGAGAAAGTCGCGATCCCTTACTCCACCGGCTGGGTCGACTATCAGCCTGGCGACCTTCCCTCCGATCTGCTAAAGCGCGCCAGCCAAATTCTTCACCTGTACGAAAACGCTTCCAAGGACAGCTCCTCGACGACCCTCGTCGCCCGCTGACGACGTCACGCTAGCACGCGTGGACCCGCATGTTGTTGCTTTCCGTAACTTGCGCGCCTATGATTTGCGCAGATTTCCCTCATGCGCCTCGGACCGTCTCCCTTCTAGGGGGTCTAATGTCGATGACCGCAAGGTTCCTACGTTACCTTCTTCTTGCCGTGCCGTTCTTTTGCAGCGGATGCACCAAGTCTCTCAATTCCGCTGGACGTCAATCAGGCAGCCAATATTTTCTGGTTACCGTGAACACGCAAGTCCCTTACTGGCAGACGGCTGCGACCGGGTTTACAAAAGCCGCTTCCGAAATGCAAGTACAGGGCACCATGGCCGGCCCAAACAATTATGATCCTATGGCCGAGCAGCAGGAGTTTCGCCGCGTTGTGCAGTTAAAGCCCGCGGGCATTCTGGTTTCACCGGCCGATCCCGATCTCATGAGGGCGGACATCGATGCCGCCGTTGCTGCCGGGATCCCGGTCATCACGGTCGACGCCGACTCCTCCGCCAGCAAGCGCTTATCCTTCATTGGTACGAACAACTATGAGGCCGGAAGATTGGGCGGTGAAATCGTCAGCCGCTCCCTGCACGGCAACGGCCGCGTCGCCATCTTTACTATGCCCGAACAGACCAATCTCAATGAGCGGTATCGCGGCTATATGGAGATCTTGACCGCGTACCCTCACGTCACGGTTCTACCCGTTGTCGACATCAAGGGAGATCCGCAGATCGCCTTCGAGCAAGCCCAGAAGCTAATCGCGGCAAATGCCAAAGTGGACGCCTTCGTGTGCCTGGATGCGCTGGGTGGCAAGGGCGTAGCGAAGGCATTGAGCGCAACTCGCGTCACGGGTAAAACACTTATTGCCATGGACGACGACCCCGAAACTCTCGAATGGATTCGCAAGGGCTTCATCCAGGGCACCATCGTGCAAAGGCCGTTCACCATGGGCTTCGTCGGTTTGAAAATGCTCGATGACCTGCACCGCCACAAGCCCCGATCGCTTGACGTGGGCTGGGCCAAAAGTCCCTTCGCGCCTGTCCCGACCTTCGTAGATACCGGCGTGATCTGGATCGATAAACAGAACCTGGACGCCTTCGTCCACGCTCTGGCCAGTCCGTAACACCGCTAGCCGCCTGTAAATCGTTTCGGGTCACGACATTACGCGCTAACACTGAGCGAGTTCATGGAATCCCGTGTGCAGAAGGCCGTGGGCCGCGCATCTCATCGGCGAACCCAGGGTGAGGAGACTGACTTGGCAAACCGATTGGAAGGCAAAGTAGCTGCCGTTACCGGCGGCGATCAGGGGATTGGACGCGCGATTGTGGAGCGCCTGGCGGCGGAAGGCGCCGATGTGGCGTTGTGCTACCGCTCGAACAAAGCTGGCGCTGACGAAGTCGCCGCGGCCGTGCAGAAAGCAGGCCGAAAAGCAGCAGCGGTTCAATGTGACGTCGGGAAAGTTGCGGAGGGTCAACATTTCGTGGACGAGGCGGTCCGGCAGTTGGGCCGAATCGACATCCTGGTCAATAATGCCGGGCTCGAGCGCCGCGCGGATTTTTGGGACGTCACCGAGCAGGACTACGACGCCGTCCTTGACGTGAATCTGAAGGGGCCGTTTTTTCTGACCCAGGCATTTGTGAAGCATCGCATGCAGGTCAAAGCCGGCGGCAAGGTCATCAACATCAGCTCCGTGCACGAAGAGCTGCCGTTTCCGCACTTTGCCTCCTATTGCGCAAGCAAAGGTGGCATCAAAATGCTGACTCGGAATTTGTCCATCGAGCTGGCGCCGCTTGGCATCACCATCAACTCGATTGCGCCGGGCGCTATCGAGACGCCCATCAATAAGAAACTGCTGAATGACCCAGTGAAGCTGAAATCGCTGCTGGAAAATATTCCGCTGAAGCGCCTCGGCAAACCGGAGGATGTAGCATCGGTTGCGGCGTTCCTGGCATCTTCGGACGCCGCTTACGTGACGGGAACAACCTATTTCGTCGACGGTGGCCTGACCTGGAACTACGAGGAACAGTGAGGTTGGTTTTGGAGACCCTAACCTAGGCGCGCATCGCGGTCGCACCCCGTGCGGCTTGCAGCAGCTTGCGGGCATTATCGCGAATGTCGCCGCGGGCAAACACGGCGTTGCCCGCAACCAGCAACTCCGCGCCGGCACGAACCACGTCGCCGACCGTGGTCAGATCGACGCCTCCGTCCACTTCGATGCGGAACGAAAGTCCGCGGCGCTCGCGAATCTGAACCAGCGCTTCAATCTTGCGCAGCGCGCCGGGAATGAATTTCTGGGCGCCAAAACCGGGATTCACAGACATGACCAGCACGTGGTGCACGATGTCCAAAACCTCGTCGAGCATCTGCACGGGCGTCGCCGGATTGATCACCACCGCAGGCTGGCATCCATGCGACGCAATCAGGTGCAGCGTGCGATTGAGGTGCACGCAGGCTTCCTGGTGCACGGAAATCCAGTTGGCCCCGGCTTCTGCGAAGGCCCCGATATAATCGTCCGGATTTTCGATCATCAAGTGGCAATCGAAAGGCACCTTTGCAATCGCCTTGCGCAGCGACGCAACGACCGGCGGGCCGATCGTAAGGTTCGGAACGAAATGCCCGTCCATTACGTCGAGGTGCAGGACCGTGCCGCCGCCGTCAATGGCGGCGAGCGCTTCGGCGCCGAGCTGCGCGAAATTGGCGGAAAGAATGGAAGGTGCGAGTTCGATCAATGTAGCGCTCCCGCTCCTGTGATTATACGCGGAAGCAACAGCCCCTCGGTCCTGAATGTGGAGGTGGCGCTCTAACCGCGCCACGGAATGGCGCACCGGCGGGCGCTGCTTTCGCGGGCGAGTTCGAGGACGCGCATGACATTGAGCGCATGCTGCGGCGTGACTGCAGGCGCGGCTGTGCCGAGCAAGACGTCGCGGACGTTCGCGTAGTAGCTGCGATAGTCGCTCGGAGCGGGCGGGACGAGTTGCTTCGTGGCGGTGCCATCGCCGTTCACCACCGTTAGGACGCCGGAGTTTTCTTCTTGGTCCTCTTCGCTAGGTGTTTCGTTCCACGGGATGCGCCCGGCGCGCAATTGTGGCTCTTGCACGTCAAACGCGTGCTTCACGTAGGCGCCGTTGGTGCCGTGCAGAATGAAGCGCGGGCGCGTGACCGGGGCGAGCATGGTGGCGCGAAGCAGTGCCCGCAAGGCACCGGCATAACGTAGCGCGAGATCGAACGAATCGTCAGCCACGGCGTGCTCGCGCTCGACGCGGATATCGGCGGTGATTGCTTCGGGAAGGCCGAAGAGCACCAGCGCATGATCGATCAGGTGCGGCGCCAGGTCGAAAAGAATGCCGGTGCCGGGCCCGGAGCGCTCGCGCCAGGCGTTCGCTTTTAGCTGCGGGCGAAAACGATCGTAGTTCGATTCGAATCGCACGATCCGCCCGAGACAGCCGCTCGCAACAAGTTGCTGGACAGCCTGAAAATCGCCATCGTAGCGGCGATTTTGGTAAACGGTCAGAAGCCGGCCGCGTTCTTGTGCGAACTCCACGAGGTCGAGAGCCTCCTCCAGCGTAGGGGCTAAAGGTTTGTCGACCACCACATCGCGACCTGCGGCGAGACACTGCCGAGCGATGGGATGGTGCGTGTCGTTTGGTGTGGCGACCACAATCAGTCGAATGTCAGACATGGCCAGCAGCTCTTCGACGCTGCGCACAATCCGCGCGTCGGGATAGAGCTTTGCCGCTTCGTCGCCGCTGCGTTTCAAAATCGCGGCAAGCCTCAAGCCCGGAACAGCACGAATCACCGGCGCATGAAACGAGCGCCCCGCCAGTCCAAATCCGATGAGTCCGACGTTGATCATCCGAGGTGGCAGCTCTTATATGCCGACGTAGAGCGTACACGATCCCGCGCAACGCAGCTGCCGCGGCTGCGAGTGAAATTTGCCTCTGGCGGCCTGCTCCTTCAGAATGTTTGACAACATGTCGGCAACCACAACGGTGGCAATACCAGAACGTACTCGCAGCAGGCGCACTACCTTGCTCGCGGTACTTTTCGTCGGCTTCGTCTTGAGTGGGATTGCCACCACCATCGTCGGACCGATGCTGCCGGTTTTCATTCGCCGGTGGGGACTGGATGATGGGCAAGCCGGCCTTTTCCCATCGATCCAATTTCTCGCGGCATTGGCAGGGACCGCAATATCGGGCGCATGGATGGCATGGCGTGGTTACCGGCCTTCGCTCGTCGCGGGGTATGCATTGATGGGATTCGGCTTAGCCACCCTCAATGCCAGCACGCACGGGAATGCGCTGGCGGCTGCCGCGGCCCTCGGCTTGGGCTACGGGCTGATCACGCCAGGAACGAATTTGTACGTTGCGGAAGCCGGTCGTGCTCGCAGTGCTTCCTTGCTCAACCTGCTCAATTTTACTTGGGGAGCGGGAGCAATGGCCTGCTCGCCGCTGATCGCCGTGGCATTGGCAAACAATCGATTGCCCAGCCTGCTCATCAGCTACGCAATTTTCGGAGGGCTGCTGGCGTTTACGCTTCTGTTTGCGCGATTCGGCGCCGAAAAACACGAAAGGGCCATCGACACCTCGGGAGCCGCACCCCTCCTCGTCGGACGTGGAGTGACCATCGCGCTCGCAACGCTGTTTTTCATGTATGTCTGCATGGAAACGAGTATTGGCGTGTGGTCCGCGGAGTACTCGCGTCGCATCGCAAACGGAATCACAAATATGACCACGCTCGCGCCGATGTTTTTCTACGCGGGGCTTACCTCCGGACGCGGCTTGGCTCCGCTCGTCTTGCTATCCCTTTCGGAAGGACCGTTGGTGATTGGCGCGCTTAGCCTGGTCGCGATAGGAACCACGGTAGTGATTTTTTCCGCCGCGTTGAAGGTGGTCATTGCCGGAGTTTTCCTCGCTGGCTTGGGATGCGCTTCCATCTATCCCATCTATATCGCCTGGCTTTCGAAATGGTACGGAGCGCGAGCAAAGCGCATCGGCGGGTTTTTGTTTGCGCTCGCTTCGCTGGGAGGAGCCGCAGGGCCGTGGCTGGTCGGTATTTTGTCGAAATCTTCCGGAAGCCTGCGCGTGGGATTCCTCGCGCCGCTCCTCAGCGCACTCATCATGATCTGCATTGTCGTGAGCCTGCGCCGGCAAACGTCGCAGTGAGGTATCCTCAGTCCGTGTCAACGCCTTCGCCCTCGGAACGCTCACCTGCCTCAGGGCTTCTCTTGGGTTTAGTGATTACCTTGGCCGTCGTTGTTGCTTACTCGGCGTACATTCGCGTGCAGCTCGCCGGTTTGCGCAAGCTGCAGAGCGACATGGTGGACCGCGGGCGCAAGGATTCGCTGCAATTGCTGCGCCTGCAAAATGATTTGAACACCGTGGCCCTGGCGATGCGCGACATGCTGGATGCCGGCGAGCCTTACCCCTTGGTCGCATGGTCCGCGCCATTCGACCGCGTGCGCGCCGATTTGGATTCGGCGCTCCGGCTCGAAGAGCAGTATGCCGAAGTGCATCGCACTCCCGAACAGCGCGCGTATTTGAGCCAGCAGCTTTCGCAATTCTGGGATGCGGTGGATAGGATGTTCTTGCTGGCGCGCGACGGCAAAGAGCTGGAAGCGCGCGACCAAATCCGGCTGTCGCTGCAAGCCCGGCAAGCGGCGTTGGGCACGGCAGTGTCTCGCTTATTGATCGAAAACAACGAGGCCGAGCAGCAGGCCGCAGCGCAGATCGAGCACATCTACAACGGAGTGCAGCGGCAATTGTATATTTTTCTGACCGCCGCACTGATCGCCATTGCGCTCACCAGCTTGTACCTGATTCGTTCGAACCGGCAAATTTTCGCGCGGCTCGCAGCGCTCTCCGCACAGCGCAGCGATCTGGCGCAGAAACTGATTGCCACGCAGGAGTCCACGCTCCGCCACATCTCACGCGAGCTGCACGACGAATTCGGCCAGGTGCTGACCGCCATTGGCTCGCTGCTGAGTCGCGTGGAAAAGCAGGTTCCGCAGGGCGCCCCGCTGCGCCAGGACTTGCAAGACGTGCGCGAAATCGCGCAATCCACGCTGAACAATATTCGCAGCTTGTCGCAAGCGCTGCACCCGGTGCTCCTCGACGAGCAGGGACTGGAGAGCACGCTCGATTGGTATATTCCCACGGTCGAACGGCAAACCGGGTTGAAGCTGCACTACGAAAAGTCGGGCGCTGCGTATCCGGTCGATGGTACCGCCGGCGTGCAGGTATATCGTGTGTTGCAAGAGGCGCTGAATAATGTAAAGCGCCATGCGGGAGTGCAAGAGGCCTGGGTGCGGCTAAAATTTCAAGGCGACTCCGTAAGCCTGGAAGTCGAAGACCACGGCAAGGGATTTTCGCCAGACGCCGGGCACCAAGGTATTGGGCTGGTTGGAATGCGCGAGCGCGCCGAGCTTGTGGGAGGCACCTTGCAAGTATTGCGGCGCGAAGGCGGCGGAACGATCGTGCGGCTCGTCGTGCCGGCGGAGAAAGTGGAAGCGCATGGCGGATAGGCTCACGGTCCTGCTGGTGGACGATCACGCGCTGGTGCGCAAAGGATTCCGCCGCATCCTGGAAGATGATCCCGGAATTTTCGTCGTCGGAGAAGCCAGCGAGGGCGAGGAAGCAGTGCGGCTGGCGCTGGAGCTGAAACCGAAAGTAGTGGTGATGGACTGCGCACTGCCGGGCATCAACGGTATCGATGCTACCCGGCGCATTCGCGCCGAGATGCCGGGCGCGACGGTGCTAATGCTCAGCATGCATTCCGAGGACACTTTGGTGCGCCAGGCCCTCGAGGCAGGTGCCCGCGGCTACATCCTGAAGAATGCGCTCGAACTGGATTTGGTCAGCGCCGTAAAGCGCGTCGCCGAAGGCCATCTGGTGCTCGATCCGCAACTCGCCAAGCCGGCAGCCCTCAAGGGCGAGCGCGACAGCGGGCTAACCGCGCGCGAGCTGGAAATTTTGCGGCACATCGTGGCAGGCAAATCAAACAAGGAGATTGCCGCCGAGTTAGGACTGAGCGCGAACACCGTGGGGGTGCACCGCGCGAACATCATGGACACGCTCGGAATTCATAAGACGGCGGAACTCGTGGTTTACGCCATTCGCAACGGATTGGTGACCCTGACTTGAAGCGCCGTGAATTCTTGTCGGGCACCGCAAGTGCCGGGCTCCTCGGTTTGGCTTTTCCTCGGCTCTCGCACGCCGCTGCCGCCGCACCGGCGTTTCGCTTCGCGGACGCCACCCAGCACGCGGGCATTCAGTTCCAGCACAACAGCGGCGCGTACGGCGGCAAATTGCTTCCGGAGACGCTTGGCTCCGGCTGCGCGTTTCTCGATTACGACGCGGACGGCTGGCAGGACATTTTGTTGATCAACGGGACGGACTGGCCTGGCCACAAGCGCCTGCGTTCCACGTTGCGCCTCTACAAAAACAATCGCAATGGCACGTTCACGGATGTAACCAAAGCCGCCGGTCTGGACGTCGAGATGTACGGAATGGGTGTCGCGGTCGGCGACTACAACAACGACGGCTTCCCGGATATTTTCATCACTTGCGTCGGACAAAACAGGCTATTTCGCAACACCGGCAAAGGAACTTTCCTCGATGTGACGCGCGCAAGCGGCTTGAATGCGCGGCAAGCGTTCAGCACGTCAGCGCTGTGGTTCGACTACGATCGCGACGGCTTGCTCGATCTCTTCGTCTGCAACTATGTGCGCTGGTCACCGGAACACGACGTTTTCTGCAGCCTCGACGGAAAGCACAAATCGTTTTGCACGCCGGAAGCGTATCGCGGCGACACATGCTGGCTGTTTCACAATCGCGGAGACGGAACATTCGAAGACGTGACGGCCACCAGCGGAATCTTCGACAGCAGCTCGAAATCTCTGGGCGTGGCGATGCTCGACTATGACCAGGACGGCTGGCCGGACTTGCTGGTGGCCAACGACACGCAGCCCAATAAGCTCTACAAAAATCTGCGCGACGGCAAATTCAAAGACGTCGCTGTGGAAGCGGGGCTCGCCTTCAGCGCCGAAGGTAAAGCGCGGGCCGGCATGGGCGTCGACGTCGCGGACTTCGAGAATTCTGGCAACCCGGGAATCGCTATCACGAATTTCGATAACGAGATGATTGGGCTGTATCGGGCCGTCCGCACCGGAACATACGACGATATTTCGATTGCTGCCGGCGTAGGCTTGCCGTCGAAAAATACGTTGGGCTTCGGCTGCGCATTTCTCGATGTGGACCTCGATGGCTCGCTCGATCTCGCGGTCGCCAACGGGCACATTGAGGAAACCGTCCGCAATATTCACGGCAATGTTGGTTACGCCCAACCGCCACAGCTTTTTTTGAATCTGGGCGGAGGAAAATTCGAAGATTTCGCGGCCAATGTGAACGGCGGATTTGCTGAGCCCAAGGTCGGCCGCGGTCTGGCGTACGGTGACTATGATCGCGACGGAGATCTGGACATCCTGCTAACCACAAACAATGGTCCCGCTTATCTCTATCGCAATGAGAACGTTGTCAGAAATCACAGCATCCGCTTTCATCTGCGAGGAACGAAGTCAAATCGCGATGCTATCGGCGCGCTCGTTCGGATTTTCGACCGCGGGAAGACCCAAAGCCGTGTCGTGAAGGGTGGCTCGAGCTACCTTTCGCAATCGGAATTGCCGCTGACCTTTGGCCTGGGACAGCGCCCGACCATCGAGCGCGCAGAGATCGAATGGCCAAGCGGCGCCAAGGAAGAGTTCAAGAATCTCGATGCTGGCCGCAGCTATCAAATCACTGAAGGAAAAGGACTTAAGGCCAACACCGGTTTCTAGTGTTTTCGGGTTATTGCAGGGCTTTCGTCTAGGCGATATATAACGCGCACATCGCTTCCAGATAGGCTTTCTTCCTAGCGCCCACCCGGAGGCACCCCAAGCACTCGCGGCCGGATGTGCACCCATCCGGCCGCACTTTTTGTGGTAGCGTCGAGGCGCTCGAAACTGGAGACACGCGGGATGGAACGTTGGCGCTTGCGAAGCTTGTTGGCTCTCGTGGCAAGCGCCATTTATTTGTACGGCTTTCCCTCCGCCACGATCAGTTACCAAGTCCTTGTTCTCTTTCACCTGGCTGTCGGCATCCTGCTGACCGTTTTGCTGCTTCCCTTTCTTTTCCGGTTACTGCGAGTGGATGCTCCGCTCGCGCGCGCCGGATGGGTGTTCTTGGCTGCGGGCGCGGTGCTCGGCATCGTGTTGATCTTCATTGGCACACTGCACCGCCTGAAGCCGTGGCTCTACGCGCATATCGTCTTTTGCGTCATCGGCTCTCTGTTCGTCGCGACGGCGTGGTTAGCTTCGCGTGGATGGTTGGGCACCACAACAACACAGCGCGTATTTCGATTTGCAGGACTAGTCCTTGCCACCGTGGCGATTTCGGCGGGAGCCTCGTGGTGGCGCGAAGTCCCGTGGAGGAATGCCAATCGCATTGTCAACCCGCAAATGCCCGCGGCCTCCATGGACGGTGAAGGTGACGGCCCGCAGGGGAAATTCTTTCCAAGCTCTGCGCAAACGAAGCATAACGGCTACATCCCGGCAAAATATTTCATGCAATCGGACGCTTGTCAGCGCTGCCATGAGGACATTTACAAGCAGTGGTACAGCTCGGCGCACCACTTTTCTTCGTTTAACAATCAGTGGTATCGCAAGAGCATCGAATACATGCAGGGCGTTGCCGGAGTACGCGCCTCAAAATGGTGTGCGGGCTGTCATGATCCGGCGCTGCTTTTCAGCGGCCTTTTCGACAAGCCCATCAAGGAAATCGTCGACCGGCCGGAAGCAAAAGCGGGCCTGAGCTGCCTGATGTGTCACAGCATCGTGCAGGTGAAAAGCACCATGGGCCAGGGCGATTTCGTTTTGGAGTACCCGAAGCTCCACGAGTTGGCGGCCAGCGACAATCCTGTACTGCGCGCCTTGCACGATTTTCTCGTGCGCGTGAATCCGGAGCCGCACCGGCGTACCTTCTTAAAGCCATTCATGCGCACGCAGACCGCGGAGTTCTGCGCGTCGTGCCACAAAGTGCACCTCGACGTTCCGGTGAACCACTATCGCTGGGTGCGGGGGTTCAACGAATATGACAATTGGCAAGCCAGCGGCGTTTCCGGCCAGGGCGCGCGCTCCTTCTACTATCCGGCGAATTCGATGATGTGCGCCGATTGCCACATGCCGCAAGTGCGCTCAGCGGATCTCGGGAATATCGATGGCTTTGTTCACTCGCACCGCTTCCCGGGCGCGAACACGGCCGTGCCCACAGCGAATCAGGATCAGACGCAGCTTGAGCTAAGTAAGAAGTTCTTGCAAGACAAGCAGGTCAGTGTGGACATTTTTGCAATTTCGCCCGCCGGGAATGAGGTTTCTGCGCCGGCGGCCGCGAAGATGGGCAGGCCGGAGCTGTCTACCTCTTTTGCGGTGGGCGAGGAATCGGACACGTCTCTGCCAAGCGGACCCGCTGGCGAAGCTCGAGCAGTCACCGCGCCGCTGGGCCGCGTGGCTGCCACAGTGCGCCGCGGCGACGACATCCGCGTGGATGTCGTGGTTCGAACGCGCAAGGTCGGCCACTTTTTCCCCGGTGGAACGATCGATGCCTTCGATGTCTGGCTGGAGTTGCAGGCTGTCGATGAAAAAGGGCAGACGCTTTTCTGGAGTGGCAAGGTCGAGGACGACGGCAAGGGTCCAGTTGAAAAAGGGGCGCACTTTTACCGTTCGCTGCTCATCGACGCGCACGGGAATCCGATCAACAAGCGAAATGCCTGGGCCAATCGCGCCACGGTCTACGTGCATTTGATTCCACCCGGTGCAGCCGACACCGCGCACTACCGCCTGCACGTTCCGGAAAACGCCGGCGACAAAATCACGCTGCACGCCAAGCTGAACTACCGCAAATTCATGTGGTGGAATACACAGTTCGCATTTGCTGGCGCGGAGGATTCGAATCAATCGCCCAATGCCGTGACGCCGGACTACGACGACCGCAAATGGCTGTTCGCGAGCGTCGATCCGAAACTGATTTCGGGCGAGCTGAAAGCGGTTCCCAACCTGCCGATTATCACCGTGGCCGAGGACACGAAGGCGCTGAATGTCGTTCCACGAAATGCTGCGGCACCGCAACCCAAAGTGATCCTGGCGAAAGAGGATTGGTCGCGCTGGAACGACTACGGAATCGGGCTTTTCTTGCAAGGCGACCTGAAGGGTGCGGCGGCGGCGTTTCAAAAAGCCGCGGACATTGATCCGCAAAATCCCGATGGCTGGGTGAACATCGCGCGCGCCTTGGTGCAGGAAGGCGACACCGCCGGGGCGCGCGTTGTGCTGGCAAAGGCTTTGGCGCTGAAGCCCGGGCTGGCGCGCGCTAATTTCTTTTATGCGCGGATTTTGAAAGAAGAAGGCAATTACGACGAAGCAATTTCGCGTCTGAGGGGCGTACTTGCGCAATATCCGCGCGACCGAGTCGTGCGCAATGAAGTGGGCCGTATTTTATTTTTGCAGAAGAAGTACGCCGAAGCCGTCGCGGAATTCGATCAGACGCTGTCGATCGACCCTGAGGACCTCCAGGCACATTACAATCTGATGCTTTGCTACAGCGGGCTGGGGGACGAAACGCGCGCAAACGAGCATAAAGAACGCTATCTGCGTTTCAAGGCCGATGAGTCATCACAGGCCATCACCGGACCTTACCGTCAAGCACATCCGGAAGACTTACCGCCAAGCACATCCGGAAGACAACAACGAGCGGCAGCTTATTCACGAGCATGTCTCCGTTGCGCTGAATCCGCCCGCGAAGACTGGCAAACGCGCCGCCGCTTTACCCGCAACCGCCGCAAACCGGCCTGGCGGTTGACGTTGATTCGAGTTCAGGAGGATCTGATTCATGACCTGGATCAAGACTGTGACCATGGAAGAAGATGAGCGCGTCAAGAAAGCAACGCTGGCGCAGCGCGCTCTCTATCCCATCGAGTACGCAACGCCGGTGCATCCCGAAAACAACGGGCAGAGCTCAAGCATCGTAGCGTCGCACTCGCTGATTCCGGACGCTCTCTTTCACGCCTTTAGCACCTTCGGCGCCCTGATGTCTCCAGAGCTGCCGTTGCAGCGCCGCCAGCACGAAATGATTACGACCATGGTTTCCGTCACGAACCGGTGCGTCTATTGAATTGAATCCCACGCAGAGTTTCTGCGTCGCGTGACTTTGGACAACGAGCTAGTGGAGGCACTGCAGACGGATTACCGGTCGGCCCCGATCAGTGAACAAGATCGCACCATGCTCGATTACGTTGTGAAGCTGACCAAGGATGCGACCCGCGTTTCGCCAGACGATCACGCAAAACTCCGGGCCGTCGGTTTCGATGACCGCGGCATTCTGCAGATTACGCTGATCGCGTCTTGGTTCAATTACATCAATCGTGTGGCGGATGCTTTGGGTGTCGGACGCGATTAACAAAGAGGACACGATGAGGGGACTCACGGAATTAGGCGCTGCGTTTGCGCTCGCGGTTGCAGCAGCACTGGCAGGCGGAAGCAGCAGCGGTCCGGCCCCGGTGACGTTTCGCGATGTCACTCAGCAGTCCGGTATTCGCTTCGTGCACAACAATGGAGCGTTCGGAAAGAAATTCTTGCCGGAAACCCTCGGCCCGGGCGTCGCATTCATCGATTACGACAATGACGGCTGGCCGGATATTTTCTTGGTCAACGCCATGGATTGGCCGGGTCATCTGCAAAAGCACACCACGCCCAAGCTCTACCACAACAATCACGATGGAACGTTCACCGACGTAACACACAAAGCCGGGCTCGACGTGGAGATGTACGGCATGGGCGTCGCGGTCGGCGATTACGACAACGATGGCTTCGACGATCTCTTCGTCACCGCGCTCGGACAAAGCCGGCTCTTTCACAACAACGGTAACGGGAAGTTCACCGATGTGACGCAGAAGGCCGGGCTCAGCGGCCCCCGCGAGCTAAGCACGAGCGCGGCTTGGGTCGACTTCGATAAAGATGGCCGCCTTGACCTCGTCGTCGGCAACTACGTGCAATGGACTCAGGAAACGGATCTCTACTGCACGCTGGACGGCAAAAGCAAATCGTACTGCACTCCGGAATCCTACAAGGGAA
>WNFT01001675.1_pt1 | contig 18710 bp, 18 predicted proteins | sample 5400191 | NCBI WGS metagenome assembly WNFT01 (sample SAMN13153359, study PRJNA577476) | soil metagenome | isolation source: 80 cm saprolite under Madrone tree | place: USA:California | collected 2016-06-14 | reverse complement strand
CTCGGGCTCGCGAACAAGATGCGGGCCTACATGCTCCAGGACAACGGGCTCGACACCATGGACGCCAACATGATGCTCGGCTTCGATGACGACGAGCGCAATTATGGCGTGGCGGCGCGTATGCTCAAGATGATCGGGGCGAACCGCGTTCAACTCCTGACGAACAATCCCGGCAAGCTCGAAGCACTAGTGGAAGGCGGCGTCGAAGTCTGCGCGCGCATTGCGCTGCATACGAAGATCAATCCGGAAAACCGCCGCTACCTCGCCGCCAAGGCGGCCCGTGCCGGCCATTGGCTTGACGATATGCTGGAGGCCGGCACAGAGCCTCAACACGACGCGATAAGATCGCGAAGGGGATAGCGTAGGACGCAATAGATAGCGAAGGTATTGCGGCCCCGCGGGCCGCGGCGGATTACGGCTTCGCCTAATCCGCCCTACGCAGCCGGCAACCTCACCCCGAGAGCGCGGCGCTTGCCAGCAAGACGGAAGAGCGGAGCCCTGGGAGCGAGCACCACAGGAATCAAACTCGAGGCTGAATGAACCACGCGGACGCGAGCAAAATCGGCGGTACCGGCAGGATAGTGGTCTTTAAGGAAATGCACCGCGCGGCATGACTGCGTTGACAATCGGTCCGCGCAACCGCAGCGGCGACGCGGCGGGCTGGTCTTCCGCAGGCGAGGGATCGAGGAGTTGCTGAATCTTGCGATTGTCGATCGGGGTAGGAGTCTCTTCGGGTAGCGACTCAAGGAGGCGCTGGATCTCATTCACCGCCACCGCACCCCTCGCTTCTGCCACCACGTCAATTGGCGCCTTGCGTGCGACCCATAACTTCGGGCTGTCGCTCGAATAGCCTAAGCTCAGCAGACTCGGCGCCGGTAATTGGGGTCGGCCAGACCAACTCGGCACGTTCGGCGCGACCTCAAAACCGCGGGGCCACGGCGAGACCGGCTTGGAAACCGGCGGCAAAGAATCATGACCGCGGGCGAGGAGCGTCCGCGGCTGCCGAGCCTGACCATGAACGAATGGAATGCCGCGTAGGAATGAAGGTGAATTGGACGCCGTGTCAAAGCCGAAGCTGACCGGGTTCGGCGCCGGCAATTCCGGTTCAATTTCCATGAAAATCGGCGTCCGGGGCGACAGGCGGGCATGCATCACCCATTGCCCGGGATCGGTCGCGGTCTTGGGGCGGTCAGGAGTCGCCGCCACCACGTGGACGACCCGGTATCCGCGTCGCTTCAGCTCCCGCAACAGATAGGGCAGGGCCTCCACGGTTTTGACCTGGATGTCATGGAGCAGCAGAATCCCTTTGTGATCGGCCTCGATGCGCTGCAGGGCGCGCGAATACACCTGCGCCGGGCCGATTCTTGTCCAATCGTCGGCCAGGAAGTCGGCGCTCCAGACCTGGAGATTCCGGGACGCGAGATAGCGCTCGACGCCGTCGGCGCGCAACAGACCGGGAACGCGGAAGAACGGCGCCGGGCCGGGGCCGTCGCCGAGCGCTGACGCGACTGAGGCGATACCTTCGTTGATCTCAAATTGCGCCCGCTCCAGCGACATCCTGTGAAAGGTCAGAGGATGGCTATAGCTATGAGTCCCGATGGTGTGGCCGGCATCGCGGATGCGCCGTACCGTCTCGGGGAAATTGCGCGCCATTTTGCCGATCAGGAAGTAGGTCGCCTTCACGCATTCGTGTTCGAGGATGTCCAGCACCTGGGTCGAGCGGGGCGGCAAAGGACCGTCGTCGAATGTGATCACCACCTCGTGGTCTTCAAGCGGCAGACTCTCATGGTATTGCATGGAGCCGAGCCGCGGATGCTCGGCGGGATCGACCACTATGGTCCGGCTGGTGCCCAGCGCATCGGGATTACCGGGGCAATCACTCGCCCGTGCGAGCATCGGCCCGAAAAGAATCAGCCCACACACGGCTGCCAATACATTACGCATTGTACTCGTACACATCGTACCTGTTCTTCCCCCCAACGGCGGGGGCTTGGTTGCCCCCACCGCCTCGCGACGCCACAACTACCCTTCATCAGCCTTAACGTCATAGATAAGAAATGGTTTGTACATTTCTCAAGTCGATTTTCTCAAATCGCCGGCCCGACAACGTGGACGATCCTATAGCCCTGCGCCTTTAGGGAACGCAAGAAAGCGGGCAACATCACGGCCGTTTGCCGCTTCGTGTCGTGAAACAGCACGATTCCGCCATGGGCTGCTTCGAGCCGTGCGAGCATCAGGCGGAGCTCTTGGCCAGGCGACATCTCCCTCCAATCGCTGGCCCACAGGTCGGCGCCGAAGACCACGATATTTCGCGCTGCAAGACGGTTCAGCAGGTATGGCGTCGAGGCGAAGCCGGGAAAGCGGAAGAACGGCGTTCGCGGCCGTGCGGTCGCGTGGCCGTAGAGCGCGGTGTCCACCGCCGCAAAGCCGCGGTCGATTTCCGCCTCGGCGGCGTCCGGATTCAAGCGATCAAGCAGCGGATGCCGAAAGCTGTGGTGCGCCACGGTGTGGCCTTCTGCAAGCTCGCGCCGTGCCAGTTCCGGATGGGCCGCCGCGTTTCGGCCGACCAGAAAGAAGGTGGCGAGTACGCATTCCCGCCGGAGCGCGTTGAGCACCGCGGATGTCGTGCCGGGCCGTGGGCCGTCGTCGAATGTCAGCACGACCTCCTTGTCGGCGAGGGGCAAGGTCGCGGGAAAGTGCTTGCGGCCGACGCGCAGTGTCGTGGCGGCGTCGACCCTGATGACCCGCGAGGTCGAGAGCGCGTCCGGGTTGCCGGGACAGGGCTGCTGCACAGTTTGCGCCGCCGCCGATTGGGCGGCTAACAAGAACGCTGACAACGCGAACTTCACGATGGACATTTGTCTGATATGGCGGGCACGCTACGACCGTAGGGACATCGGACTATTTGCCGCGCGGCAACGCCGACGCGACATCTATTCCGCAAGGTCCAGGGCTGTCCGCCGCCCGTGACCGGGCCTCTCCCGGCACTTTTATCGGCCTGCCCCGGAGGGTGGCTCGAGGTGCTTGAATTTCCACGCTTTTTTAGGGGTATTTCGTTTTGCCAAAATGCCAATGCGGCGGACGCACGCCGTTTCGCCCCGGGGAGAAGCGGCGATGTGTCAGGATCGAAGATCAGCCCAGCACCCGACGGGACTGGTACGGCCGGAGGTTAGAGTGGAGAAAAGCAATCGCCGGGTGACCGCCTCTCTTCAAAAAATCGATGCTGCGCCACGAGGTTGATCCCGAACTTGCCGATGCGCTTGCAATGACTAATATGATTGCAATGATTGCAGGAGGTTTTCCGTGCCCAGCATCACCATCCGTAACCTTGACGATGCCCTGAAGCGCAAATTGCGTCTGCGTGCTGCTCATCGCAACCGATCGATGGAGGATGAAGCACGAGACATTTTGCGAACGGCGCTGGCTCAAGAGCCGGCCGAAACCCAAAACCTGGCTGACGCCATTCGTGAACTCGTCGAGCCGCTCGGGGGCGTCGAACTGGAATTGCCGCCGCGCGGCCCTATGCCGGAGCCGCCGAATTTCAAATGATCGTCTTGGACACGAACGTACTGTCGGAGCCGTTGCGGCCGACCCCATCGGCCAAGGTGTTGGACTGGATGCGATCACAGCCCTGGACCGCGCTTTTCACGACAACGATTACGGAGGCGGAGCTTCTATGCGGCGTTGCCTTGTTGCCGCAAGGAAAACGACGAGATTTGTTGGAGTCCATCGTGGCGCGGATATTGGCGGTGCATTTGGCCGGAAGAATATTGCCGTTCGACAGTGCCGCCGCGCGGGACTACGCGGACATTGCAGCTGTACGACGCCGCTCCGGGCGCCCGATGTCCGACCCCGATGCTCGGATTGCCGCCATTGCGAGGTCGCGCGGCGCGGAACTGGCGACGCGCAACGTGGCTGACTTTGCAGGGTGCGAGTTGGAGGTGATCAATCCGTGGCTCTGATCCCTAATGCCTGGACAGGTTTCGATTTCGGTCTCGGCGAAGACCTCGACCGGCTACGCCGATCCGTTGCTGGATTCGCCCACGATCGCATAGCGCCGCGCGCCGCCGAGATCGACCGCAGCAATATGTTTCCGCGCGACCTGTGGCCGCAAATGGGCGAACTCGGGCTGCTCGGCATCACGGTCGAGGAGGAGTGGGGCGGCGCCGGCATGGGCTATCTCGCCCATTGCGTCGCCATGGAGGAGGTGTCGCGGGCTTCCGCCGCGGTCGGCCTGTCCTACGGCGCCCATTCGAACCTGTGCGTCAACCAGATCCGGCGTAACGGCACCGCCGAGCAGAAATCGCGCTACCTGCCCAAACTGATCTCCGGCGTCCATGTGGGCGCGCTCGCCATGTCGGAGCCCGAAGCAGGCTCCGACGTGGTTTCGATGCGCACCCGCGCCGACCGCCAGGGCGACCGTTACATTCTCAACGGCTCCAAGATGTGGATCACCAACGGCCCGGTCGCCGATACGTTGGTGGTCTATGCCAAGACCGATCGCGACGCCGGCGCGCGCGGCATCACGGCCTTCATCGTCGAGAACGGATTTGCGGGATTTGCGTCGGCCCAGAAGCTCGACAAGTTGGGCATGCGCGGCTCCGACACCTGCGAACTGGTGCTCACCGATTGCGAGGTACCGGCCGAGAACGTGCTGGGAGCAGTCGGCAACGGCGTCAACGTCCTGATGTCGGGGCTCGACTACGAGCGTCTGGTGCTTGCCGGCGGCCCGCTGGGCATCATGCAGGCCTGCCTCGATCTGGTCATCCCTTATGTGCACGAACGCCAGCAATTCGGCCAGCCGATCGGGGAATTTCAGCTCATTCAGGCCAAGCTTGCCGACATGTACGTCGCCGCCAACGCCGCCAAAGCCTATGTCTACGCGGTCGCGCGCGCCTGCGACGACGGCCGCGTCACGCGAGAGGACGCCGCCGGCGCCATCCTCTACGCCGCCGAGCGGGCGACCTGGATGGCCCTGGAGACGATCCAGTGCCTCGGCGGCAACGGCTACATCAACGATTTCCCGGCCGGCCGGCTGCTGCGCGACGCCAAACTCTATGAGATCGGCGCCGGAACGAGCGAAATCCGCCGCATGCTGATCGGGCGGGAGATTTATGAGAAGACGCGGTGAGGGAGGGTTGAAATCCTTGCTCTTAATACCAAGGTTTGGTAACAACAAAACAAGGTGTCCGCAATGAGCAAGAATACCTCGTTCAGCATCGGCGAACATTTCAGCGATTTCATCGACGAACAGGTCAAGGAAGGTCGCTACAGCAGCGCAAGCGATGTGGTGCGCGCGGGGCTGCGGCTGCTCGAAGAACAGGAGGCAAAGCTCGCCGCGTTGCGCGCCGCCCTCGTCGAGGGCGAGCAAAGCGGCCCTTCCACTCCGTTCGATTTTGAAGCGTTTATTGCACGAAAACGTGCCGCTCGGTCTTCGGCCTTATGACGGGCCGCTATGTCCTTTCGCCTCGCGCGCAGTCGGACCTCGATGACATCTGGAGCTACACGGAAAGCCGCTGGGGCATCGACCAAGCGGAGAAATATACCCGGCAGCTCTGGCAGCATATCAAGGCGATAGCAGCACGCCCGACGAGTGGACGGGCATGCCCCGAAGTGCGGGCCGGTTATCGCAAATACCGCTCAGGGCGCACTTTTTGTTCTACCGCATGACGAGCGACGGTGTTGATGTCGTCCGCATTCTCCATGAGCGGATGGATTTCGAGCGGCACCTTCCATAGCTGCGGATGCAGCAGGGGATGCTCTGCTATAACGATCGGGCAATAGCGACGGTATATCCGTCAGCCGGAAAGATCTCCCAATGAGACGCCCCAATACCTTGGCCGAAGTGGCCGCAAGGGTTAACGCCGGGGCGGCCTTCGGCCCGACGTTAAGCGAATTCCTTGATGAATTTTACGGACACCCGGAGCGGCGGCAAGCCATGATTGCGGACGAACCGGCGCCCCTTGCCGATAACCGCGAGCATGCGATGCTTGGTGCGGTCGGCGAACATTTGGCCCGCCGCTGGGGTCTTGCGGTGCCCGTATGGACGGACGACACGATGCGATTTCTCCACGAACCTTACTTCACTTCACCGATCGAAAACCTCAAAGCCATGCTGTTGGCGCAAAGCCCGCAAGCTTTCCGCCGCCGCATGATTTTCACCGAGGCGGAGCCGCTGCGCCGCGCTCGCATGCCGCGCTCTCCGGTGCCCTAGGTCTAGTCGACGATCGCCTGATAAACGAGTTGCCGGAACAGCGTCCTGTGGTAGGCGCGCAGGACGCCGCTTGATTGCACCATGAGAACCGCGACCAGCTGCTCCTTGGGGTCGACCCAGAATTGCGTGCCGGCATAGCCGCCCCAGTTGAAGTCGCCGGCCGATCCCGGAACCGGCGCGACACCGTCCGACGGCCGCACCGCAAACCCCAGCCCAAACGTATACGTCGATGCACCCAGCACGGCGCCGCCAGCCGTCGCCGCGAGAGACACACGTGACCCGAGATGGTCCGCGGTCATGTGTTTGATGGTGGTGCGGCTCAACACCCGCTCGCCATCCAGCGCGCCGCCGTTTGCCAGCATTTGCGCGAACCGCAAATAGTCGCCGGCCGTCGACACGCCGCCCGCGCCACCGGAGTCATTGGCCGGTTGCTTCGACACGTCGATCAACCTGACCGGTGCGCCGTCGACGGGGTCCTTTTCGAAGGGTTCGACCACGCGCCCCTTTTTGTCCGGCGCCACCCAGAATGCCGTGTCGTCCATCTTGAGCGGCTTGAAGATACGCTCGCTCATGAATTCGCTCAGGCGCTTGCCGGATGCGGCTTCGACAACACGCCCGAGCACATCGCTGGCAAGGCTATATTCCCAGGTCGTGCCGGGCTGGTAGAGCAACGGAACCTTGGCCAGGCGCTCAACCTCCTCCGCCCCTGAGATGTCGCGCGCGTCGAAATCGATGACGCCGGGCTTGAACAGTCCCGCCTTGGCCAAAGCGTCTTTGACGGCAAGGTTCTGCGTGAGCTCGCCGTAGGCAAGGCCGGCCGTATGCCGCAGGAGATCCTGAACCGTCATGGCCCGCTCGGCTGCCACCAACCCACCGCCGGTGAAGACCTTCACGTCCTTAAAGGCGGGCAGCCACTTTGCGACCGGATCGGTCAGCTCAAGGGCGCCGTCCTCGACGAGGATCATGGCGGCAACCGAAACGATCGGCTTGGTCATCGAATAGATGCGGAATATGGCGTCGGTTCGCATGGCGTCGGCGCCCTTCGGATCACGCACCCCAAGCGCGGTTGCATAAGCGAGCTTGCCCTGGCGCGCGACCATCATGACAGCGCCCGGCAGCTTCTTGTCATCGATCTCCTTCTTGAAGATCGCCGTCAGTCGCGCGAGCCGCGCCGTCGACATGCCGACGCTTTCAGGCGCGGCGCTGGCAAGCTGGAGAGCAACGGCCGACGATAAGGTCTGCTGGGCGCCGGCAACAAGCGGCGTACCGAGAACGGCAACGAGGGCAATGGCAGGCACGCCCCATCGTCGCGAATACGGTCGTAAGTTCGATCTCATGGGCTTTCCTCCAACGGTGTTCTTCGCTGCGCTGATTTCACGGGATGCCATGGCATGCGCCGGAAACAGCTGCAGGTAAGATAATTATACCTGATAAACGCGCCGTGCCGCGACAGCACTCCGCAAGAATGGTTCGACATGGCGGGAGCGCCCTAAATTTCTTTATCGCCCGGCTGCAACCAATGGCCTCCTGCTCGGTTTAACGGTTACGCTCGTGAAGCACCCAAGGAGAGTTCGATGTTAAAAGGAGTAGTTGGACTGGTGACAGTCCTCTTCGTTGCCGGCTCGGCATACGCGCAGGAAGCTTCCCACGTGAGGCTCACCCCAAACGAGCTCAACGCCTTGACCGATGCGCGAATCGCCATGACCAGGGGGGCGTTGCAACTGACGCCGGAGCAGCAAAAGTTTTGGCCGCCCATCGAGGAAGCCATCCGCGGCAGAGCCGAGGCGCGGCACCATCGGATGGCAGCGCTCAGATCGCTGGCGGAACAGGCCGGTCAGCGCGACTTTGATCCAGTCGCGCTCATGCGTGGACGCGCCGAGAACCTGGCTGAACGAGGGGCCAACCTCAAGAAGCTCGCCGACGCGTGGCAGCCGCTCTACCAGACTCTCAATCCCGACCAGAAGCAGCGGATGCGTCTCCTCGCGATGCATGTCGTTCGCGACGTGAGAGGCGCCTTGGAGCGCCGTCGCATGGCGGAGATGATGTCGGAGTCCGAAGAGGGCGACGAGGAGTAGAACCCGGCCTCTGTAGCACCGAGTTTCAGACAATAACGACGGGCCACCAGCCCGTCGTTAAGACCGATAGACATACGGCCACGCTGAGGCCGGCGTGATCTCAGGCAAAACACACTAAGTCCTGCACGACGGCGCCGCCGTCCGCGTCGATGAGATGAATAGGGCATGGCACTCAGTCAGGGCGACTCGTAACGGCCCCTCCGGAACAGATTCGACGTCCTCCGTTTGCACACTCTATTCCGCCCTGATGTTCAACAACTTCGCCAGCTGGGCGTATTTTTTGGAATCTCGTTGAACGAGGAGGGCTAATTGCTCCGCGCTGCCACCGACCGGCTCTTGCGCGACTGCCAGCATTTTCGCGCGGATCGCTGGGTCCGAGAGGGCTTGATCGATCTCGGAATTCAGGCGACCAACAATGGTCTGCGGCGTTCCTGATGGTGTGAACACGGCATTCCATGCTTCGAGCGCGACACCGGGGATGCCTGCTTCTTGAAAGGTAGGTACATCAGGCAATGTCGGTGAGCGTTTCTCGCCTGATTGCGCCAAGATGCGCAGGGTGCCGGCTTTGTGGTGTGGAACGATCGGTGTCGGACCCAAAAAACCGATCGGGACGTGGCCAGCAACCAGATCGTTGACCGCCTGTCCCGCGCCTCGATAGGGAACGTGTTCGAGCTTGATGGCCGCGATTTGCGCGAACCACTCTCCGATATAGTGCTGCTGTGTGCCAGTCCCGGACGTCGCATAGCTCATTCCAGGCCGCCGCCTTGCCAAAGTGATCAGTTCACCCACACCGGTCACACCGAGCAAAGGATGAGCAGCAAGAACAAGAGGCGCTCGCGACAGTTGGATTACAGGCACGAGCTTCTTCAGATAGTCCACGTTGAAAGTCACGATTGGCGGCGCGCTCGCCACGACATCGTGCGAAGCAAGCAGGGTGTAGCCATCTGCCGCACTGTTGGCGGCAGCCTCCGCACCAACTAGACCGCCGGCACCAACTTTGTTCTCGATGACCACCTGTTGTCCCATTCCACGCGATACGTATTCGCCGACCAAGCGAGCCAAGAAGTCCGTTCCGCCGCCCGGCGCGAGATTCACAATGATACGAACCGGTTTCACCGGATAGGTTTGCCCGCGCGCGATGATTGGCATGACCGGAAGCGTGGCGGCACTTGTCGCTAGCTGCAGAAATTGTCGGCGCTGAAGCTTCATGGTTGGCGCTCCGTCGAAAGCTTTGCAGCTTGGTCGTCCTCATCGCTTCGGTTCGACGATTCAGCTATCTTTTTCCAAGCAACTACCTGGGTGTGCGAGAAGCAGAAGAGCGCATCTGGATCGCGACCCCAGGTCCGCCAGGCGGCGGCGATATCCTCTAACTCTGAGCGCGTCGCGATGCCGTATTCCACGGCTCTGTCCGCAAGATTGGACTGCAGCGTGCGCTCGGCGTAGGTCTCCCCCCAGTCTCGGGTGGCGGCTGGGTCCGTGTAGGATACGGTCGCCGTCGTTACACGCGTCTCGGAAAAGCCTGCTTCGCGCAGCCACCGTCGAAGGTAACGTCCCGCGTTTGCTTCTCCGCCGTTGCGACGAGCCAGCTCGTAGTACAGCGTGAGGAAACGACGCATTCCGTGATTTTCAGGATAGAACGTCGTGCTTCCCCAATCGACGTCCCGGACGCCGAGCACGCCGCCAGGCTTCAGGAGCGTCTGCATCCGTCGCAATGCATCCACTGGATCAGGCAGGTGTTGCAACACCTGATGCGCGAAGACGGCGTCAAATGCCTCCGCGGCGAAGCGTGTCTTATAGATGTCGCCAACCTCGAACGTGAGGTGCTTAACCGACTTCCTATCCAAGAGCGAATGCGCTGTCTCGATCACGTCCGGCGATGGGTCAATACCGATTGTGTCGGCCGGTTCCACGCGCTGTGCTAGGCCGGACGTGATAGAGCCAGGTCCGCAGCCGACATCGAGCAGGCGCATGCCGGGCTTGATGAATGGGAGAAAGAACGCCGCAACAGTGTCCGCCGTTCGCTTAGCATGGTCTGCGACCACTGCAGCGTGGTGGCCATGTTGATAAGTCTGGTTGGCATATGCGAGATTCGACATCGCGCGAGCTCCGTCGCTGGCGACATGACGTTTGGACGAGGCCTTGCTCGACCTGCCGCGCGGGAATAAGATCAGAAGCCTGTGGAAGAAGTCCCGACATTCGGGCGAAACTTGCCTGAAAGATCGCCGAATGCGGTGCGGGTCGGGAGTGACTCCCGCAAGGTCACTTGCAGTAAAATGCAGCAGCAGTCGCTTCAGTTCGGATCATTCACGCTCGATCTGGAGAGGCTTTGCTTGCGAGGTCCCGCTGGGGAGGTCGAGCTCAGGCCAAAGAGCTTCGAGGTGCTGCGATATTTGGCGGAGCATGCCGGACGAGTGATCTCGAAGGAGGAAGTCGTCGCGGCCGTGTGGCCGGATGTGATTGTGACCGACGACTCGTTGATCCGTTGTATCAGCGAGGTGCGCCGGGCGATCGGCGATGAGAGCCAACACATTATAAAGACGGTCCCAAGGCGAGGATATCTGTTCGATGCCCCGGCATCGGCAGGTCGCGATTCAACCGACGGCAGCGGGCGGGAGACGACTCGTTCGGAGTCATTACAGTCTGCGTTAGTCACACAAGCCGATCGACCCTCGATCGCTGTACTGCCATTTGTAAACCTCGCAGATCATTCCGAGGACGACTACTTCTGCCGCGGCCTCACAGAGGACATCATCACGGAGTTGTCGCGTTTCTCGGAGTTATTAGTCATCGGTCAGCGTTCATCATTCCAGTACAAGGGAACGACTCCCGATGTCCGCCAAGTTGGCAGCGAGCTGGGCGTCCGTTACGTGTTGGAAGGGAGCATCCGCCGCAGCGGTGATCGCGTGCGCATTACTGCACAACTGGTCGATGCAGAGACCGGCGCGCATCGCTGGGCCGAACGGTACGACAGAAAGCTCGATGATGTATTCGCGATTCAGGACGAGGTCATACGCTCGATTGCGCCATTGTTGGTCGCACACGTTACGAAAGCCGAGGTTGAACGAACGCTGTTGAAACCACCGACAACATGGCAAGCCTACCATTACTTCATGCGAGGCCTTGACCTTCATCTGTCCTACCAGTCCTCGCAGGAGGTCTCGGCACTTCGCGAAGCGCGACGCCTCCTCGAGCAGTCGATCTCGATCGACCCGGCATACGCGCGTCCCTACAGCGCTTTGGCCGTCTCCCATTTGTCATCTTGGGCCAATTATGGCGACAATGATTTCCTTCGGGCTACTGCCTTGGAGCGAGCCTATCAATTTGCTCGCCAAGCTGTTCAGCTCGACCCTCAACTTGCCTATGTCCAGGCGACGTTCGCCCACGTGTTGAGTTGGAAGCGCGAGCATGAGGCCGCCCTCGGCGCGCTGGCGCGGGCTCTTGCGCTTAACCCGAATTACGCACACTGGCAGGTGGCTTCGACCCTCATGTGGGCGGGTGAGTTGGAGCAAGCCATCGAGAGCATGAGAGCCTACATGCGCCTCGATCCATATTACCCAACCTCCGCCATCGGCTGGCTCGGCGTTGCGTGTTGCACGCTCGGGCGTTTCGAAGAAGCTCGCACTCACTTGCGCGAGGCCGTAGCACGTAGCCCCGATCGTGCAATGTTCCATTACTGGCTCGCATCGGTCTATGGACACATCGGAGACGCGAGTGCTGCTGGGGAGCAGGCTCAGGCCCTGCTGCGGCTGCAGCCCTCCTTCACCATCAGCGGTACCGCCCAACCCCTGGCAGTATTCAGGCATGCTGAGCACGCGGAACTGTTTTTCGAAGGGCTATGCAAATCGGGATTTTCCAAATAGACGGGACCCTCGTCGCGTCTAGCGAAGGACGAAGGATAATTGACCCTTCGTCCGCTGATGTGGCGGTTTTCGGACGCGGTAAGGGAGACTCTCCGCGCGCGCCAGCGGCCGGCGTCCGAAAAACGCCAAGGCACGAAATCGCGGTGGGTTGGGCACCCGGCGGTGCGGCAGGCTCTATCTATGGGGGCGCCCGAGCCCAGGCCCGGTTCCATCGGATTGCTCAGCTTAAATCACTGGCAGAACAGGTCTGCGAGCGCGACTTTAATCCGGTCGAACTCATGCGCGGACGCGCTGAGGCGTTGGAAGAGCGAGGCGCCAGCACTGAGTCTCAAAACAGCGGCGGGCCACTTGGCCCGTCGCCTCTCGTTCTCACTGCGCCTCTTTCATATATTCCGCCGCGCGCCTCACGACATCGGGCGCGGTTGCATAGACCTGGGCGATGAGGGCGTCGGCCGCAGCGCCCGTCACCGGCCGCACGTCGAGGCCCTGTCGATTGGCATCGGCAAGGAACTCAGCGTCCTGCATGGTGGCGTCGAAGGCCTTGCGCAGCGCGGTCAGGCGTTGCGGCGGAATGCCCGGTGGCGCCACGAAGGGGCGCGCCATTGTCTGGCGGGCGATGACGAGTTTCAGGATGGCCCCCTGCTCCGGGCCGCCGGCGACATCGAGGACCGTCGGCACGTCGGCGAGCTCGGCAACGCGCTGGTCGGAAAGCTGCAGCACCACGCGGATCTGCTTCGACAGCCACAGGTCCCGGTTGCGCGTCGACAGGGTGGACCACGACCAGCCGCAGCGGCCGTCGACCTCCTTGCGTTGAATGGCAAGCACCGTCTCGGCTGCGCTCTGGTAGCCCAAGACGAGCTGCATCGGCAGACTGAACATCTTGCGCAGCAGGTTGGAAAACACGTCGCTGTCCGCCCCGGCGCCCGTCGCGCCGATCTTGTAATGCTTGGTCTGCATGTCGGCCCAAGACTCGATGCCGGCATCCTGGCGGAACGCGCAGACGCCGATGTCATTGGAAACGCTACCGAGCCAGCCGAACCTCGCGGGCGTGAATCGCATGGCATCGGCGCGCCCCAGCAGCGGGTCAAGGAATATCCCGCGGGCGAAGCCGCCGAACACCGAACCGTCCTTGGGGGCGATGTTGTGGAGATAGTTCGCTGCGCGGATGCTGCCGGCGCCCGGCATGTTCTGCACCACGACGGTGGGATTGCCCGGAATGTGCCGGCCGATGTGGCGGCCGAGCAGGCGGGCATAGTCGTCATAGCCGCCGCCCGTCGCATAGCCGATCACGAGCTGCACCGTCCTGGCGGCGTAGAAATCGGAAACGTCGTCGCACCGCGCGGCGGTCGGGGCGAAGGTCGATGCGATACTCGCACCGATTGTGAGAACCGTCAGCGCAAAAATGCGTCGGCTTGCGACCATCGTGGCCTCCTTGCCACGATATTTGTCGGACAGCCGTTGATCAAAAGCAATGCGGGCCAGCCCCCACCTTACCCTGCCCCGCAAGTACCTCTGCACGGAGGTCTTGACGGCTTGGCGGAGCGGCGTTCCCGAGTTCCCCAACGTATGGCCTTGGTGAGAATCAGTCTGCCTCGGATGGACCGTTTGGGCCAATTCCGAACATTGGCGCTGTAGTGGGCCGGGCTGGCCCGTCAGCCATGGCGGCTCATCCGTGCACGGCAGCGGGCCTGATCGCGAGGCCTGCCCAAGTCTTCGTACCGTGTCGCCGCCTCTTCGAAGGCCGCCAGTGCCCGGACTTCGTTTTTCTGTGCCCGCCGCTGCACGCCGCGCGCCTCCCAAAGGGCTGCCGCCCACGGGCCTCCGTGCCACATGCCGGCGATCCGCTCGGCGTCGCTCAGGCGGCGGTCGACCTGTTCGAGTTCTCCTGCTTCGGCCAGCGCGATCGCAGAAGCAGTGCGAAGCGCCATCGAGCAGGGCTGGCAGGCGCCATTCGTGAGCAATCGGTCGCCGGCGAGGATCGCCGCGGCCACCTGCTCCGGCGTCGTTGCAGCCCTCACCGCGAGCGCCTGCATTCTCATGATGAGGTGCGGGGCAAGCCACGACCGCTCGGCATCGGCAAGTCCCCGTTGAATCAGCCGATTGGCGCGCCACTTCTGTCCGCGCTCCAGCGCAATTTCGGCCACTCGCTCGATCGCCAGGATGCGCCCGGCAACGGCGCCAGCCTCAACGTGCAACCGCTCAGCTTCGAGTAGCAGTCGTTCCGCTTCATCGAGGTCTCCCGAAAATAGCGCCACTTCTCCCAGCAAGAGGCAAGCGAGGCCCCTGCCCGCGCTCGATTCTGCGTCCTCCGCTACAGCCAGCAGTTCTCGAGCGGCCACCCCCACATGGATATGCCCCGACGCACTGCAGAGACAAAACTCGGACAGACAAAGGTGGCCGTCGAAGACATGCGGGACGAACGCCGGCTTGGCGCGAACCCACTCGATGAACTCGGATCGGAACAGCTCCGGCCATCGTTCCTGCATCTTTGAGGCCAGCCCCAAAAGAGCACTTGCTTCGCCTACTTCGCGCGCCAGGCCGGCTCCGAGCGCAAGGTCCCGGGTTTGCCGCGCGATCTCGGTGGCCGTGTCGAATTCGCCGCTCTGAAGGTGCACCAAACCCCAAGCGAGCGACGCGCGGACGCGGTCGGCCGAACTCACGGGCTCCGCCCCGGAGAGGGCCAGCGCTTTTTCGTAGAGCGCAATGGTCGCGGCACTCGGTCCCACCCCCAGTTCGGCGTGCAGGCTGTCGCGCAGCTGGTTGAACTGCCGAATGGCCTCGCCCCGATTGCCGGCATCCAGCGCGGCCTGCATCAGCGTGCACCGGGCCTGCTCATCGGCGGGATCGAGCGCGATCAGGCGCTGCCAAAGTCCTCCCGCCCGCAGCAGGTCGGTGTAGCGCTGCTGCAATTGGCGCCGCGGATTGTCGAGCCAGTCCACATAGATGTCGTCCGGCAGGAGCTGGCCGCCATACAGGTCCGCTGCGCGCTCGTATGATGCCTGGTCACGACTTCGAAGAGCCGCCTTCGCGGCGGCTTCGAACCTTTCAGCGTCGATATCCAGTTCGGCGTGCGGCGCGAGCGCAACGATGTCGTTGTTCACCTCGATCAACTCGTGAACCCCGAGCGAGCGTCGCGCAAAATGGATCGCCTTGCGCAGGTTGGCACCGGCTGCGTCGAGATCGAGGTCCGGCCAAAAGGTCGCCATGGCCTGCTCTCGGTGGATGCGATGGGCCGGCGAAACCGCGAGCAGCTTAACCAAGGCCGCTGCACGATCACGCCGCCAGTCGGCCGCTGGGATCACGCGGTCGTCGACACTGACGTCGAACTGTCCGAGCAGGCGGATCGAAACGCGCAAGCCGGCACCCTCCAGGAGCATGGCCGATCCGGCACGGCGGAGAAGCCGTCACAAGCCGGGTGCCGTCGGGGAACGATGGCGGAACATAGCTTTCCTAAGGTGCTCCTGCAATCGACTTGCAATTGAAAAGGACAAGCAACATGTCGCTCAGAATCGCCGACGCCGCACCCGACTTCACAGCCGAGACCACACAGGGCCCAATCTCATTCCACGAATGGCTGGGCAATGACTGGGGCATCCTGTTCTCCCATCCCAAGGACTTCACGCCCGTCTGCACGACCGAGCTCGGGTACATGGCGCGCCTCAAGCCTGCGTTCGACAAGCGCGGCGTGAAAATCATCGGGCTGTCTGTCGACCCCGTCGACAAGCATGCCGGCTGGGCCAAGGACATCGCCGAGACCCAGGGCATAGCGCCGAATTTCCCGATGATCGGCGACCCGACGCTGGCCATCTCCCAGCTCTACGACATGCTGCCGGCCTCGGCGGGCGACAGCTCGGATGGCCGGACGGCCGCGGACAACCAGACGGTGCGCAACGTCTATGTCATCGGCCCGGACAAGAAGATCAAGCTCGTGATCGCCTACCCAATGACGACCGGCCGCAACTTCGATGAAGTGCTGCGGGTGGTCGACTCCCTCCAACTGACGGCCAAGCATCGCCTTGCCACGCCGGTCAACTGGAAGTCTGGCGACGACGTCATCATCGCGGGGTCCGTCTCGAACGACGAAGCCAGGAAGCTCTATCCGCAGGGCTGGAAGGAGCCCAAGCCTTACATCCGCATCGTGCCGCAGCCCGTCCTGACCTGATGAACCTCGGCGGCGGGGACATGGTGTCCTCGCCGTCGCGCTAAAGCCTGCATCGATCAACCCGGCGCTCTCGGCCTTCGGCGACGCGCCAAAAACCCTGGTGAGGGACCGACATGAGCACCGCAAACAAACCGCGTATCGTCGTCTTGGGCGCCGGCTTTGGCGGCCTCGAGCTGACCACGCGGCTCTCGGAAGAGCTGGGCGACAGCATTGATGTGACGCTGATCGACAAGAGCGATTCCTTCGTATTCGGCTTCTCCAAGCTCGACGTGATGTTCGGCCACAGAGAGCCTGAGGCGGTTCGCCTGCCTTACAGCCGCTACGCCAAGCCGGGCGTGCGGCTGCTGAAGCGCACCATCACCGCGATCGATCCCGACGGGCGCCGGGTCACCACGAACGATGGCATCTTCAATGCTGATTTCCTCATCGTCGCGCTGGGTGCGGAATACGACTTCAATGCCACCCCAGGGCTGGCAGGAACAACCGAGTTCTATTCGGTAGCGGGTGCGGAGCGGCTCCGCGACGTGCTGCCAACCTTCACCAAAGGCAAGGCGCTGGTCGGAGTCTGCGGGGCGCCCTACAAGTGCCCCCCGGCGCCGAGCGAATGTGCCTTGATGCTGCACGACTACCTGGTTAACAGGGGAATCCGCGAGGCCTGCGAGATCGCGCTCGTCCTGCCATTGGGCAGTCCGGTGCCGCCGTCGCCTGAAACCTCACGCGCACTTCTTGCGGTGTTTGCCGAACGCAACATCGACTTCATCCCCAGCCGTCGCGTTGCCTCCGTCGACAATGTCCGCAACGTCGCAATTCTCGATGACGGACGGGAAATGCCGTTCGATCTTTTCCTCGGCGTGCCCAAGCACCGTGTTCCCTCCGTCGTCCTCGAAAGCGGCATGTCCGAGAACGGCTGGATTCCGGTCAGCCCGCGCACCCTCGAAACCAGATACGAGAACGTCTACGCTGTCGGCGATGGCGCCAATACGGGCACGCCCAAGGCAGGGGTGTTCGCCGAGGGCGCGGCGCGCGCCGTTGCCAGTGCTCTTATCGCCAAGCTGCGCGGGAGCGGGGACATCGTCAAGTATAATGGCTTTGGCACCTGCTATATCGAGTTCGGCGCGGGGCGCATCGGCAAGGTCGAGGTCGATTTCTTCTCGGGCCCCGCGCCGACCGGCAACTACTACGAGCCCTCGGTCGCCCTTCGCGCGGATAAGGAGACCTTTGGTTCGAGCCGGCGCTCACGCTGGTTCGGTTTGTGAAGCGGGCGTACCGCAAGGCGAAAGGCCGCTTGGGTCAAAACCGGCTCTGCGCCTGGCGTCTCACTTCGGCTGGCAGATGCAAGGCAGTCCGCTCGGACACCCGTTGAAACCTCTGTGCAGAGGTACTGGCGGGGGAAGCCTCTCCTTGATATTCGGCCGCGCGCGTCAGATATCCCGCGCCGGCCGCGTAGACTTGCATGATCAACGCATCAGCCTCTGCGCCGATCACCGGCGACGACGCCAGCACGTGATTCGATGTGGTCGAACTCCGCGCTAAAAAACCTGACTGAACGTCCAGTACAGCGTCGCCGAGAGCAGGATTGCGGCCGGCAGCGTCAGCACCCAGCCCATGACGATGTTGCGAACGGTCGCCCACTGCAGGCCGGAGCCGTTGGCCGCCATGGTGCCGGCGATACCGGACGACAGCACGTGGGTGGTCGACACCGGCAGACCATAGGCATCCGCCGCCGCGATCGTAGCAGCGGCGACGAGCTCCGCCGACGCGCCCTGCGCATAGGTCAGGTGGGTCTTACCGATCTTTTCGCCGACCGTGATGACGATCCGTTTCCACCCGATCATGGTGCCGAGGCCGAGCGCAATGGCGACGGCAATCTTGACCCAGGTCGGGATGAACTTCGTCGCGCTGTCAAGCGACTTCTTGTAATTATTGAGCGCGGCCACATCGTCCTTCGTCAGACCGTTCTCCTTGTCCTTCATCAGGAAGCGGATCGCCTCGGAGGCGAGATACATGTCATTGCGGGTATTGCCGACGGCCTCCGCCGGCACTTTCGCCAGCGTGCCGTACTGATCAACCTCGGCGCTGATCTCCTTCACCAGCACGGCAAGCGAAGGGTAGGTGCCCTCATTGATCTTGCGCTGCGAAACATAGACGGTCACGGCCGGGCGCGGGTCTCCGAGCACGTTGTAGCCCGCAGCCTGTCGCTGGATGACGCCGGCCGCTGCCGCCGATATGGTTCGGAACTCCACCATCTGACTTGGCGGCAGAGCGCGATTGAGCGCATAGGCGGTCGGCACCGTGCCGATCAGGATCAGCATGATGAGCCCCATGCCCTTCTGACCGTCGTTGGAGCCATGGGCGAAGCTGACGCTGGTGCAGGTGAGAATCAGAACCCCGCGGATCCA
>WNFT01001670.1_pt1 | contig 18720 bp, 18 predicted proteins | sample 5400191 | NCBI WGS metagenome assembly WNFT01 (sample SAMN13153359, study PRJNA577476) | soil metagenome | isolation source: 80 cm saprolite under Madrone tree | place: USA:California | collected 2016-06-14 | reverse complement strand
AAGAATTGCGGCGATGTTCCCGGGCGAGGAGGAGCGAAACGCGCGGCTGTCGAATCTCTACCAAATGGCGAACTGGTGGCCGCCGGGATCGCCCAAGCCGAAGACAGAAACTGCGGCTGCTCCGCCAACGGTATCCGCTGCGCCGGTTGCATCCGCCGCACCAGCTGGCGAAGCGCCGTCGCCTATCACCACGAAGACGGGAGTTTATTCGGCGGAGACGCTGCGCGATCTATCAAAAATTTCCGAAGTCAATCAAAAGATATTTCGGCAGCAGACGCCGCGGGCGATGCTCAACACGGCGGTCAGCGAAGTCGGCGGGTATTTGCGCGGAACGCGCGCGCTGGCTGTCGTGGGCACCCCGGGGCGGCCGCCGGAAATGGCGGCGGAATTTTGCGCGCCTGGAGTGAAGCCGGCACTTGGCGCGCAGGTAGTGCTGCTGCTCGCGCACATTGAGAAGGCCGAGCCGGATGAACTGGGCGCACTCGTGGTACAGGCAATGGAAGGATCGATTCTGAGCGACTTAGGGCTGGCGACGGCGCTGGGCGTGGTAATCACGGACAAAGAAACGCAGATGCCGGCGGGGATGCTGATTGTGGGGCATGCGGAAGCGCACAAGTGGCGGCCCAATGAGGCGTATTTCCTGCAGGCTATCGGCGATCAGATGTTGATGAGCGTTAGCCACACGCGGCTGCGGTCGCTGGTCCGGCGGATGGGCGTTTCGGATGAGCGCTCCGGGTTGCTGAGCCGCAGCTCGTACTTGAGTTGTTTGCTGACGGAAGCAGACCGCGCGCGGACGCAGGGAACGCCGCTGGCGCTGACGATTCTGCAGATTGACCGCGGCGCGGAGATTTTGCGGCAACAGGGGGAATCGCCGCTGGAACGGTTCTTAGAACAACTGGCGCGGTCATTACAGCCGATGGTGCGGCAGAACGATGTGCCGGTGAAATACACTTCGTGGTCGCTGGCGTTTATTTTGCCGGATACAACGCTGGCGGGGGCGCAGAATCTGGCGGATAAGTTGCGGCGGGCGGCTTCGGGGCTGCGGCCGCCGTGGGACTCGACGCAGATTACGCTGAGCGCGGGAATCGTCGAGGCGGTGGCGAAACAGGACTACGACAGCGAAGACATTGTGACGGATTTGATTAACCGCGCGGAGTTTTCGATTGAAGAAGCACGGAAGCGGGGCGGGGATACGGTGGTGGCGCTGGAGACACCGAAATTGTGAGTTCTGGGTCGCGACTGGTGACTACAATCGTTTTGACCTAAGAAACTGAACCAACAAACAGGAGAAGGACGTATGTTTTCTATGGATGTGGTGATTGTGGCGGGGGCGCGGACACCGATGGCGCGGTACACCGGCGCGTTTTCGGAGGTGAGCGCGATTGAGCTGGCGGCGCATGCTTCGAAAGAAGCGATTCGGCGATCGGGCGTGGATCCGGGGGAGTTTGATCATGCGATTTTTGGGAATGTGATGCAAACCAGCGCGGATGCGCTCTATGGGGCGCGGCACGTGGGATTGAAGGCCGGGCTGAAAATTGAAACGCCCGCGGTGACGGTGAACCGTTTGTGCGGGTCGGGGATTGAGGCGATTGCGCAGGCGGCGCAGCGCTTGCTGCTTGGGGAAGCAAACATGGTGCTCGCAGGTGGGATGGAGAATATGACGCAGGCGCCGTTTGTGGTTCGCGGAGCGCGGACAGGATTGAAGCTGGGCGGCGGAGCGCTGGAAGACTCGTTGATGGCGGGGCTGACGGATACGTATTGTGGATTGCCGATGGCGCTGACGGCGGAAAAACTCGCGGAACAGCATGGCATCACGCGAAAAGATGCCGATGCGTATGCGCTGCGCAGCCAGCAGGCGGCGGATGCGGCTTACAAGGCGTGCCGCATCAAGGAAGAACTTGTCTCGGTGGAAGTGAAGCAAGGGAAGAAAACGATTGTAGTGAGCGAAGACGATCACCGTCGGCCGGAGACGACGATGGAAACGCTGGAGAAATTGCCGCCGTCGTTCAAGAAAGATGGGATTGTGACGCCGGGAAATGCCAGCGGGATTGTGGATGGCGGAGCGGCGGTGGTGGTGACGCGAGAAAAAATCGCGAAGGAGCGAGGATTGAAAGCGGTCGGACGCATCGTGTCGTGGGCGGTGGCGGGAGTGGATCCGAGCATCATGGGGATTGGGCCGGTGCCGTCTTCGCAGAAGGCGCTGAGACTTGCAGGGCTCACGCTGGAGCAGATGGATCGCGTGGAAGTGAACGAGGCGTTTGCGGCGCAATATCTTGCGGTGGAAAAAGTGCTGGGGCTAAAGCGCGAGAAGACGAACGTAAATGGCGGGGCGATTGCGCTGGGGCACCCGCTGGGGGCATCGGGGACGCGGCTGGTGATTACGATTTTGAATGAGCTAAGGCGGAATGGATCGCGGTATGGGCTGGCGACCGCGTGCATCGGCGGGGGACAGGGGATTGCGATGATTGTTGAGGCGCTGAACTAGATGAGGTAAATGAGGTAGAGGAAGTAAAGCACGTAAAGGAACTTCGTCTCTGGTAGAATTTGGGCGCATGGGAAGAGGGCACGATGTTTCGTGCCCCTACGTTACGCAAGATTGTAAGGCTCCTCCTGCCGGCGTGGTGGGCGGCATTTCCAAGAGGAAAAAATGGCGATTCGAAAAGTGGGTGTCGTGGGGTGTGGGCTGATGGGGTCGGGGATCGCGCAGGTGGCGGCCGCGGCGGGATTTGAGACCGTGGTGCGCGAAGTGAGCGCGGAACTGTTGGACAAAGGATTGAAAAGTATCGACAAGAATTTGAGCCGGCTGGCGGAGAAGGGAACGATTAGCGAGGCGGTGAAGAGCGAGATTCGGGGACGATTGAAAGGCACGACTTCGATCGATGATTTGAAAAATTGTGACTTGGTGATTGAGGCGATCATCGAGCAGCTTCCGGCGAAGCGCGAACTTTTTGGGGCGCTGGATGCAATTTGTCCGCCTGCGACGATTTTTGCGAGCAACACGTCTTCGCTGACGATCACGGAAATCGCCACGGCTACGAAGCGGCCGCAGCGTTTCGTTGGGCTGCACTTCTTCAATCCTGTGCCGGTGATGAAGCTGGTTGAGGTGGTGCGGACGATTGCCACGGATCCTACCGTTTACGAGGAGATGGTGGCGTTTGGCGAAAAGCTGGGAAAGACAGCGGTGCGCGCGCATGACAGCACTGGGTTCATCGTGAACCGGCTGCTGGTGCCTTATCTTCTGGATGCGATCCGCGCGCTGGAAGAGGGCGTCGGCTCCATCGAAGACATCGATAATTCGATGAAGCTGGGATGCGGGCATCCCATGGGGCCGCTGACATTGCTGGATTTCGTGGGGCTGGACACGACCTATTACATTTCGCAGATTATGTTTGAGGAGTTCAAGGAGCGGCGTTTCGCCGCGCCGCCGCTGCTGAAGCGTATGGTCCTGGCAGGGTGGAACGGGAGGAAGTCTGGACGTGGGTTTTATGATTATGCCGACCCACAGCATCCGAAGGCGCTGAGGTTTTAGCAGCGAGAAGAAAAGAGAAGAATAAAGATAACGCAGAGACGCTGAGTACGCAGAGGCACGCAGAGCCGAGAAGAGGGACGATGGCATACGAAAATATTTTGTATGAGAAGAAAGACGGGATTGCGTATGTTACCTTCAACCGGCCGAAGGTGCTGAATGCCCTGAACCGCAAGACGATCGAGGAGTTGCAGCATGCGCTGCTGGACGCGCGCGCCGATGACTCCGTGCGCGTGTTGATCCTGACTGGCGCGGGAGAAAAAGCATTTGTCGCGGGAGCGGATATTAGCGAGCTGGCGCTGCAAAAACCGGTGAACGGCAAGGAGTTTTCACTCTTCGGCCAGGGCGTTTTTCATTTGCTGGAGACAATGGGGAAGCCGTCCATCTGCGCGATCAATGGATTTGCGCTGGGCGGAGGATGCGAGCTTGCGCTTTCCTGCACGATTCGAATTGCGAGTAAGACGGCAAAATTCGGACAGCCGGAAGTAAAACTCGGGATTCTTCCCGGTTACGGCGGATCACAGCGGCTGGCGCGGCTGTGCGGCAAGGGTGTGGCGCACGAACTTTGTCTTACTGGTGAGATGATCACGGCGGAGGAAGCCCTGCGCGTCGGGCTGGTCAATCACATTTACGAGCCGGCAGAACTCATTCCCGCCGCGGGAGCGATGGCGAAGAAGATTATCGCCAACGGGCCCATCGCCGTGAAATTCACGATGGAGGCGATTGAGCGCGGCGTGGAAATGGCGCAAGAAGAAGGATTATTCCTGGAGGCGACGCTATTTGGTGTGGCGTGCGCGACGGAAGATATGCGCGAGGGGACGAAGGCATTTTTGGAGAAGAGGCCGCCACAGTTCGAGGGGAAATAAGGGGAAATAAAGGAAGTAAATGAGATAAGGAAGTAAGGATCGGAACAGGGCACGGCGGATTGGCGATGGCGGACAAAATACAGCCCGGGAAGATTGATGGCGGTTTGAGCGCGGCGGGTTTGCGCTTTGGCGTTGTGGTGAGCCGGTTCAATAGTTTTATAACCGAGCGGCTTCTCGCGGCGGCGGTGGACGCATTGGAGCGGGCGGGGGCGGGCAGCAAGGATGTGGATGTTGTGCATGTTCCGGGAGCGTTCGAATTGCCGCTGGCGGCAAAAAAACTGGCGGCGACAGGAAAGTACGATGCGTTGATCGCTATTGGATGCGTACTGCGCGGCGAAACAACGCACTACGATTACGTTTGTTCGGAGACGGCGCGCGGACTGCAGCTCGCGCAAATGGACAGCGGCTTGCCGATTATTTTCTGTGTGCTGACGTGCGACACACTGGAGCAGGCCATCGACCGCGCGGGACTCAAGGGTGGAAACAAGGGATTCGAAGCGGGCCTCGGCGCCATCGAGATGGCACAGTTGTCGCGAAAGCTTCGCGCCGCGCATTCGAACTTGGCACCCGCTGGAAAGCCGCGGCGCAAGTAACGTGTCTCTCCGCACAAAATCCCGTGAGTTTGCGATGCAGATGCTGTTCCAATGGGACATGAGCCAGCAGGATTTTGCCAAGCTGGAAGCGAAATTCTGGAAGAGCGCAAAAGCCGCAGACCAAACGCGCGTTTTCGCGAACAGACTTTTTGAAGGCGCAGCGAAGGACGTCTCGGCGCTCGACGCCGTCATCGTCAAACACGCGGACAATTGGCGGTTCGAACGGCTTGCGGCCATCGATCGTGCGATTTTGCGGCTCGCGATTCACGAAATGAACGGCACGGAAACGCCACCTAAGGTCGTGCTGAATGAAGCGGTCGACCTGGCGAAGAAGTTTTCCTCCGAGGACTCCGGTGCATTTGTAAATGGGGTGCTCGACGCTGTTCATAAGTCATTGAAAGTAAAATAGTTACGTTTCAGCCTTGTTTTTCTTAAATCCCTCCCTCAAGACCTGCGCGTGAGGTAGCGCAACTTTCCAGTCCTCCTGGTGTTTGATTTTGTAAGTGTGGTGGTGACACTAGGAACAATCAAACAGGAGAGAACACGATGAACGCAGAACGTGTGGTCCGTCGAGGTGTGCTCGTGATTGCTTTTGCCGGTTTGCTCGCCGGTGGTGCCTATGCCCAGAGCTCGGATCCGACTCCGCAACAGCAGGACATTCAGAACGACAAAAAAGACATTCGGAACGACAAGAAAGATTTGGCGAAGGACCGCGCCGATCGCAACGCCGACCAGCGGGACATTAACCATGACCGCCGCGACCTGAACAAGGACCGTGCGGACCGCAATGCGGATCAGCGCGACGTCAACAAAGACAAGGCCCATCTTGCTCGCGATGACAAGAAGTTCGGCGTCAACAGCGCCCAGGCGCAGGCCGACCGCAAAGATCTGCACGCGGATCGCGTTGACCGGAACAAGGATCAGCGAGATATCAATCACGATCGGCGCGATTTGAACAAGGACCGCTCGGACCGCAATGCGGACCAGCGCGACATCAATCACGACAAAAAGGACCTGGCCAAGGACCGCAAGGATCGCAACCAGGACCAGCGGGATATCAACCATGACAAGCGTGACTTGCACAAGGATCGCAAGGACCTGCGCCACGACAAGCACGGGCACTAACACCAGTTTTTAGTTTTGAGTTGTTAGTCTCGGAAAAAAGCAAAGAAGGCCGCTCGGAATTCCCGGGCGGCCTTTTCGTTTTCTGCTATTTGGCTTGCGAATCCAATACAGAAGAGCGGGAACAGAGCTCCCCCACTCCAAAGTCAGACGCGGATGGTGCCTTCGAAAACTTTCACGGCGGCACCGCTCACGCGAGGAATCAGTTTATTCCCGGATTGACTTACTTCTACTTCGAGGTGACTCGGGCGTCCCATTTCCACGCCCTGAAGGATGCTCAAAGTGTGTCCGGGCAGTAGTTTTCCATTTCGCACAAGATAGGCGCCCAGCGAACCAGCGGCGGAGCCCGTTGCGGCGTCTTCGTAGAGTTCCCAGGGAAGCATGCCGCGGGAGAAGGCTTTGCCATTGCCGCCGAGGGTGAAGCAGTAAGCCATCGTCGCGTTCTTGCCCTGGAGGCGGCGGAGTTCGACCATGTTCATGGTGATTTTGCCCAATGCGGCGCGATTGCGGAGCGGCACCATCAGATTGAAGATGCCCGTGGAGACGAACTCCGGTTGCAGCTTCGGGTCGAAGTCTTTGGGCGAAATTCCCAGTGCACCGGCAAGCTGCTTCTTGTTGATTTTCGCTGCCTTAAAGGCAGCTTCTTTCTGGGTCATTGTAACGCGCTGCGGCCGTCCATCCTTGAAACGGATTTCCACTGGCAAGACGCCCGCTCCCGTTTCTTGCAAGACATGGACTCCGCCGTCCTGTGCGGGCACGACGCCCAGTTCGGCGAGCAGGAACCACGTTCCAATCACGGGATGGCCGGCGAGCTTGAGTTCCTCTTTTGTTGTGAAGATGCGCAAGCGGGCGAGCGCTTCTTCATCCGTGGGCTTTTGCACAAAGACCGTCTCCGAAAGATTCATTTCGCGCGCGATGGCCAGCATTTGGTCGTCGGAAAGCCCGTCGCCATCGGTAAAGACGGCGAGTGGGTTGCCTTCAAAGCGGTTGTTGGTGAAAACGTCGAGAGTGTAATAGCGGTGTTCCATGGCTGGTCGTAGATCGCCGCCGAAGCGAAAAGCAGACTTAGATGCGCTCGAGCCGGGCGACAGTCCTTTCGTTCGTGATATTGCCGGTGTTCAACGTCGATTTTGGTTCAATAAGGATAACGTGAACCTCTTCGTCCGCAACGGGGCAGTGCTCGACGCCGTGCGGGACCACAATGAATTCGCCTTCGCGCACCACACGTTCACGGTCGCGGAATTTCATGCGGAAAGAGCCCTTCACGACGAGAAAAAGCTCGTCTTCGTTATCGTGATGGTGCCAGAGAAATTCTCCTTTGAACTTGACGGCTTTCACCAGCGAATCATTGACTTCGCCTATGATGCAGGGCTTGTAGTGCTCGGAAATGAGACTGAATTTTTCTTTCAAGTTTATGGAGTTCATGGGGCACCTATAGATCGTGAACGATTTGTGTTACGGCATGGAGAACGCTGCGCGTGGTTTCCGGCTTTGACGTCTCCGAATACACGCGCAACAAATTTTCTGTCCCGGAGGCGCGCACCATCACCCATCCGGCCTCGCCAAGATAAACCTTGATGCCATCCAAGTCTTCCCGGCGCACCACGGGCAGATCAAGGATGAGGGTCAGCTTACCATTCGAAAAATGAGCGACAGCCTTCTCTTTCTGGCCCGGCCTCAGATCGAGGTCGACGCGCCCATAATGATATTCGCCAAATTCCGCGTGGAGCGCTGCGAGCAATTCTCCCAGGGATTTGCCGTGCCAGGCCATCAGTTCCGCGAGGAAGAGCGCGGAAACCGTGGCGTCGCGCTCGGGCAGATACAGGCTGGTGCCGATGCCGCCGCTTTCTTCCCCGCCGATCAAAATATTTTGTTCGAGCATCAACTCGCAGATGTACTTGAAACCGATGGGCACTTCGTGGAGTTTGCGGCCAAACTTGGCGGCGAGCTTGTCGATGAGCTTTGTTACCGAGAAGGTTTTTGCAATGTCGCCCGGCAGATTGCGCGTTCCAGCCAAGTGCCAGACAAGCAGGGCGAAAATCTGGTGCGGGTTGATGAACGAGCCGTCGCGGTCAATGGCTCCGATTCGGTCGCCGTCGCCATCGGCGCAGAAACCTGCATCGTATTTTCCGCCGCGCACAGCCTGCCGTAGCGCCTCTATGTGCGGCTCGATCGGTTCTGGATGCACGCCGCCGAAGCGTGGGTCGCGCGTGCCACGAACCTCGTCGCAAGTGATGCCATTGCGACGTAAGAGCTTGGGCAGCAAGCCCGCCGCTGATCCATGCATGGGATCGAATACAAACCGGAAATTGGAATCGCGTAGGCGCTTCCAGTCCACCAGCTCTTCAAGCGCATCGAGGTACGGCGCACGCGGCTCGAGGGGCTGGATCAGATCCGGGCGCGGCGGCAAAGGCGGCACGCCATTCTGCACTACCACTTCGAGTTCTTGCTCGATCTGCGCAACGATAGAGGGAAGCGCGCTGCTGCCATAACTGGCTTTGTACTTTATGCCATTCCAGCGATACGGATTGTGGCTTGCCGTGATGACGATGCCGCCGGCCGCGCCGCGGTGCCTTACGAGATAGGAAATCGCGGGCGTGGGGCAGGGCTTGTCCGCGAGCCACACCGGAGTTCCACTGGCGCTGATCACCTCCGCGACTGCGGCGGCGATGCGATCCGCGGCATAACGATGGTCGTAGCCGATGATGACGCCTTTGCGCGCGTCCTCGCAGCGCACGACGTAGCGCGCAATGGCGTACGCCACGGTGCGCGCATTCGTGAAGGTAAAATCCTCCGCGATGATGCCGCGCCAGCCATCGGTTCCAAACTTGATTGCAGTCATAGGAAGCTGAGTGAAGTATACGCGAAACGATATTCCGCTAAACAGCCGGATTGGCCTGCTAGAGGAGGTCTTTCCTTCGCTGTTCTTCGAGCCATTTCACGATTTTGCCGACGTCCTGGGCGCGGTCGCGTAGGCAGATGAGCAGCGCATCGGATGTTTCGACGACGACGAGATCGCGCACACCAATCGCGGCGACGAATTTTGACGGGCTCCACAGAAAATTGCCTTCCGCATCGAGCGTGTAACCTTGCCCGGCGAGGACATTCTCGCCGCTTTTTTTCGCCAGCAACTGATAGACGGCTGCCCAGCAGCCGATGTCGCTCCAGCCGACTTCCGCGGGAATCACAAAAACCCGCGGCGGTCCTTCGACGCGAGTGGCGGGCTCAAGGACGGCATAGTCCACAGAGATATTTTCGAGTTTCGGATAGATAGAGCGCAGCTTGCGCTCGTAGTTGCGCGTTCCAATGAATTTAGCAAGCTTTTCCAGCGCGGCATGCGTTTTTGGCAGGAAGCTTTTCAAATTGTCAAGAAAAGTAGAGACTCGCCAGAAAAACATCCCGGCGTTCCAGTGATAGTTTCCGGAAGCGACGTATTCTTGCGCGAGCTTCAGCTCGGGTTTCTCCGTGAACCGGCGAACACTAAAAACCGGAAAGCCTCCCGAATCGAGCGGTGCGCCACTTCTTTCGATGTAGCCGAACCCCGTCTCCGGGTGGGTCGGAGGGATGCCCAGCACAACCATTCGCCCCGGTTCGCGAGCCATGTCGAGGGCAGCGTTTACGATTTCCCGGAACTTTTGTGGCTGGTCGATGTAGTGATCGGCGGGAAGCACCGCCATCAACGCGTCGCCGCGCGCCACATGGCGAATATGAATGGCCGCCAGGCCAATGGCCACCGCAGTGTTCATTCCCATCGGTTCAATCAGCACGCGCTTGCGCGCGGCCGCAGGAACCTGCTTGCGCACGGCGGCAGCTTGTTCGGCATTCGTGACCGTCCAGATACGCTCAGTGGAAATCAGCGGCTTCAGACGCGCTACGGTCTGCTGGAGCATGGTGTCCTTACCTACGATGTTCAAAAGTTGTTTGGGAGTGCGCGTGCGGCTGCGCGGCCAGAAGCGCGTGCCACGCCCTCCGGCGAGGATTACAGCATGAGTCGTGAGTTTATTATTTGCCATTCGTTTGCTGCCAGCTCAGTCAAATATTGTCTTCTCGATCGCCTGGAACCCGCGACCTGCATCTTTCAATCGAGCTCTCAGCGTTACCAAATCCGGAACGTAGGTTCTCAGGATCTTCAAAGGACTTCCAGGAGCCAGAGCAAGCTTCTCCATACCGGCAGGGATCAACCAGCATTCTCCGTTTTGAAATTTCGCCGAGCCCGTCTCCCAAATGAGATTTCCATTGCCAGTGAGGATGACAAGCAGTTCGAAATGTTCAGCACGTGTAGGGATATCCGTTTCAACTCTGATTTTCCACCGTTCGGTGGCGAAATAACGGCAGGCAGCGATAAGCGCAACATCGGAGCCATGCGCGCGCAAGCGAATTCTCGAAGTCTTTGCCCCAATCGGCCGACCGAACTGAATCACATTAAGTGCTTTTTCGACATGCAATTCTCGGGGAATCCCCTTGGCGTCAACCCTCCCATAGTCGTACACACGATAGGTCAGGTCGGAATACTCCTGAATCTCGCAGAGCACCATTCCTGGTCCAATCGTGTGCGGCGTTCCGGCAGGCACAAAGAAGGTGTCTCCCGGCTGCACGCGCCAGTGCACGAAAAGATTCTCCAGCGTTCGATTCTCTATTCCCTTGATGAAACCCTCCTCATCTACCTTCGGATCAAGTCCAATGAGGACACGTGCATCGGATTCAGCGTAGAGCGCATGCCACATCTCCGTTTTTCCACGGCCCCCAGCTGCTTGTTCATGAGCGGCGGCGTAAGCATCGTCCGGGTGAACCTGGATAGAGAGCTTGTCATTCGGAAAAATAAATTTGATGAGAATCGGAAAATCGCCCGGCTCGGTGAAACGTGTTCCGCGCCACTCGGGGGGCATCTCCCGCCACGCTTCACGTAAGGTTTTGCCCGCAAAGGGACCGGAAGCAACTCTGCAATCGACACCCGTAAGCCAGGCTTCGCCTATCGGTTCCGCAAGATTTGATTTCTCAGGATAAAGGGGCGCTAGCGAGCGCGCTCCCCAGAGGCGCGGGCTGAAGATAGGCTCGATGCGAAATGGTTCAGGTTTCACGAATTACGACGCGGCTTCAGCGCGCGAGAAAAAGCGTTCAAGGCGGCGCAGGCCTTCGTCGATGCGTTCGATGGAAGTGGCGTAAGACAGCCGCAGATACCCCGGCGCGCCAAAGGCTTCTCCCGGCACAACAGCTACATGCGCTTTCTCCAGCAACATTCTTGAGATCTCCGTGCAAGTCTTTGCGAGCGCAGGTCTGCCGGGATAGCTCGAAAGGTGCGCGGAAATATTCGGGAAGGCGTAAAACGCGCCACCCGGCCATTCGCAAGTCACGCCGGGAATCCCGCGCAGACCTTCCACAATACGTTTCCGCCGCTTTTCGTATTCGGCGAGCATCACCGGAACGGTCTCCATCGTGCCGCGCATCGCTTCCAACGCGGCGTATTGCGCAATCGACGTGGGATTAGAAGTGGATTGGCTTTGCAGCTTGGTGAGCGCCTGAATCAATGCCTCCGGCCCCAGTGTGTAGCCGATGCGCCAGCCGGTCATCGCGAACGTTTTCGAAACCGAACCGATGATGATGACGTTTTCTTTCGAACCCGCCGCGCTGGCGATCGAGTACGGCTTGTGCGGCTCGTAAGTAAAATGCGAATAGCACTCGTCGCCCATCAGCCAGACGTTGTGCTTCTTGCAGACCGCCAGGATGCGCTCGAACTCATCCGGCGGTACCACGCCGCCCGTTGGATTGCTGGGCGAATTCAGAATCAGCATTCTTGTGCGGGGCGTAATGGCTTTTTCGATGGCCGAAGCTTTTACGCTAAAGCCCTCTTCCGGCTTTGTCACAACGAAGATTGGCGTTCCGCCCGCGTACTTCACGATGTCCGGAAAACTCACCCAATAAGGGGCGGGAATGATGACCTCGTCGCCCTGCTGGATCAGCACGCTCATCACGTTGAAAATAGAGTGTTTTCCGCCGACGCTCACGACACATTCTTTTGCCTCGTACGACGAGCCAAGTTCACGTTTGTGCCATGCACAAATCGCTTCGCGCAGCGGCATGATCCCGCCCGCCGGCGTGTACTTCGATTTGTTTTCCTCAATCGCCTTGATCGCAGCCTTTTTGATGTGGTCTGGCGTGGGGAAGTCCGGCTCGCCGGGGCCGAAGTCCGCGATATCGACTCCGCGGGCCTTCAGCTTCTCCGCCTCGGAGATTACCGCCGCCGTTGGCGAGATTTGTATGCGATTGATGCGGTCCGTTAGTTGCACCTTTGCTCCTTGAAAAAGAATCACAGTAAACGGTTGACGGCAAATTAAGAAACTTTGGCGCGCAAGCGTTGCTCGACCACTTCCGGCACGAGGCCTTTGAGCGACGCTCCCAGCTTCGCAATTTCGCGAACGAGCTTCGAACTCAAGTAGCTGTACGACAAGCCCGGCAGCATGAAAACCGTCTCGAGCCGCGGCTCCAGTTTCCGGTTCATCAGCGCCATCTGCAATTCATATTCGTAGTCGGAAACCGCGCGGATTCCGCGCAGGATAACGCCGGCGCCCCGCTTCCGTGCGTAGTCCACCAGCAGCCCATCGAACACATCGATCTCCACGCTCGTCCACTGTTTGGTAACTTCGCGCAGCATTTCCACGCGTTCGTCCACCGAAAACAGAGGCTCTTTTTCGGCGTTCCGCAGCACCGCGACGATCAGCAAATCGAACATCTTCTCCCCGCGCTCGATGAGGTCGAGGTGCCCGTTGGTGACCGGGTCAAACGAACCGGGGTAGATGGCAATCGAAGTTTTCATCGTGGAGTCATCAGTTCCGTAAGACTTGGTTTATTCTAACTCAGGCGGGGAAATCCGCGGCTTGCAAACTTGTCAGAAGGCCAAAGTGGATTCTTTTGCCGGCGGAAGGAATCCTCTTCGCAGGACGGCGAAGGTATGACAGTATGCGAAAGCTCGTGCTACATAGCAGTCCTTCGAGATTTGTTACCCTGCGTGGGAGGATTTTTCAGAAAATGGCTCAGAATGCGCGGTTGGGAGTTCTCGGCATACTTGCTCTTTGCACTTTGTTGTACCCGGCGATGACCACAGCTCAACAGCCTGCATTGAATCTGATGCCGCTGCCCGCCAACGCGCAACCCGGTGCGGGAAGCCTGCCAGTGGACTCGTCGTTTTCCGTGGCGTTGACGGGCTACAGCGAGCCGCGGCTGGAGCGCGCTGGGCAAAGATTTCTCGAACAACTTCGCAAACAGACGGGGCTGCTATTTCTGGGTAAGCCAGGCGATTCGGGAAAAGGCGCGCTCGTCGTACGCACGGATCGAGCGAGCAAAGCGGTTCAGGAACTGGGAGAGGACGAATCGTACACGCTGGAAGTGACGCCCAGTGGCGCCAAGCTGGATGCCGCCAATCCTTTGGGCGTGCTGCGTGGGTTGCAGACGTTTTTGCAACTTGTGGATGTTTCCCCCGAGGGGTTTGGTGTACCCGCAGTAACCATCAAGGATCAGCCACGGTTCCCCTGGCGCGGCTTATTAATTGATTCGAGCCGCCATTTCACCCCAGTGGATGTGCTCAAAAGAAATCTCGACGGCATGGAAGCCGTGAAGATGAACGTCTTCCATTGGCACATTTCCGATAATCAAGGATTCCGCGCGGAGAGTAAGAAGCTTCCAAAGCTGACCGGTTTGGGCTCAGGCGGTCAGTATTACTCGCAGGAGGAGATTCGCGATCTGATTGAGTACGCACGCGACCGTGGGATCCGCGTCGTGCCGGAATTCGATATGCCTGGACACAGTTCATCCTGGTTCGTTGGCTACCCAGACATTGCCAGCACTCCGGGGCCGTTCAAGATCGATGAGGGATGGGGAGTCATGGACCCCGCGATGGACCCAACGAACGAGAAGACTTACAAGTTTCTCGACACGTTCATCGGCGAGATGGCCAGGCTGTTTCCAGATCACTACTTTCACATCGGCGGAGACGAAGTAAACGGAAAGGCGTGGGACGCGAATCCGAAAATTCAGGAATTCAAGAAGGCCCACAATTACAAAACGAACGAAGAGCTGCAGGCGTATTTCAGCCACCGCGTGCAAAGGCTGGTGAACAAGCGCGGGAAAGCGGCCATCGGTTGGGACGAAATTTTCGTTCCCGGCGCGCCGAAAGACATCGTCATTCATTCGTGGCGTGGAACACAGGCGCTTGCTGCCGCGGCCAAGCAGGGCTATCGCGGAATTCTTTCAAACGGCTACTACATTGATTTGATGTGGAGCGCGGCCCGGCACTACGCGGTGGACCCGCTGGGAGGCGCCGCAGCAGATTTGACGCCGGAGCAGAAGCGGCTTGTGCTCGGCGGCGAAGCCACGATGTGGTCGGAATACGTCAACGGGGAAAATATGGATGGGCGCATCTGGCCCAGGACAGCGGCCATCGCTGAGCGCTACTGGTCGCCAGAATCGGTGACGGATGCCAACTCAATGTACGCGCGACTGGATATGATCAGCCAGAGGCTGGAGTGGCTTGGACTAACGCACCGCAGCCAACCCCGCAAAATGCTTCACCGCATCGCGGGGCCGGCAACCTCCGAAGAGTTTGCGGCGCTGGTAACTCTCGCGGACGTGCTGGAACCGGTGAAAGACTACACCCGGGGGGAGTCCACATCCTATCAGGCGATCACAACTACACCCTTGAACCACATGGTGGACGCGGTTCCGCCTGAGAGCGATGCAGGAAGGCGCTTCGGCGAACTCGTGGACAAATTCGTCTCGACGTCGTGCCTGGACGGTGATGCGAGGGAAAGGCTCCGCGCGCAACTCTCGGCTTGGCGCGACAATGATACAAAGCTTCAACCGCTCGCACAGCGTTCCTTCCTGGTGAGGGAAGTTGCCACAAACTCGCAGGCTCTCTCCGCTCTAGGGACGGCGGGGCTTGCCGCACTCGACGTCATCGCAAAGGGACAACCGATAGCGGACTCGTGGAAGGCACAACAGTTGGCGAGCATCGATGCCGCGAAGAAACCTAAGGCGCAGCTGCTGCTAATTCCCGCGCCCGCAGTGCAGAAACTAATCGAAGCCGTGGCAGGTGGTGCCTGCGCAAGCCCAAAACCTTAGACCCAAATCGTGCAGCGGCCCTTCAGTTCGATTCAGTGGGATAGTTATGGCATACGCCGCTGCCGGCGTCATGAAAGGTCTTTCCCTCTTCGGGAATGAATTCCCAAGTGTACTTGCCGGGGGAAAGAGTGAGCTTTAGCACTCCAAAAGTATCCCATTCGCGAGCCTCGCTGTTGGGAGTGGCAAAGCCAAGGAGATCGTGACTCCTTCCTCCGGTCCCCGCCACAATTTCCCGAATTCCATTCGCGGGATCGGCTTTGCCTTCAGGGTCCTGTGGCGCAAAACGTTCGTAGGAATGTTCGTGTCCGGCAAGAACAAGGTCGGCGTGGGCAGCGTACAGGTCTTCCCATAGCTGCTTTAGTTCCGGATGGACGGCATGCCTCCTGAAAACTCCGCTGCTGAACAGTGCATGATGGCCGTACGCCAGAATGCAAGCATTGGGACGCTTGGCAAGATCCTCTTTCAGCCAGGCCTCCTGTGGTGAGCCTGCCCCACAGCCGCCCAGGTCCTTCGCCTTGCAGTTGGTATTCAGCACGACAATGTGCCAGTCGCCAAGATCGTAGCTATAGTAGCCCTTGCCCCTCAGACCTGCCTGGGTGCCCCAGTATTGGAAATAGCCCGATGCCGTAGGATCTACATACTCGTGATTTCCCAAAGCCGGTTTCGTCCGGTTTTTGAAGCGGCCCCACGTCGGGTCATAGCAATTCTTGAATTCTGACGCGCTCCCTTTTTCGTAAGCCAGGTCGCCTGCGGCAAACACCGTTCCTGGAATTTGCTCGATCAGCTTGGCCGTCGCCCGCGCGCCTTGGGGCTCCTTGCAACTGGCGATGTCGCCCGCGCCGACGAGAACAAAAGCCCGCTCCGGCACGAGCTTGTTCCTGGCTTTTGCCTCCGTTTGCCTGGGTTCATCGATCGCCGGCGGCAGTCGTGTCTTTGCGGGAGCTTGAATTGGGCCGAGGAGGATCGTGAGGAACAGCCCGCACACCGTTCGGCCTCCCAACTGTTTGCACTTTCCGATGTATCCGAGCATCCATCTCCTCCATCGAAAGACTAGGCTACCATGCCGCGGCGGCAAACTCAGCGCATTGCCGTTGGACACAGGATTCATGGCCATTGCCGCAACAACAGACGGCTGGCTGAAATTCTTTAGTAACTAAGACTATTTTAGTCGCACTATAAGTTACTAGAAACACAGGGTTTGGAGCGATTCTTGAAAACGTCGTGGTTTGACTTTCGGAGGCTTCTGGGGATATACTTCATGTGCGACTGAATCAGTCGCATATTTAGGGGGGCCAGAAAGACAACGATGTTCAAGCTTTCTAAAAAAGCCGACTACGGCCTGATTGCCGTCAAGCACTTGGCTATGCATCGCCAGCAGCACGCTTGCAGCGCCAATGAGATTGCCGAGGAGTATGGCATCTCCGCGACGCTGATGGCCAAAGTGCTTCAGAAGCTCGCGCATCGCTCGCTGGTCGCCGCCAAACATGGCTCCAGCGGCGGGTATCAACTGGCCAAGGAACCGTCGCAAATTAGCGCGCTGGATGTAATCTCGGCCATCGACGGTCCTGTGTTGATTACTTCGTGCGTTACGAGTCACGGGAATTGCGACGCCACGGAGAGGTGCTCCGTGAAGGAGCCGCTGCGCCGAGTGAACGAAAGCATTTTGAACGTATTGAGCGCTGTCACGATTTCACAGATGAGCGAAGATCCGCACGAGCCCGCACTCGTGGCATTGAGGACTTAGGAGAAGAGGGAATATGGCCGTCAAACTGCCGATTTACATGGACAATCACGCGACTACGCCGGTGGACCCGCGCGTGGTCGAAACGATGCTGCCGTACTTCACCGAGAAATTCGGCAACGCCGCCAGCCGCAACCACTCCTTCGGCTGGGCGGGCGAAGAGGCCGTGGAAACCTCGCGCCAGCAGATTGCCTCGCTGATCAACGCCACGCCGAAAGAGATTATCTTCACGAGTGGTGCCACCGAATCCGATAACCTGATGATCAAGGGCATCGCCGAGATGTTCCGCGAGAAGGGCAACCACATCATCACCCAGGCCATTGAGCACAAGGCTGTGCTGGACACCTGTAAGAACCTCGAGAAGCACGGGTTCGAAGTTACCTATCTGCCGGTCCAACGCGACGGCCGCGTGAGCATCGAGGAGTTGAAGGCGGCCATTAAGCCCACGACGATCTTGATCACCATCATGTACGCCAACAACGAAATTGGCGTGATTAATCCCATCGCGGAAATCGGCAAGATCGCCAAGGAACACGGCATCTTTTTCGCCGTAGACGGCGTCCAGGCTGTCGGCAAGATTCCGGTCGACGTCCAGAAGGACAACATCGACCTGTTGGCCATCAGCGGTCACAAGATTTACGGCCCCAAGGGCGTTGGTGCTCTCTACGTTCGGCGCCGCAATCCCCGCGTGCAGCTTTCCGCCATCATCGATGGTGGCGGCCACGAGCGCGGCATGCGTTCCGGCACTTTGAACGTCCCCGGCATCGTGGGCCTCGGCAAAGCCTGCGAAATCGCTCAGAAGGAAATGCCGGAGGAAGCGGCACGTCTGCTTGCCTTGCGCACGCGCCTCCAGAAGGGCCTGGAAGCCAAGCTGGACGAGGTTTTCATCAACGGCTCGATGGAGCATCGCCTGCCCAACAACCTGAACATGAGCTTTGCCTATGTCGAAGGCGAATCGCTCCTCATGGGCATCAACGACATCGCGGTTTCCAGCGGTTCCGCCTGTACTTCGGCAACCCTGGAGCCCAGCTACGTACTCAAAGCATTAGGCGTCGGCGAAGACCTCGCCCACACCTCGATTCGCTTTGGCCTCGGGCGCTTCAACACCCAGGAGGAAGTCGACTACGTCGTCGACAAGATGGTGCAAGTCGTCACCAAACTCCGCGAACTCTCCCCGCTCTACGAAATGGCCAAAGAGGGAATCGACATCTCGAAAATGAAATGGCAGACAGCTTAAAAGGACTGGAACAGACAACATGGCAAATGAAGGTACAATTCGCATTCATCGCTCCATCGGCGGCACCGGCGCGGCTTTCCGCGTCACCTTTGTGCCCTACGGCGGAGAAGGAGAAGAGGCCGCCGTCGCCGGCGAGCGCTCTTTCCATGAGCTTCAGCAAGTGCGCGCCTTTCTGAAGATGCTCGGGCTCGGCGCGGAATTCATTAAGGACGCTCTGCGTCAGTTGACCGCGGGCCGCTCGGCTTCCGTGCCGAACGTTTCGCTCACGGACAAGGCCGTAAAGAGCGCGGGTTTCGGGAATCTCGTGAATCTCGCAAGGAGCAACAGCTAATGGCATACAGCGATAAAGTAGTCGATCACTACAACAATCCCCGCAACGTCGGCAGCATGCCGAAAGAAGACCCCAACGTCGGCACGGGTCTCGTCGGCGCGCCGGAGTGCGGCGACGTGATGAAGCTGCAGATGAAGATCAATCCCGATACCCAGGTCATTGAAGAAGCCAAGTTCAAGACCTTCGGCTGCGG
>WNFT01001666.1_pt1 | contig 18727 bp, 14 predicted proteins | sample 5400191 | NCBI WGS metagenome assembly WNFT01 (sample SAMN13153359, study PRJNA577476) | soil metagenome | isolation source: 80 cm saprolite under Madrone tree | place: USA:California | collected 2016-06-14 | reverse complement strand
CAATGCCCTGCTCAGCGAAATGGAGGCGGAAGGTACGGCGCTGCTGGAGCAATCGGGCGTTTCGCCCGCGCAGATCTGGCACCAGCGCGCAGCGGATATCCGCTACGTTGGCCAGGGGCATGAGATACAGGTTCCCCTACCGGGCGGTAGGCTGGATAGCGAGAGCATCCCCGGCATTGTACGCTCGTTTGAAGAGACCTACCGGCGCCTCTACGAACGGCTCAGCGAGTCGGTGCCGCTTGAAATCATTAACTGGCGTGTTATTTCGTCCAGCCCGCCTCCGCAGGTGCGCTTGCAAGCGACCGGAGTTGAGCAGGCAACGACTTCCACCACCCGCAAAGGCAGCCGCAAAGCCTATTTCCCGGAGTTGGGAGGCTACGTCGATACACCAGTATATGATCGTTATGGCCTGCCGCCAGGCTCGGGTTTCGACGGCCCTGCCATTATTGAAGAGCGGGAATCGACGGTCATCGTGGGGCCAGATTGCCGTTTCCGTATTGACGAGCAGTTGAACTTGATTGTCAAGCTTGAGGATGATCTGTCATGACGCAAACATTGGACCCGATCACGCTGGAAGTGCTGTGGAATCGCCTGCTCTCGGTCGTGAATGAACAGCAGGTGACGCTGATGCGCACCGCCTTCAGCACGGTGGTGCGCGAGTCGCAGGACCTGGCTTGTGGCGTCTTCGACACGCGCGGCTACATGATTGCGCAGTCGCTCACCGGCACGCCCGGCCACATCAACGCCATGGCGACCGGTGTGCGTCATTTCTTGCAAGCCTATCCGCCGGAGACCTTGCAGCCGGGTGACGTGCTGATTACCAACGATCCCTGGCAGACCGCTGGGCAGATCAACGATATGACCGTCTTAACGCCGGTCTTCAAAGATGCGCGGCTGATTGCCTACTTTGCCAGCACCTGCCACGCGCCCGATATTGGCGGCCATATTTTCTCTGGCGAGGCGCGCGAGGTCTATGAGGAGGGCCTGCGCATCCCCATCACGAAACTGTTCATCCGCGACGAGCCAAACGCCGAGCTATTTAAGATTCTCCGCGCCAATGTGAGAACGCCCAACGAAACTATTGGCGATCTGTACGCCCAGACCTCGTCAAACGCGGTCGGCGCGCGCGAGCTTTTGCACTTCATGGACGAGTTCGGGCTGGACTCGATTGACCCGCTTGCTAATGAAATTATCACTCGTTCGGAACGTGCCATGCGCCAGGCTATCCGTGCGTTGCCCAATGGACGTTACGAGAACGAGTCCTGGAGCGATGGCTACGATGAGCCTATTCAGATCAAGGTGACTGTCACCGTCGAAGATGAAGACCTGTACATCGATTTTGCCGGCTCATCGCCCCAGAGTTCGCGGGGAATCAACGTGGTGCTAAACTATACCCACGCCTATGCCTCGTTCGCGATCAAAGCGGCAGTGAGCCCTGAGATTCCACATAACGAGGGAGCATTTCGCCCAGTTCATGTGACTGCGCCGCCCGGTTGCATTTTGAACTGCCTGGAGCCTGCTGCGGTTGCCTCGCGCCACTCGATCGGACATTTCCTGCCCGGGGTGATCTTCGGGGCGCTGGCCCCTGCCATGCCGGGAAAGCTCATCGCCTGCGGTGCCGATCCCATCTGGATCTCCGTCTGGCAGGGGAAATGGCCCGTATCCCAGGAGACCTTTACCTTCAGCCTGTTCCAATGCGGGGGGACCGGGGCGCGAGCGACCAAAGATGGCCTGCATACGACCGGCTTCCCCAGCGGAGTGGCGGGTGTGCCAGCCGAAATATTGGAAAGCCTCACACCACTGATCCAACACCGGCGTGAGTTACGCACAGACTCTGGTGGTCCAGGCATGTATCGGGGAGGGTTAGGGCAATGGACTGAGGTGAGTTACCGGGGCGAGGCGTCCTGGGGCGTTTCGGCGCTTGTTGACCGCACCCGCTTTCCTGCTACCGGGCTTGAAGGTGGTAAATCCGGCGCACTCGGCGAATTTCTCGTGAACAACACTATCCGTCCCCAACCAAAGGCACTTGTTTCCTTCGCGCCAGGTGCCCACGTCCAACTCAATCTGCCAGGGGGAGGTGGCTATGGGGATCCATTCAAACGTCCTGTAGAGCTCGTGCTGAACGATGTCGTCAACGGATATGTATCGCTTGATGCGGCTGAACGTGAATATGGCGTGGTCATTCACTATCTGGGGAGCCAGGATCAGCTTGTGCGACCTCCCAAACTCTATGCGATTGATGAAGCAGCAACGATAGCCCTGCGCACAGCGCAGCAGAGCGATTGATGACGAAGGATGGTGCTACCAATCATTTATGGTGCTATTGCTCTCGCTTATGTGGCTGCTTGATCTCAATCACACGATTCACGTATCGGCTCGTCGAGATGTTTTGCAGTTCATGAATCTGTCCTGCTTCACGGAAGGTGACATCCCCCGGAGCATCGGAGGGATCGTATGCCTGTCCATCGTGTTCAATCACCCGAACGTGTGCTGCCTCGATGGTGACGACAAGGTAAGGAAGTGCATGATAGTGCGCAGAGAGATGCTCTCCTGGCTCAAGCGATATTTCCCACACCCTCACGAGGTCGTTCTCGAAGAGAATCCGACTGCCGACCGGACCGTACTGCTCATCTGGTTTCATCACTGTGCCCCCTGATGCTTCTTTCACACAAGTGATCTGTATGCTTCTCGAATAAACGCTTTGTTGCAGTATATCACGCTTACGACAGACTCTTCTACATTTGCTCGCGAGGTCTGACCTCTTTAAGCTTGACTTTCGATTATCGATAATCTATGCTAGTAGACGGTACAGTTTGCGCAAACGGGGACTACGTCAAAATGTAGTATTTGTATTGTTACGTAGGCATGTTGAGTACTTTGGTGAGTTGATGTTGAAAGGAGAACCTCTATGACGCGCCTGGTCGATACGGAAGGATATGTTATCTATGGCAACAGTTGTACTGCTCGGAACCCTTGACACCAAAGGCTTAGAGTACGAGTATTTACGCAAGCGGGTACAGGCTGCGGGCTGCGAGGCCATCCTCGTTGATGTAGGCATTAAGGGTACTCCGCTAACACAACCCACCATTACACGTGAGGAGGTGGCAAAAGCAGTCGATGCAGATGTGGCCCAGTTGGCAGCAGCAGGTGATCGTGGTGTTGCTGTCGAAACGATGGCACGAGGGGCGACCGCCATCGTGTTGGACTTGTTCGCTCAAGACCGCCTGCACGGTATCTTAGGTCTAGGTGGGTCAGGAGGCTCAGCTCTGGTGACGCAAGCGATGCGTGCATTGCCGATTGGTGTGCCTCGGCTGATGGTATCTACTGTCGCGTCGGGTGACACTCGTCCCTATGTAGGTGCAGTAGACGTGACGATGATGTATTCTGTTGTTGACATCGCTGGTATCAATCGCATCTCTGAACGCATTCTGACGAACGCCGCCGCTGCAATCACAGGTATGGCGCGGGCATATGCAGAGTTCCAACCATCCCCTGGCATAAAGCCGCTGGTGGGTGCGACCATGTTTGGTGTCACCACCCCATGTGTTACGGAGGCGCGCAAGTATCTGGAAGAGCGTGGCTATGAAGTTCTGGTCTTCCATGCTACGGGTACAGGTGGTAGATCAATGGAGGCGCTGGTGAACGGAGGTTTTCTCGCCGGTGTGCTCGACATCACAACCACGGAGCTCGCTGACGAACTGGTTGGGGGTGTGCTGAGCGCGGGACCAGATCGGCTTGAAGCTGCGGGTAATCATGGCATTCCCCAGGTTGTCTCGCTTGGTGCGTTGGATATGGTCAACTTCGGTCCGATGGATAGCGTGCCAGAGAAATTCCGCAACCGCCGGCTCTACAAGCACAACCCGACCGTCACCCTCATGCGTACCACGCCGGAAGAATGTGCTGAACTTGGCCGCATCCTCGCCCACAAGTTGAACAAAGCGAAGGGGCCGGTAGCCTTGTTCATTCCCCTGCGCGGTGTTTCGATGATTGCGACGCAAGGAGGAGCTTTCTACGATCCAGGTGCAGACAGAGCATTAATTGACAATCTCAAGGCGGAGCTACAGAGTACCGTTGAAGTATACGAACTGGATGTGGATATCAATGACCCTCGCTTCGCCCAGGCAATGGCAAGTCGTCTGGATGAGTTTGTACATGCTCATTCGGCACAAACTCCTCCAGCAGGAGGAAACTCGTGAGTAGAACAGAAGCGCTTGAGCGGCTACGGAACACAGTCAAGAACGGCGGTGTCATTATCGGGGCAGGTGCAGGCACAGGTCTCTCAGCAAAATGTGTTGAGGCGGGAGGCGTAGACCTGATCGTCATCTACAACTCTGGTCGCTACCGCATGGCGGGTCGAGGTTCACTGGCTGGCCTTTTGCCCTATGGTGATGCTAATGCTATCGTCGTCGAGATGGCAAGTGAGGTATTGCCTATCGTGAAGCAGACGCCTGTGTTGGCAGGTGTCTGCGGTACTGATCCCTTCAGGGTCATGTCATACTTCCTGAAGCAACTCAAAGAGATGGGCTTCGCAGGTGTACAGAACTTCCCTACTGTCGGTCTCTTCGATGGCACTTTCCGCCAAAACCTGGAGGAGACGGGGATGGGCTTCGGACTAGAGGTCGACATGATCCACCAGGCACACGAACTGGACTTGCTAACTGCACCCTATGTGTTTAATCCAGATGAGGCGCGTGCTATGACGCAAGCCGGTGCAGATATTCTCGTAGCACATATGGGTTTGACCACCAGGGGATCAATAGGAGCACACACAGCTCTCACCCTGGACGAATCAGTGAAGCGCATCCAGGCAATGCATGACGCTGCTAAGGAAATCAACCCCGACATCTTAGTACTCTGCCATGGCGGGCCAATTGCGGAACCGGAGGATGCTGCCTACGTATTGGCTCGTACGCATGGAGTCGTCGGCTTCTTCGGTGCATCCAGCATGGAGCGACTCCCAACCGAGGTAGCGATTACCGAAAATGCGCGCCGCTTTAAGCAGGTCGGCAAGCCTACTGCATCCTAGCCAACCCGAAGTGCAAAATTTTTAGCAGAAGGAGTGTGAAGAAAGAGTGCAGACGCAACTGCTTTTTGTTGGGGATGTCATGCTTGGACGGCTAGTGAATGAAGTGCTCAAGAAGATGCCTGCTGACTATCCGTGGGGAGATACATTGTCTGTTTTCCACCATGCTGATGTGCGTCTCTGTAATCTGGAGTGTGTTCTGTCTGATCGAGGAACCCCCTGGTCGGCAACACCCAAAGTGTTTCACTTTCGATCAGATGCCAAAAACATTGCAACCCTCACCGCTGCACGCATTGATGCCGTCTCCCTTGCCAATAACCATACCCTCGATTTTGGCTATGAAGCATTGTTTGACATGCTGGGCATTTTACGTGCTGCTGGTATTCACTACGCTGGTGCAGGCATGACGCTCAGTGAGGCATCTGAAGCCGCCGTGTGGGAAGTGAAAGGACAAAAGATCGGACTCATTGCCTTTACAGATAATGAGCCAGCTTGGGAAGCAACAGCAGAGCGCCCAGGAGTACTGTATGTGCCCGTTATGTTGCAGGAGAAGCGAGCTAAGAACCTGTTGGAACTGGTGAGAAAGACCAGAGAGCGAGTAGATCTGCTGCTCGTATCCGCTCATTGGGGACCCAATGAGGGATACACTCCCCCAGCAGAACATATCCCTTTTGCGCATGCCGTAATTGATGCAGGGGCCGATGTGATCTTTGGTCACTCTGGTCACGTCGTTCGCGGCATAGAGATCTACAGGGACAAGCCAATTCTGTATTGCACAGGCGATTTTATTGATGATTATGCCGTTGATGCAGTCGAGCGCAATGATCAGGGGTTTATTTTTCTCGTTGAAGCTGATGGGCGTCACCTATCGCGTCTGCTGCTCTATCCCACGGTCATTAACCGGTACCAGGCGAACCTGGCGAAGTACGCAGAGGGCGAAGCAATTGTAGTAAAAATGCAGAGCTTATGTGCTGAACTGAAAACAGCCACCTCCTGGGACGAAAAAGCAAAGCGCCTTGAGGTTCGGATCAATATCAGATAGGCCTGCCTGATTTCGCAGAGTAGAATAGAACCATTGAGAAACCTTCACCGCATGCATCGATTCTTCATTGCTTCTTAACCCTTTCGTTACCGAAGCCACACCTGAAACGGCCTATATTGACTATTAGTAGTTCGATGTCGTATGATATTGTCATGAGCTATTGCATATGACATGCGATAAGGGGGCAGAATATTAGCAATGGTGAATGACAACGGCGCAAACGACGGAGCTGGTCATCAGGAAGATCTCATCGCGCGCCACATGGAGGAATTTGGTCTTCCAGCCTGTGGCGATAGTACGATTTTCAAGGGACTAATGCTCAAAAGCATCGTGAGTCACTACCCGGAGGTAGATCTCAGTGCCATCCGTATTGCTCGCGAACTGGGTTTCGCCCATGCCTTGATGATGGTCTCGGCAGACGAACTCCTGCGACCTGCAGGGCTTTCCTGGTCCAAAATCTTCCTTCTACTCTGGCTGCGAGCCAAGCAAGATACCGAGGGAAAAGGATTAAACCCCTCCGAATTAAGCGGGCACCTGGCAGTAGCACGTAACACGGTCAGCACACTCCTCGCGGGGTTAGAGCGTCAGGGATATATTACCCGCGAATTGGACCCGGAGGATAAGCGTCGTTTCGTTATTCGTCTGACATCTGCTGGTCGGGATGTAGTGGAGGAATGCTCAACACCGTTATTCAGCCTCCTGCAAATGCTTGTCAGTGCGATGAGTCGGGAACAACGGATTGCGCTTGTCCAGGGTCTAATGGAGTTTCAGTGTGCCATCATCCAGGCTCACGCTGACCTGGCAGCAGGTAATCAAGGCTCGTAGTTATGCGGGCGATGCCGCAGCAACACAAGAAAAGAAAGGATAGGCATATGCCTCGGAGGACTCTGATTATCACTATCGTAATAGTGGCCGTTGTTATCATTGCTGGCGTCGTCGGTTACTTCCTGTACAATAATTACGAGTATTACTCGACCGACGATGCTCTGGTGACTGGCCAAATCATAAATGTCCTGCCAACCGTCACAGGTACGCTGCAGTCACTGACCGTCAACGTTGGCGACTACGTCAGCGCCGGGCAGATCGTTGGAACCGTCAAAATCCTGGGGAGTCCCGCCATATCGGATGTGACGACCCCCTTCACTGGTGTCATCGTGCAGGTTCCCGGGGCGATCGGCCAGTTCGTGAATCCGCAAATAGCAGTAGCCCAGGAGACCGACCCGGCCACTATCTACATCACCGCCTACGTAGATGAAAGCGCGATTAACAGCGTCGTCATTGGGCAACCTGTGGATGTTCATGTGGATGCCTACGGTGGTGTGGACTACAAGGGTCATGTCAAACGGATTATCAACGCAGCAGCCGCCCAGTTCTCACTCCTCCCAACGCAGGACAATGCCAGCGGAAACTTCACCAAGGTCAGTCAGCGTGTCCCGGTGTACATCGGCCTTGATAGGAGTCCGGAGCAGGCGCTACTACCAGGTATAAGTGCGGTGGTAACGATCCATCTCCATCCCAGCGCGGGGGAATAGCAGGGGCATTTTTACAGGAGTGCCGGTTTGAAAGCCCCGTCCTTTTCAAGGCAGGGATGAAAAACCGTTCCTTGTGAGGCGGAGGGGAGGGGAGGAGAGGACTGGTGTTCTAGAAAAAAGAAGCGATACGCAGGCGAGATGAGCAAGAAGCAGAAGCAAAGCCGAGAGAAAACCGAGAAAGAGCCACGCCGCAAAACGCCCACGTTTTTGCTGGAACTGCCGCTGCGGGTCAACGATGGCCAGGCCAGACGCATCCGCAGCCATCTGGAAGCGGGACGCGCCTTCTACAATGCCGTGCTTTCCGAGGGGCAACGACGACTGAGGAAGATGCGGGCCGACCCCGCCTGGCAAGCGGCTCGCGCCATTCCCCGTGCGCAGAAACAGGAACGGCAAGCGGCTTTCTCTCAGCTTCGGGCCCGGTATGGGTTCTCCGAATACGCCCTGCACGAGTATGCCAGGCAGGCGAGGGTGTCCTGGGTTGCCGAGCACCTGGAGGCGGTGCTGGCTCAGACCCTGGCGACACGCGCCTATCACGCGCTCAACCGCGTCTGTGTGGGAGAAGCCCGTCGTGTGCGTTTCAAGAGCCGAGAGCGGGGTCTTGGAAGCATCGAGAATAAACGTAACGATACCGGATTGCGTTTCGTGTTGCAAAAGCCGGAAGAGGGCCATCAGGGGTGGCTGCTGTGGAAAGAGGACCAGCTAGCTGCGATCATCGACTGGAACGACCCGGTGGTGAAATACGGACTCGATCACCGTATCAAATATGCTCGGCTGGTGCAGCGCAAAGCGAGCAGCCCAAGAGCCGAGGGGGCCGATGCACAGGGCTTTCGCTACGTGGTGCAACTGGCGCTTGAAGGCGTCCCCCACCGGAAGAAGAAACACCCTGTGGGCAGCGACACGATTGGCGCGGACCTGGGACCCTCCACGATTGCACTGGTCCCGCAAGAAGGCGAAGCGAGCCTGTCGCTCTTCTGTGAGGAGCTTGAGTCCAATGCCAGGGCCATTCGTCGGCTTCAGCGCAAAATGGATCGACAACGCCGAGCGGCCAATCCCGGCAACTACGATGAAAAAGGCCGCATCAAGAAGCAGGGGAAGCAGCGGTTGCGCTGGAAAACCAGCAAGAGCTACGAGCACACGCGTCGGCGCAAGGCGGAAAAGGAACGCAAGCTGGCCGCTCATCGCAAAAGTCTGCATGGCAAAAAGGTGCATGAGATCATCGCGGTGGGCAAGACGGTGATTCTCGAAAAGATGTCGTATAAAGCGTGGCAGAAACAGTACGGGAAAAGCGTGGGACTGCGAGCGCCAGGGATGTTTGTAGAGCACTTGAGACGCACCGTTGCAAGCACGGGCGGCACCCTGATCGAAGTTCCCACCCGGAGGACCAAACTCTCCCAGTTTTGTCATGGCTGCGGAACGTGTGTCAAGAAGCCGCTCTCGCAGCGCTGGCACCAGTGCGCCTGTGGAGTTGGTCCGGTCCAGAGGGACCTGTATTCCGCGTTTCTGGCCGCCTTTCTTGATCAAGACGCTCTTCTCCCCTCGTGCTCCCAGTATGTCGTTCGCTGGGAAGGTGCGGAAGCGCGCCTGCGGGCCGGGTACGAGCGGGTCCAACAACGTGCGAATGAGGGGCAGCACTTGCCTCGAAGCTTTGGCTGTGCCAAAGTCGGAGCGCGTCGGCCCAAAAATCTGAGCGAACCCACACAAGAGCCAGTTTTCCTGTTTCGGCGGGGCAGACTGGAAGCGTGGAAGGACCGCTCAGAACCCCCGTTGCTTTAGCACGGGGAGTTTTCAGCAGGGTCAGTCAGCGTATCCCGGTGCACGTCAACCTTGATGGCAACCCGGGTCAGGCGCTGCTGCCTGGCATGAGTGCGGAGGTGACGATCTATCCTTAAAAAAATAGTAACTCCTTGGGACTCCTCACCACACGTGACGTGACGTGCTCGATAAATCGGCACTCTACGGTGGTTCGCAAGAGTGCGAGCCGCCGCGGGCGGCGAGGAATCAGACACCTGAGTAGCTACAAAAAATATAGATGAAAAGGAGCATGTATTTTTCAATGTTACAACAGAGGGAAAGCCCGAGGGGGACGGGCCCGTTACTTGACCTGTTACAACAGAGGGAAAGCCCGAGGGGGACGGGCCCGTTACTCACTCTACCCGACAGTGACGATGCCGATGATCAAAGTGACCTGCCAAGCCCTCATCTCCTCCCATGGTGGCGACGGCGTAGCGCGATCGTGGCAATTGCTGCCCTTTCACTATTTTTCCTGGTGGGCAGTCTAACCCTGGTAGTCTTCCAGAGTCAGATGCCTGTCATCACCTATCGTTATCAGCGGGTCATCCAGAGCAATTTTTCTCTGACCATCAGTGCTACAGGGCCATTGCAGAGTAGCACTTATGACATAAATTTTGCTGGCACAGGCAAAATTGCCGAGATTGATGTCAAGGTAGGGCAGACGGTAAAACAGGGCCAGGTCGTCGCCAAGCTCGATATAACATCACTGCAGGATGCCGTCAATCAGGCGCAAGCACAGGTCACGGCTGCACAGACCGCGGTGAATAGTGGTCAGGCCGGTTCCGATGCAACGCAAGGGCTCTCACAGGCCATTATTGCTGCCGCGCGGACGGCCCTCAAGAATGCGCAGACAAACCTGGTGAAGACCAAAGCGCAGTCGAAGGCCGAGGTTGCCGCTGCACAAACCGCTCTTGATGATGCAAACGCAAATCAGCAAGCAATCCAGTCACAGGGGCAGACCAATGTTACCTCTGCGCAAACGGCTGTCACGGATGCAGAGCAGAATCTGCAAGCCGTGGAAACGCAGGCCCAGGCAAACGAAAATACTGCGCTTGTCCAGAAGAATCAGGCTTGCGGTACTACTCCTACACCTCAAGCCACCTGCGCCTCGGCGACGGCCCAGTATAATCAGGCTGTAGCAAGCGGCAACGCCAGTATCAATCAGGCTCAGGCACAGCTCAACACCGCCAATGCCCAGTTGACTACAGCGCAGAAGCAGGCCGATACAAACAATACTGCGGCGCAGAAGCAGGTCAAAACCGCCCAGAAAGGTCTGACCACGGCGAAGAAAACGGCTGCTCTTAGTAATGCTGCGGCCCAGAACCAGGCCAATAGTGCACAGAAGGGCCTGAGCACCGCAATAACCAATGCCAATCTCAGCAACACCGTGTCGCAAGGGACGGTCAATAACAATCAGAGCCAGCTAAACGTAGCCCTCGTTCAACTGCAGACGGCAGAGAATAACTTGCACCATGCCACGCTCACGGCCCCGCGTGCTGGTATCGTCGCCGTGATTAATGGCACTGTTGGTGGGACGCCTGGCATTCCAATCAACGCGACTGGTACGCCCGCTTCTGGGCCTCAGGGCAACATTTTCATGCAAATCGTGGATGTTTCTTCCCTACAGGTACAGGCCGACGTCGACGAGTCTGATGCCGCCAACGTGCAAGTAGGTGACTCAGTAGGTTTCACGGTCCCTGCCTATGGTACGCGTATATTTCATGGCACCGTGAGCGCTGTTTCTCCCAATGGAGAGACGACCTCAAATGTCGTCTCTTATCCGGTGACTGTTGATGTTGACCCGAATAGCTTGCAGGGGGCGACCCTATTACCTGGCATGACAGCTAGTGTCACAATCTTGCTGGTCCAGCGTCCCAATCAGTTGCTCATTCCCGTGAAGGCAGTGAACTTTGCACAAGCAGTCGCTGTTCCTAGTCTTAGCATCTCTAGACTCATCACCCAGGAACAGGCGCTCATAGCACAGGATCAAGCGGACCAGATGCTTCAGCAACTGCACATTCAGCAGCCGGATATTGGGATAGACAACCCATTCGCAACCTTTGTGCTTGAGCAATCCAATGGTCACTTCATTGTCAAACCCGTTGTGTTGGGGGTGTCAGACGGAATGAACTACGAGGTATTGGCAGGCTTGTCGCTGAATGAAAACGTTGTAGCTGATGGGCAGCCACAGACAAGAAAATAACAAAGGGCAAGAAAAGAAGGGGTGTGACTCAAATCACACCCCTTCCTGGCTTCTTCGTAACTATTCAAGACTCCTCATCATGCTGACCATTTCATCAATGTCGAAAGGCTTTTCTAACAGCCTGACGTGTAAGTGTTGCAACTCGTCAGTGTCAGGGAACATCGCCGCTGTCGTTAAAATGATGGGCAGGGAACTGAGACGTGGGTTATGACGGATGCGGCGGATCACCTCGATGCCAGACATTGATCCGGGCAAGCGCCAATCTACTATCAGTACGTCGATGGGTACCTGCTCACTAGCAGTCAATGCCTCTAAGCACCCTTCTGCATTGGGGTAGATGGTGATGGCATCGCCTACATCTCGCAACACGAGGCGGAGCATCTCCTGGATGGCCAGGTCATCTTCCAGCAGACCGATATGCATGTCTTTCTCTTTCCTCTATCTGGTGCAAGTTTGTGAGGCCTCTTCATATGGACTATAACAAACTCTACTGCATTTAGCAAGAGCTAAGACATGTGAAGTCGCTTGCCCCGTCGGCGAGGCTTGTCTGCCGTGAAGGTGCCAGAGCCATCGGTAGTGTAAATGTCACGCTGGTTCCTTCTCCTTCGCTACTATGTAGCGTCACATTCCCGTGCATGGCCTCGACCAGCTTGCGTGTCATGTATAGCCCAAGGCCTGTACCGACAACCTGATCGGTTGCGGGATGTTCCAGCCGGCTAAATGGCTTGAAGAGGAGCGCTTGTTGCTGGGGTAAAATACCGATACCTTGATCGCGTATGGTGATATGCAGCATTGGTGGTTCTGCTCTGTCCTGTTGAAGATCCTTCACAAGAGGTGAAGTACGACGGGCGCAGGCCAGCACCTCGATCGTTCCACCGTCTGGCGAATACTTGATGGCATTCTCTAATAAATTGGCGAGCACCTGCTGTACGCGGTCAGGATCAGCCCAGGCGGAGGGTAACTGCTGGTCCAGCAAACAACGAATGGTATAGCGTTCAGGTTGTTGCTGATCGGCTCGCTGTTGTGCTAATTCAACGGCTCGTTGGCAGAGTTGTGCTACATCGACAGAGGTGAAACGGAGCGCTAAACGTCCCGCCTGTATGCGTGACATGTCGAGGAGATCACCGATCAGCACACCCAGGTGGTCGGCCTGTTCCATGATCGTAGCAAGATAGTGTCGCTGGCGTGCTGGGGTCATAGAACTATCAGTGACGCCGTAGGCTTGCAAAAGGCCAGCATAGCCTTTAATCGATGTCAACGGCATGCGTAGCTCATGACTAACCATCGAGATGAATTCATCCTTTGTATCCGTGGCATCAGTAATAATGACCTCATCGGTCATGGTTATGTGACCACGTGGCTGGTTCAGGGCATGTTCCAGGTGCAATACCGCGTCTTGTAGGGTCATGGGCGAACTCTTCCTGGTGCTCATGAGCTTGGAGCGAAGGAGTGTGGTGTACAAGTTACGTAAGTCTTGCTCCAGGCTCTCTGCTGCTGTCTGCAAGTAACCACTCAAGAGTTGCTGCTCACCCTGAGAAAATGCTTCGGGTTGGAGATCGGTTAAGAGGAAAAGACCCAACAGGCCAGCCGGGCGCTCAAGAGGAGCTACAGCAATGGTAGCATGCCCCTGGCTGCTGCTCTGCACTTGTCCGGTCTGAATGGCCATATCGCATAAAGCGCGTACATGCTCGTCATGGAGCATGGCGTAGATATCTGCTGAGTCACCAATGTAGTGGTAACGGTTGGTTGGGAACAATTCGAGTAACGGGTGCCGTAAACCCGGCTCAGAACAACCCAGGAGCAGATGAACGCTACCACAACCAAGCAGGTGATGAACCCGACCGGCCAGTGTATGAAAAGATGCTGCTGCCGACATACTCTGCCTCCTCTACTGCACCACAGAACTTTTTTCTAGTATATAGGTGCGACAAACAAGGAGACGGAGAATGCGTGTAAATTTTGAAATTCCGTGAGCGGAAATGTGATCATTGGGTGGGTGATGCGGCCTCTTTGGGGCCTGGCGCGGCAAAAGCCGCGGCGTTGCGCACCGGGTCGGCTGGCCTGCCACATAGCTGTTGCCGACAGAGCCGGTAGGCAGGTGGAACTCAGTTGGACCAGCCCCTCTCCCCCTTTCACGGGTAGGTTATTTGTCATGCGACCGCCTGGGAAGGCACCGCACAGGCATGGACTGACGGTATCGTCGGGACCGATGGGGACGAGCGTTTCTTGGTCGATGGCGAGCGTCCCAGCATCGTGGTGGGCCACGGCTCGGGAATGAAGCGTCCCATGGGCAGTCGTCGTCGGGTGAGCACGGCCACGAATAGGCGCCGGAGTCCGTGCGCAAAACAGCTCTGCAGCCGTGGTCGTGACCGCTTGGTGGCGGTACGCCGGGCGATATGCAGTTCTGGTAACGCTTCCAACCCGCTCAGGGGCAGCGTCGCATCGGCCTCACCGCCGCGACTTCCGACCCACAAGGTGGCCACTGCAATCGCTAACCAGAGCCGACTCGCTCGTGCCGGATCGGTCATCTTGGTTTGGTGCCACTGCCAGCCTCCGCGCTTGGTATCGACGACCGCCCCCTTCGATCCAGGTGCGCATGCTGTACCACACGACGTTGGCCGCCTCGGGAGCCAGATCGGTCAGCACTAGCCAGGGATCCGCGTATCCTTCTTCCCAGCGTGAAAGCCTCGTACAGCGCACGGTCTTCTCCACAAAGCAATCCACCACCCCACACCAACTGAGGCCTCGCTGGGGCAGCAGCGTGCGGAGCCAGACAAAGTGCTCGGTGCCCAGCGGACGCACCTTGCCGCCCAGGTTGATGCGCAAGAAGGGATGCCAGCCCAACGACTGGATGCAGCGGAAGAGCTGCCAGGCGACTCCAGACCCCCTTTGCGATGCTCACCCTCTATGATAGCACGTTTGCGGGCCACCGACGAGTCTCTGGCTCACGCTGGGTTGGCGTCTGCCTGTCAGCAAGCAAGCAATGTGAGGTGAGAAGCGACATGCCATCTGATGGAGGGTGACTTCGCCTTCGCCTCCTTTTATACTTCTCGCAGTGCAAGTGCATGGCCCACCCAGAACGTGGGTGAGCCAACTTCTCATTGAAAGGATATCCATTGGCCAGACGGATGTGCGCCAGACGGCGCGGACTTGTTGGCTCACAACGAAGTATTCATCAACGCACCACGCTCGACGGGGTGGCGACATCTCGTGGAAGCAGAGAAGTGGCCGGCAATCCGGTCCTCAAAGCAACCGATGCAGCGTAGCGCTTTCATTCAAGAAAGGAATGTGTTCTCATGCGACGTGATGTGACCTTTCTGAGTCAGGGACTCAGCTGTCGTGGCTGGCTCTACACACCGGATCATCTGAAGACGGGGGAGCGCCGCCCTGCTCTTGTCATGGCTCACGGCTTTGCCGGTGTCAAGGAGGTGGACCTTCCCACTTTTGCTGAGCGCTTCGCTGCGGCTGGCCTCGTGTCGCTCGTGTTCGATTACCGCTACTTTGGAGCCAGTGAGGGGGAACCACGCAATCAGTTATTCCCGCAGGCCCAGCTCGACGATTATCGCAATGCCGTCACCTGGCTCTCATTACAACCAGAGGTTGATCCCTCTCGCATTGGCGCGTGGGGGACGTCCTTTAGTGGCGCACATGTGCTCCATTTGGGCGCATTCGACAAGCGGTTGAAAGCCGTTGTGGCACAGGTTCCAGCCATTAGTAGTTGGGAGTCTGCTCAACAGATCATGCCTGCCGATGCGTTCCAACAGATGCTCTCCCTGCTTGCTGCTGATCGTCTCCAGCGGTATACCGAGGGCGTGGTGAACTACTTGCCGACGTCTGCTCCTGCCGGGCAACCTGCCGTCTTTTCTGATCCTGGAACCTCTCACTGGTCACAGCAGGCCAAGCAGATCGCCCCGACCTTCCGCAGTGAAATTACTCTGGAGTCGCTGGAACGCGTCTTAGAGTATGCGCCAGGCTACACGACCCATTTGATCAGCCCGACACCGTTGCTCATGATCGTTGCCACGGGAGACGTGGTGTCCCAACCAGCTCTCGCGTATGCCGCCTACGAGCGTGCAAAGGAGCCGAAAGAACTGGTGCGCGTGGAAGGGGAGCACTACGTGGTCTATCGTGAGCCGGTGCTCTCACACGTTGCCGCCCACGCCGTTACCTGGTTTGATCGCTACTTGTAAGAAGAAGGAGATCGTCTGTCTCGAGCTGTGTGGATGATGTATGGAGCTTCTGGCGACACCGGAACCTTGATTGCTGAAGCATGATCTATGATGAGGGTGGAGATGCCACTCTTTTCCAGTAGGATGTCAGTAGTAGGTCCATGGCTCGGAGCAACGCGGGCCAGATGGAGGGAGATCCTTGAGGACGAGGTGCGACGATCTTGCGGCGCCATGAGCGCCAGGAGTTGCCCTCAGAGTATTAACGAGATGCGGGACAGACCCGGAAGGAGCAGTTAGGAAAATGACGACACAGAGTGATGCAAAGAACCCCGTCCACTCGCCCAGGAAGGGCGCGAAGACCGGAGTGGTGAGCGAACTGAGCGTGTTTCTCAAGGTCAAGCCGGGCCACGAGAAGCAAATCCGAGAAGTGTTCACCCGCAGAGCCGCCACTTCCGACTGGCATGTTCAGGCGACGAGGGTACTGGCGTCCGTCGGCACCATACATGAGGCGAGACAGGTCTTGTTTGACAACGATACGCGACTCCTGATCGCCACCAGCTTCGATGGCGACTGGGACGTCTACATCGACGATTTCGCCAGAACGCGGGTCCTCCAGGACTGGGCAGAGTTCCTCGTCCATTGCGAGGGATACCCTGACGCGGCGGGCGTGGCCTCCCTCAGCTTGGACGAGCAAAAGGAGTTCCTTACCGCGCACCAGGTCACGGCGGCCTTATATGACAGGACATACCCGGATGTCACGGCGAAGGAAATCCTGAAGGCGCTGCGCGTGCAGACGGCGTTCGATCAGTTGCTCGACGAAGCGTCGAGCTGACCGGCGGCTCCGATGGTGCGCCGGGAACAACGAGAAAGAAGCTATGCCCTATCAGACCATTGCTCTGGGCCCAATCCCGAAGACGACCCAGAGCTGAGGAGACAGCATCCATGACAACCCAAGCTCGTCGTCCGCTCGAACTGGACGATATCCAGAACGGGGTCCTGCACCCCCGGCCCTTCCCGTACGTCGCGACCTATATCCTGTTGCGTCTCGACGATCGTCGAGCTGGGCGCGAAATGCTGCGGCGGCTGATCCCGGACATCGCTTCGGCGGCCAACCCGACGAGCCCGGACCGCGATGCCTGGCTGAGCGTTGCCCTCACCTACCAGGGCCTCAAGGCATTGGGCGTGCCGCAGGCTTCGCTCGACAGCTTCGCGCCCGAATTCCAGCAGGGCATGGCGGCACGCGCGACGCTGCTGGGCGACGTCGGCGAGAGCAGCCCGGCCCTGTGGGAAAAGCCGCTCGGGACACCCGATGTCCACGTCCTGCTGACGGCGATTTCGCCCGACACGTCTCGGCGCGACGACCTGCTCGAGCGCGCCGGCAAGGCATCCCAGGATATGGCCGGGGTCGAGGCGATCTATCGGCAGGACGCCTACTTGTTGCCCACCGGGCGGGAAGCCTTCGGGTTCAAGGATGGCATCAGCAATCCGGCGGTCGAGGGCAGCGGCATGGCCGGCACCAACCCGCAGGAGCGCCCCCTCTCGGCAGGCGAGTTCGTGTTGGGCTACCTCGACGAGACGGACGTGTTGCCCCCGATGCCGCAGCCCGACGTGCTGGGCCGCAACGGCACCTATGTCGCCTTTCGCAAGCTCCACCAGCGCGTGGCGGCCTTCCGCCAGTATCTGCGCGCACAAGCTTCCAGCGCGCAGGAGGAGGAACTGCTCGCCGCCAAGATGGTCGGACGCTGGCGCAGCGGGGCGCCACTGGCGCTCTCCCCTGAGCGGGATGACCCCGCGCTGGGAGCCGACCCGAGTCGCAACAACGATTTCCTGTACCACGATGACGACCCCAGAGGCCTCCAGTGCCCGGTTGGCTCGCACATCCGTCGGGCGAATCCACGCGATGCGTTCAAAGACGAACTCATTGGAGTGAACCGGCTGCATCGCATAATCCGTCGCAGCACCAGCTACGGCCCGCCGCTTCCGGAGGGCGTCTTGGAGGACGATGGGGCCGAGCGGGGACTCGTGTTCATCTGCGTGGGAGCCCACCTGAAGCGGCAGTTCGAGTTCGTGCAGACGCAGTGGGTCAACAGCGGCGTCTTCCTTGGAGCGCCCGAGGAGAAAGACCCGCTGGTCGGGTCGAACGACGGGAGCGGAACGTTCACGATCCCCCGCTCTCCGGTGCGGCGACGCCTGCATGGTCTGGAGCGCTTTACGGTCACCCGAGGAGGGGAGTACGGTTTTGTGCCCAGCCTGTCGGCGCTGCGCTGGGTAAGCGAATTGAACCCCTAGTTGTCGCCTCGCCTGGCGACATGATGAGTGTTCTCTCTTGCTGCGGTTCGAGACCAGACGAGAGAGAACGTATGTTTGAGGAGGAAACGACAAATGCCAGATACTTTTGTGAAGTATACCCCTGCTGTTGAGCAAGCAGATGCAGATTTTGACAAAAATTTGCAAACGGTCATTACAGCGACGAAGAAGTATATTCAGGACTCGGTCGAAAGTGAGGGACTGAACAGGGCCGTGCGCGACGCACATGCCAAGGGCTATGGGCTGGCAAGAGCGGAGGTGGAAATCCTGGATGGGCTTGCCCCTGAGTACGCCCAGGGTGTCTACGCGCTGCCCGGTCGGCATGAGGCCATGATCCGTTTCTCCAATGGTTCTTCCCATGCCGGAGCAGACGCCCTGCTCGGCAACCCTGTGGGCATGGGCCTGAAACTCTTTGGCATCGACGGTCAAACGCTGCTGGAAGACGAGCCGGACTCCCAGACCTTCGATTACGCGCTCATCAACGCGCCAATTTTTTTCTGCAACACGGTGGAGCATTACCTGTTTATCCAGCAGTTGTTTCTGCACGCGGGAGCGTATTTCCGCAGGGGCAAGCAAGGACTACACCAATTTTTCCATGACTGGGTCACGGGCATGGGCACGCTGGCACCGGAGGATTGGGCGTGGGATGAACTGGGGGCG
>WNFT01004535.1_pt1 | contig 18728 bp, 21 predicted proteins | sample 5400191 | NCBI WGS metagenome assembly WNFT01 (sample SAMN13153359, study PRJNA577476) | soil metagenome | isolation source: 80 cm saprolite under Madrone tree | place: USA:California | collected 2016-06-14 | reverse complement strand
CCCGCTCCCCCGGCCGCGCGACCCGCTCCCGCCCCGCAGGTCAGCACCGTCCGGGCCATCGTGCCCATGCGCGGAGGCAGCGGCGGGGTCGCTCCCATGCCGGTGGCCCCTCCGGGCGCGGCGATGAAGAGCCTCTCGGCGTCCGAGATGGCCCGGCTCAAGGGCTACGAGGGCGACCCGTGCGGCGAGTGCGGCCAGTTCACCATGGTGCGCAACGGCACCTGCCTCAAGTGCATCACCTGCGGCACCACGACCGGCTGCTCCTGATCTGACGCGGCGCGAGGCGGCCATCGCCGGAGGAAGTGCTTCCGGCCATGGCCCCCGGCGCCCGCCTCCCTAGCCCGCCAGAACTTCTTACCGGACCGTCCCTACCGACGCTTCTCGGCTCCCGGCACGCCGCAACCGGTGGCGCGCTGGCACGGACGTTGTAGGCTCTGGGTGAGATGCGGATCGTGAAGCTCGTGCTGTCGATCGTCGGGCTGGCGGTGATCGCCTGGTCGATCCATCACATCGGATGGGCGCCCGTTCTCGAGGCGCTCAGGCGACTGACCTGGTGGCAGCTCGTCCTCGTGTGCCTGCCCTATGCCGTGATCATGGCGGTCGACACCCTCGGATGGCGCTTCGCGTTCCCCCGCGACGCCGCGCCGTTCCACCGGCTCTTCGGGGCCCGGCTGGCCGGCGAGGCGCTCAACCTGGTGACCGCGGTCGGATCGGTCGGCGGCGAAGCGGTGAAGGCCTGGCTGATCCGCCGGGACGTGGCCTACGCGGAGAGCGTGCCGTCGGTGGTGATCGCCAAGACCACGATGACCATCGCGCAGGCGCTCTTCCTCCTCGTCGGCGTCGCGCTGGCCTGGACGATGCCCGCGACCGACTCTCGCGTCATCTCGGCCATGCTCTGGCTGCTCGTGGTGGAGGTGGCGGCGGTGGCCGGGTTCGTGGCGGTCCAGGTCGTCGGGGTGGTGGGCTGCACCGGCCGCCTGCTCGAGTGGTTCGGCGTCGTGCGGCGCGACGACTATGCCCAGCAGCTCGACGCCGCCCTCCGCGACTACTACCGTCGGGACTGGCGGCGACTGTCGCTGTCGACCGGCTTCCACCTCGGCGGCTGGCTGCTGGGCGCCGTCGAGGCGTACCTCATCCTCTTCTTTCTCGGGATCTCCGCCGACCTGGTGACCGCGACCGTCATCGAGGCCCTGGGCGCGGGCGTGCGGTTCGCCACCTTCCTGGTGCCCGCGAGCCTCGGCGCGTTCGAGAGCGCGAACGCGGCCGCCTTCGAGGCCATGGGTCTCGGGGCCGGCGCCGGCCTCGCGTTCAGCTTCGTCCGCCGCGCGCGGCAGATCGCGTGGATCGGCGTCGGTCTCCTCGTCCTGGTGTCGATGGGCTGGCTCGCGAAGCGCGCCGAGCTTCAGACCCCGGTCTCGACCGGGACCTCTTCCTCGACCTCCGCCTGACGCCGCTCGAGGGCCGCGACCGCGCCGGGGGGCATCAGCAGGGGCAGGGCGCGGCGCAGCACGCGGAGCGTCTCGCGGCCCGCGCCGCCCTCGACCAACACCGTGCGGCCGCGATGCAGCGACACGCCCCTCCAGCGTCCCGGTAGGCGCAGCTTGAGCAGGAAGAGCCGCCACGCCAGCCCGAGCTTGGAAGTCCGCGGGATCACGAACACATCGAAGCGTCCGTCGATCGGCGACGCGGCGGGCGTCAGGGGCAGGAAGTCGCGATACGTCTCCACGTTCGCCACCGTGACCAGCACCGCCGCGTCGGCCACCCGGATAGCGTCCACCTCCACCGAGAGCGGGGCGAGCGGCGTGGTCCACACCGCGCGCGCCGCGATCCCGTAGTAGGCCAGGAGGCGGCGCGCGCGCGTTCGCGGCTGGCGCCGGTCCTCCTCCACGCGCTCCTGGACCTGATCGATGAAGCCGTAGCTCTTGTGGGAGAGGAACAGCTCGTCGCCCGCCACCCCCACGTCCACCATCCGGATCTCGCCCTCCGCCAGCAATCGCGCGGCCCGACGCGCCGACGACGGGTGGCCGAATACGCTCGCGAACAGGTTCCCGAATCCGGTCGGGACCGGCACGAACGGGATCCGGTGTCGCCGGGCCAGCGTGGCGGCCGCGCTCTGGGTGGCGTCTCCGCCGATACAGAAGACGACGGAGAACTCCGCCGCCGCTGTCGCCGCCCACTCGGCGAGCGCGGGAAGGCTTTCGAATGCCCGGATCGTGACGGTAGAGCCCCGTCGGCCCAGGAGCCGCGCGAGCCGGCGCGCCACGCCACGGGCCCGCCCCTCGCCCGATCCCGGCGTCACCACGATGCCGACCGACCGCCACCGGGTGGCCACGCGATTCCGGCTCAGCGGCCCTGCGGGCTTCGCTGGAGCCGCCGCTCGATCGCCGCTCCCCGCGCGCCCCGCCCGGCGACGATGGTCGCGACGATCACCACCGCGAGCCCGACGAAGCCGGCCAGCTCCGGAAACGGGTTCGGCCGGAACTGCAGGTGCGAGTAAGCGTGCCACACTTCCCCCGCCAGCTGGACGGCCGCGGGGGCGAGGAACAGCATCCCGACGCCCACGTAGAGGACCAGATGCACGGTGGCCAGATGTCTCACCATTTCACCGCGGGTCTGGGGCTCGATCTCGGACCCGATGAGCCCGTGCCAGACCGCGTCGACGCTCAAGCCGATGATCTCGACGATCACCGCCGCCCAGACCCAGGACCGTCCCCTGTCCAGGGGTGACATGGACCTAGGGCTCCCCGATGCTCAGCATGGCTCGTTACCTCCCCCCACGCTTTCGCGTGGCCGCCGCGCGGCGCGCGGCACCGCTCCGCGACCGCTTCGAGCGCCGCGCCGCGGCCTTGTGGCCTTGACGGGAGAGGGCGTCGCGCGATCCGGCCGCGCGGCCCTCCCGCGTCAGCGCGCGAAGCGTCGCGCGCGACCGCCGGGTCGAGACGGCACGGGAGCCGGCCCGCGCGTCGCGCATCGCCTGCCGGCGAGTGCGACGCGAGGTGGCTCCTTTCCGGGGCGGCGCCATCTTGACCCCGGCGCGGCGAGCTTTCGACAGCCCGATCGCGATGACTTGTCGGGCCGATCGAGCCCCGTGCTTTCCCTCGCGCACGTGCTCGATCTCTTCGCGCACGAACTCGCCGGCCTGCGTGCTCGGCGCCTTCCCTTCCCGCCTGTCCTTTGCAACCCGCTGCAGCGTCGCTTTCTCCGGCATTGCTCCCTCCTCGAAGGCGCATCGGCCCTCGGGGAGTTCTGAGCAAGCCATGTGCCCTTCTCGGTTCCCGTCATCGCAGCCCATCAAGTCCGGTTTCTCGACGGCCGGCGGACCGCCTCGACCAACCTTTGCCCGGTCGCCTTTACCGATGCGGTCAGAAACTTCCGGCATTCGGCGGGGCGAGCACCCGGCCGTGCTAAAGATACGTCATGACCGAGACCCGATTCCCCGAGGCGCGCGCCCCCCGCGGCATGGTGGCGACTCCGCACCTGCTCGCGACCCAGTCCGGCGTGGCCGCGCTTCGCGCGGGGGGCAATGCGCTCGATGCGGCCATCGCGGCCGCCGCCACCATCGCGGTGGTGTACCCGCACATGAACGGCCTGGGCGGCGACAACGTGTGGCTCATCCACGACGCGCGGAGCCAGAATCTGCGCGCCCTCTGCGGGGTGGGCCGGGCCGCGCGGGCCGCCACCATCGACTGGTACGGAGCGCGCGGGATCACGCAGGCCCTGCCCGGGCGCGGGGGACCCGCGGCGCTCACGGTGCCCGCGGTGGTCGACGGCTGGTGGCAGGCCCACCGCCACAGCCGCGACGCGATGGGCTCGCCGCTCGAGTGGAAGGCCCTGCTCGCCGACGCGGTGGCCTACGCGCGCGAGGGCTTCACCGCCTCGGACGGCCAGCGCATCCCGCCGCCGCGCGAGCCGGATCTGTTCACCGACCGCGCGCCGGAGATGATCCGGCGATGGCTCTGGCCCCTCTACCATCCGGACGCCCTGCGCCGCGGGCCGCTGGTGCAGCGCGACCTCGCCCGCACCCTCGAGGCGGTGCGCGACGGGGGCGCGGAGGCATTCTATCGCGGCGACGTGGCGCGCCGCCTGGTCGCGGCCGCCGCCGCGGCGGGCAGCCCGCTGGCGCTCGAGGACCTGGCCGAGCACCGATCCGAGTGGATGGAGCCACTCCGCATCCCCTACGCCGAGGGCCACGCGGTGAGCTTTCCCCCGCCCACCCAGGGGCTCTCCGCCCTCGCGGTGCTCGGCGTGATCGAGCGGTTCGACGTCGCCTCGCTGCCGGAGGCCGACTACGTCCATCTCGTCGTGGAGGCCACCAAGCTCGCGTTCGAGGATCGCGACCGCTACCTCACCGACCCGGCCCACATGCGGGTGGCCGCCGCCGAGCTGCTCGGCGTCGAGCGGCTCCAGGCCCGCGCCCGGCTGATCTCGCCCGCGCACGCGCGCCCATCCCAGCCCGCCGCGCCGGCGGGCGGCGACACCATCGCGCTGGTCACCGCCGACCGCGAGGGCAACGCGGTCTCGCTGATCCAGTCGCTCTACTTCACCTTCGGCTCGGGCGTGATGGCGGGTGACACCGGGGTCGTGCTCCAGAATCGCGGCTCGTTCTTCTCGCTGGACCCGGGCCACGTCAACGCCCTGGCGCCCGGCAAGCGCACCATGCACACCCTGATCCCGTCGATGTATCTCGAGGGCGGCCGCCCGCGCTTCGTCTACGGCACGATGGGCGGCGAGGGCCAGCCGCAGACCCAGGCCGCGATCCTCACCCGGCGCCTCTTCCGCCGGCTCGGCCCCCAGGCGGCGATCGAGGCCCCGCGCTGGCTCTACGGGCGCACCTGGGGCGCGGCCTCCCGCGCGCTCAGCCTCGAGGGCCGCTACCCGGTCGAGCTGGCTCGAGACCTCGAGAGCCGCGGGCACGACATCGCGATCGGGAAGGAGTGGGACGATCTCTTCGGCCACGCCCACTGCATCTGGGTCGCGCCGGAGGGCGGGCTGGTCGGCGGGTCGGACCCGCGGGCGGACGGCGGCGCGCTGGGGTTCTAGACGTTGCCGCCGGCGAGGGCCTTGTACAGCTCGACGCCCACCTGCGAGAGATCGGAGCGGGTCTCGATCGGCAGGCCCGCGTTGGTCCAGGCCCCGAGACCGCCCTTCAAGATCTTCACGTCCTTGAACCCCATCTTGCGCAGCTCCCGCGCCACCCGGGCGCTGGTCTCCTCGTCCGGGCAGCTGCAGTAGGCGACCACCGGACGGCTCAGGTCGAGGTCGAGGCCGGCCATGCTGGCGGCCAGGTTCTCGGGGGCCACACGCACCGAGCCCCGGATGGTCAGCGGCAGCTGCTCGTAGAGATCGGACCGCCGGGCGTCGATGATGGTGGGAGCCTTCCCGCCCTCGCTCAGGCGCACGACCTCGGAAGGGTTCACGCGGTACCGGTTCTTGTTCCAGCGGTGGAGCCACTGTCCTCCGAAGCCGCCCGCGCTGACGAACGTGACCCCGATGGCGACCCAGAACCACGGGAAGGGCTTGGGCTTCGGGTTCTTCACCGCGTCGCGCGCCTCGGCCAGCATCCGCCGGGCGTCCGGCAGGTTCGGGTGCAGTCGGTCCGCCTCTTCGAAGTGCCGCAGCGCGCTCGGGCCGTCCTCGCTGAACAGGGCGCTGAGGCCGGCGAACCAGGCCTCGTTGAACTTGCTGCCCGCGTTCACCTTCACCGCGGTGCCCTTCACGAAGTCGGTGACCGCGGCGGACGGGATGACGAAGTTGAAGCCCTGCACGATGCTGCCCTCGGGGCCCGGCGCCAGCGACACGAACGTGAGGAGGCCGATCACGTTGCCCCGGTCGTCCACCACCGGCCCGCCCGAGTTGCCCCACGCCGCCGGGGCATCGGTCTGGATCACGGTGTTGTTGTTCTTGTCCTGCTTGAAGCCCGATACCGCGCCGTTCGTGATCGACGCCTCGACCATGGAGGACTGGTTCAGCAGCTCGTGCGAGAGCACCACGCCCGGAAAACCGATGATGTGGACCGGGTCGCCGATCTGGGCTCCCTTGGAGTCGGCGAGCGAGAGCACCGGGTAGTTCTCGCCCGGGACCTTGAGCAGGGCGAGATCTCGCCCCGACATCTCGTTCACTGGCGGGCTGTACTTCTTCACCTCGGCCTTGAACCGGCCCTTCGCGGTGACGACGAAGACCTCGGGCTTGAGGTTGACCTTGGCGGAGGGCAGCACGGTGTCGAGCAGGCGACGCTTGGCCGCCTCCTCGGCGTCGGGCCGGTCCCCCGGCTGCAGGCCCATCTTCTTGAGCACCGGGGGCAGGCAGGCCGTCGTGACCGCTCGCTGCGCCTGCTGGTTGGCCAGCCAGCGGGGCGGCTCGTAGGCGGGCTGGACCACGTGGCCGTTGGTCATCAGCCACCCGTCGGCGTCGAGGAACCAGCCGGTCCCGGTCTCCCGGAAGACCGGCGGGGTGATCTTGACCGACCCGGCCCCGCAGTCGAGGGTGACCTCGGAGGAGACCTCGGCCACGACCAGGACCACGGCCGGCTTGGCGCGGAGGAGGGCCTCCTGGACCGTGAGGGTCTTCTGGGCGAGAGCGAAGGAAGGCAGCCCGACGGCGGTCATGATCGCCCGACGGCGGTCATGATCACCGCCGCCACGAACAGCACCAGACGCAGTATCATAGGCCCACTGCGGGCCATTCTACACCGAAGACGGGAGTTCATGAGCCGCCAGATCGGGGAGGTACCGACGAGGACGTTCGAGCCGGGTACGATCATCTTCCGCGAGGGAGACGACGCCAAGGGCGAGGCCTTCATGGTCCACCAGGGCCGCGTCGAGATCCGCAAGCAGATCGGCGGCGAGGAGCGGCTCCTGAGCACGCTGGCCAAGGGCGAGCTGCTGGGACACATCGCGCTCTTCCGCAACGCGCCCCGGTCGGCCACCGCGATCGCCGGAGACGCGGTCACCCTCATGGTCATCCCGGCAAATCGGCTGGATCATCTGGTCCGCGCGAATCCCGCGCTGGCGCTCGCGCTGATCCGGGACCTCGCCACGCGGATGCTGGCCGCGGAGGATCGGCTCCGCGAGGTCGAGGATCGGCTGAAGAAGTAGCCTCAGGCCGCGCCCAGGCCGAACGTCTCGGCGGCGACCCCGGCGACATGCCGGCCGATGGCGAGCGAGGCGGTCGCGGCGGGGGACGGAGCGTTGACCACGTGCACCGCTCCGGGGGTCACGCTGATCTTGAAGTCGTCCACCAGGCTCCCATCGGGCGCGACCGCCTGCGCACGCACCCCCGCCCCACCCCGCTCGAGGTCGCCGCTCCGGATGTCCGGCACCAGCTTCTGGAGCGAGCGTACGAAGGCGGCCTTGCTCGCCGAGCGATACATCTCGTAGGCGCCCACGCGCCAGTACTTGCGCGCCATGTGCCAGAAGCCGGCGTAGCCCAGGGTCCCCAGGAGCTCGCCGGGCCGCACCGTGCCGAGCGTGTACCCCTCGCGCGCGAAGGCGAGCACCGCGTTCGGCCCCGCCTCCACGTCTCCGTGGATGGTGCGGGTGAAGTGGACGCCCAGGAACGGGAACTCGGGGTCCGGGACCGGGTAGATCAGCCCCCGCACGATCGACCGCCGCTCCGCCCGTAGCATGTAGTACTCGCCGCGGAACGGGACGATGCGTACCTCGGGCGTCACCCCGGTGAGCCCGGCCACCCGATCCGAGTGGAGGCCCCCGCAGTTGACGAGATGGCGCGCCTCGACCGCGCCCTGCGCGGTCTCGAGCGCGAGGCCGGTCCCCTGCCGACGGATCGCGCTCACCCCGGCGCCGGTCAGGATGCGACCGCCGCGCTGCTGGATCAGCTCCGCCATCTTGCCGGCCACCTGGACGTAGTCCACGATGCCGGTCTCGGGCACGTGGATCGCCCGCACCGCGCGACAGTTCGGCTCGAGCTCGCGCACCTCCTCGGCGGAGAGCATCTTGAGCCCGGAGAGACCGTTGGCCTGCCCACGCTCGTAGATGGTCTGCAGGCGCGGGAGCTCGCCCGCGTCGGTGGCCACGATGACCTTGCCGCAGCCCTCCCACTTGATGCCGTGGGTGTCGCAGAACTGCTTCATCCGGCGCGCGCCATCCACGCAAGTTCGCGCCTTCAACGAGCCGGGCTTATAGTAGATGCCGGAGTGGATGACGCCGCTGTTGTGGCCGGTCTGGTGGGCCGCGATCTGCGGCTCCTTCTCCAGCAGCAGCAGCCGGAGGCGCGGATGGGCCTCGGTCAGGGACAGCGCGGTGGCAAGGCCGACGATGCCGCCTCCGACGACCGCGAGATCGGCGCTCTGGGTCACGGCCGAGAGGATACCATCACTAGGCCAGCTCGAGCACGATGGGGCAGTGATCCGAGCCCAGGACCCCGGGCAGGATGCTCGCGCCCGCGATCCGGCCGCGCAGCTCGTCGGAGACGAAGAAGTAGTCGATGCGCCAGCCCACGTTCCGCGCCCGCGCTCCCGTCTTCAGATCCCACCAGGTGTAGTGCCCGGGGTCCGCCACGAAGAGGCGGAAGGTGTCGTGGTAGCCCGCCGCGATGAAGCGGGCGACCCACTCGCGCTCGGCGGGCAGGAACCCCGAGGTCCCCTCGTTCTCCCGCGGGCGGGCGAGATCGAGCTCGGTGTGCGCGGTGTTCACGTCGCCGCAGACCACGACCCCCTTGCCCCGCTGGCGGAGCGACTCCGCGAAGGAGAGGAACGCCTCGTAGAAGGCGAGCTTGTGCCGGACACGCTCCGGGCCCATTCCCCCGTTCGGGAAATAGACGTTGAGCAGGTGGAAGTCGGGCAGCTCGACGTGCACGAGGCGCCCCTCGCAGTCGAGGACCGGATGGTCGCACACGGCGCTCGCCGCGAGCGGGGCCTCGCGGGAATAGGTGACCACGCCGCTATAGCCGGGACGCTCCGCGAAAGCCCAGTGGCTCGCGTAGCCCCCGGGGCTCCGCATCCCGTCGGTGACCTGCTCGGCCTGGAGCTTGGTCTCCTGCACGCAGACGAGGTCGGCGGCCTGGGCGGTCAGGAAATCGGGAAAGCCCTTCTTCCACGCCGAGCGGAGCCCGTTGACGTTCCAGGAGACGAGCTTCACGAGCGGCCGCGGTGGTCCTCGGCGCGGTCCTCGGGCACGAAGCCCACCATCGCCCGCGCGTGCTCGATGTCGCGGTAGGTCCACTTGTTCTCCGAGCACACGAAGAACACGTCGAAGCGCAGGCTGTCCGGGGCGACCAGGCAGCGCTCCACCATCTGGGCGATGTCGCGCTGGCTGCACCACACCGAGAGCTCGCGCGGCCCGACCGGGCGGTCCGCCGCGGTCACCCGCCCGATGCGCAGGCAGATCATCGAGAGCGGCGTGGTGTCGGCGAAGTGGCGGGCGAGCGCCTCGCCCCAGATCTTGCTGCAGCCGTAGAGCCCGTGGGGCCGCGTCGGCGACTCGTGGGTGAGCATCGGCCACTCGGCCACCTGGTCGTAGCGCCCCGCGACCAGCGCCGCGTAGGGCTCGTCCCGCTCCCAGTCGCTCACGGTGGCCCCGCTGCTGGCGTAGATCACGCGGCGCACCCCCGCGCGGCGGGCCGCCTCGAAGACGTTGTAGGTGCCCACCACGTTGTCCCGCACGATCGCGTCGACGGGCGGGTTCGCGGCGACGTTCGCGGCCAGGTGCACCACCGCGTCCACGCCGTCGAATGCGGGCGCGATCGCCGCGAGATCGCCGATGTCGGCCTGGTGGCACTCCACGCCCGCGACCGGCCGACGGTTCAGCGCGCGGAGGGTGAAGCGCCCCTCCAGCCGGCGGCGCACCGCGGTCCCGATGAGCCCGCTCATTCCGGTGACCAGGACTCGGCGCATGGCGCTGACCATATCACGGGGGCATACCACGGGGGCATACCACGGGGGCGTGCAGCGGGGGCGCGCCGCGCCTTGACCGCGGTCGAGGGCGCGGCTAGTATCCGCGACCGGGAGGACCCATCATGCTCGATCTCGGTCTCACCGGTAAGGTCGCCATCGTCACCGGAGGCAGCGAGGGGCTCGGGCGCGCCACCGCCATGCGATTCGCCCAGGAGGGCTGTCACGTGGTGATCTGCGCGCGCCGCAAGGACGTGCTGGAGCGCGCGGCGGAGGCCATCCGGAAGCAGACCGGCGTGCAGGTGCTGGCCCAGACCGCCGACGTCACCCGGCCCGCCGACGTGGAGGCGGTGGTGAATGCGACGCTGGCCGCGCACGGAGGCGTGGACATCCTCGTCAACAACGCGGGCACCTCGTCCGCGGGGCCGTTCGAGAAGGTGGACGACGCCACGTGGGCGGCCGACATCGAGGTCAAGCTGATGGCCGCGGTGCGCTTCTGCCGCCTCGTCATCCCCCAGATGAAGAAGCGCGGAGGCGGCCGGATCGTCAACGTGACCACGGTGGGCGGCAAGGTCCCGGTCGCCCGCTCGTTGCCCACCAGCGTGACCCGCGCGGCCGGCATCAACCTGACCAAGTCGCTCGCCAACGAGTACGCGCCCGATCACATCCTGGTGAACACGGTCTGCCTGGGGCTGGTGAAGAGCGCCCAGTGGGAGCGCCGGGCCAAGGGCGGCGACATGGAGGCCTACTACCGCGAGGCGGCCAAGCGGGTGCCGGTCGGCCGGGTCGGCGAGGCCGAGGAGTTCGCGGACCTGGTGGCCTTCCTCTGCTCGGCCCGCGCGGCGTATATAACCGGCACCGCGGTCAATTTCGACGGGGGCATGTCGGCCGCGTTCTAGCGCTCCGAGGACCGGGCTCGGCCGGCCGGGGGCCCGAAGGTTCGCTTGTTCGAAAAATTTCCGGCCGGTTAGTCTGGATGGGTGGGTCCCCCCGCCGCCATCCCGGTCGGAGCAAAGGTCCTGTCCGCGCTGCGCTGGTCGGCCGCCACCCGACTGGTCGGCCAGGTGGTGTCCTGGACGATGACGGTCTTCGTCATCCGCCTGCTTTCGCCGTCGGACTACGGCGTCCTGGCGATGGCGGTCATCCTCCCCTCCGCCCTCTACCTCCTGAACGACCTGGGCCTGGACGTGGTCCTCGTGCAGCGGCTGGCGCCGGGCGAGGAGTTCCGTCGTCAGGTGTTCGGCGTGGTGATCGCGGTCAACCTGCTCTGCGCCCTGATCCTGATCACCACCGCTCCGCTCGTGGCCGCGTTCTTCAGCGAGCCGACCCTGATTCCGATCCTGCGCGTGCTCTCGCTGCAGTTCCTGCTGCTCGTGTTCGAGACGCTGCCGCGCGCCCGCCTCGAGCAGGGACTCGATTTCCGCAGCCAGTCCCTGATCAGCCTCGGCGCGAGCTGGCTCGGCGGCCTCACCACGCTCGCGCTCGCCTTGACGGGCTGGGGCGTGTGGGCGCTGGTGTGGGGCCGCCTTGTGTCGACCGCCACCACCACCGTTGCCCTCAACGTGGTCGCCCCGTCGCTCTGCCTGCCGAGCTTCTCGCTGGCGATGGTCCGGCGCGCGCTCTCGTTCGGCGGCATCGTGACGCTCGAGCGCGGCGGCTGGCAGCTCTTCACCGACGCCGACAAGGTGATCGGGGGCCGCCTCTGGTCCGACGCCACCCTCGGCCTCTACTCGGTGGCCCAGGACCTCGTGTCGATGCCGATGCACCGGACCGGTAGCCTGATCTCCTCGATCGGCCTGCCCGCCTTTTCCCAGGTGCAGGACCGCCTGGACGATCTGCGGTTCTACCTGCTCAAGGCCACCCGCATCACCAGCGTTCTCTCCTTCCCGATCTTCATCGGGCTCGCGGTCACCGCGCCCGAGGCGGTCGCCGTCCTGCTGGGGGCGAAGTGGCCGGCCGCCGCTCCGCTCCTGCAGATCCTCGCCCTGATCATGCCGCTGCGCATGGTGGCGACCCTGCTGCCCCCGGCGCTCTGGAGCATCGGCCGGCCCGGCATCAGCGCGGGTAATGTCCTGATCGCCGCGCTCGTCATCCCGTCGGCCTGCCTGATCGGCGCGCAGTGGGGCCCAGCGGGCATGGCGATGGCCTGGCTCGGCGCCTTCCCGCTGGTGTTCTGGATCACGCTCCAGCGCTCGGGCGGGGTGCTGGGTCTCGGGGTGCCGGACTTCGGGCGGGCGATGTGGGCGCCGGCCCTGGCGAGCCTGGCGATGGCCGGCGTGGTGATCGGGACGCGATACCTGCTGCCCGAGCACGCCGGCGCCGGCGCGCGTCTCCTGGTCCTGGTGCCGGTGGGCGCGCTCACCTACCTGGCCGCGCTCCTGGGGCTCGAGCGCGGCGCGCTCCGCGAGACGGCCCAGCTCGTCGGGCGCTGACCCGCGAGCCGCGGCCGCCGCCGCGGTCAGGCCTGCTGGATCGCGCTCAGGCGGAACGCGGCGGATCCCACCGGCCGCGTGAAGGTCCAGTACTCCTCGAACTTCACCGGCTCGCTCGGGCTGCCCTCGAGCACCTGCGCGCCGCTCTCGTCGGTGGTGTAGTCGAGCAGGCTCGCCAGGAAGTGGACGGTGACGAAGTCCTGACCGCTCTCCTGCCAGGCCTCGGTGACTTCGGCTCCGCGGACCGCGATGTTCTCGAGCCGATTCACCTTGTGCTCGGCCTTCAGCCGATCGCAGTCACGCTGCAGCGTCCCCGACATCTCGGGCATGAGCAGCGACGACACCCCCGCCATGCTGCGCGCCGTCCAGGCGCCCTGCACCTTGAAGAATACATCCGAGGCGGTCTCGGAGAACGCGCGGGGATCGAAGCCCGGATCCATCTGGCGGATGTGGGCCAGGCCACGCTCGAGATCGGACGGACCGGCCGGCGCCTCCATCGTGGCGATGCCGCCGGCCGGCGTGGCGGTGCCGCCGGCCGGGACGGCGGTGCCGCCCGCGGGCGACGGGTCATAGCGCGAGGCCGGGGCGGACCCGTAGCCGCCGGAAGTCGCATAACCGGAGGGGCCGGCCGCCTGCTGGCGTCGCATGTAGGAGATCGCGAACCAGGCGAGCCCGCCGATGATCAGGATCTCGAGCATCCCGATGCCGCCCCCGCCGTGACCGAAGAACAGCCCACCGAGCAGGCCGCCCAGCAGGAGGCCTCCGAGCATCCCGCCCATCATGCCGCCCCAACCCGGGCGCGCAGGCGCGGGCTGCTGAAGGCCCGGCGATGTCGGCTGGCTCGGGGCCGCCGGGCTCGAGGACGGCGACGGTGACGAGTAGCTCCGCGAGCCGCGGCTGCCGCTCGAGCTGCCCCCGCCCGCCCGGGCCCAAGCCTCGGTGACATAGAGGACCGGAGAGAGCGCCAGTGCCACCAGGATGATCGCTGCCAAGGTTCGCTTCATAGCGTCCCTCCTCGAGACCTGTCGGTGCGTCGCCGTCAGTATACGCGACGCGCGGAACTTTCGGCCCGGGCTCTGGTCTAAGCGGGCAAATCCCCCGCTTCGCGGGCACGGAGGACGATATGAATGCATTGCGACGGTCGTTTCTGAAGCTCCTGGGCGCGGCCGGCGCTGCCGCCGTCACGCCGGGGCCGGCCCTGGCCGACGGCATCCGCATCCTGCCGGACGCCGGCGGCCCCGCCGATCCCGGGCCGCCCGGCCAGGTCAGCCCCGACCTGCAGCGGACCCTCGGGCAGCTCACGGTCGGCCCAGCGGGCACCCAGGCGGGTCTGTCGGTGCTCTGGCTGGCCGGGGGGGCCTCGAAAGGCCCGGCGGCCTTCGAGGTCCTGACACTCGACGAGGCCCGGGCTCGCGGCGCCCTCACGGTGGTCGAGCGCGCGCAGGCCAGCGTGCCCGACCTGATCGCGGAGAACCGCGGCAAGGCTCACGTCCTGCTGCTGGCCGGCGAGATCCTGATCGGTGGCAAGCAGAACCGGGTGCTGCGCGAGGATCTGCTGCTCCCGCCACTCAGCGGACCCCGGAACGTCTCGGTGTACTGCGTGGAACAGGGACGCTGGAACGAGGGTCGGAAGGATTTCGAGAGCCGATCGAGCGTGGTGCAGCCGAGCGTGCGCTCGGAGGTGCTGCGCAAGGCGGAGCAGGGACGCATCTGGTCGGGCGTCGCCGCCGCCTCGCGGAACCTCCAGGCGGCCTCCCCGACCGGGAGCTACCAGGCGGTCTACGACGCGCCGGAGGTGAAGGCCCATCTCGAGCGGGCGACTCACCGCCTCGAGGCGATCCCGGCGCCCGGGGTGGTCGGCGCCGCGGTCTTCGTGGGCGCGAGCCTGGCCGGCGTGGACGCGTTCCACGCCGGCGGGCTCTTCACCCGCGAGTGGCCCAAGCTGCTGCGCGCCTACGCGCTCGACGCCTACCGGACCGCCCCGACCGGCTGGGACGAAGCGGCGGCGCGAAGCCGCGTGGACGGCCTGCTGCGCGGAGCCGCGCGCGTCGAGGGCACGCTGCGCGCGAGCGTGGGGGTCGGACGGCTCTTCGAGTTCGCCCTCGACAAGCATCGCGGCGCCGCGCTCCTCTTCGAGGGGCGGGCGGTGCACGTGGCGATCCTGTGAGCGGCGGCTTGACCGCCGGGAGGGCCCGCGCAATGATGCGGCCACGCGCCGAGCCGCGCGCGGGGCCGAGCCCGCCGCTTTCCCCGGCGCGGAGGAGACGGCCCCGATGGCGGCGAGACTTCCCTACCTGGACCGGGCGCAGGTGCCGTCCGAGATCCAGTCGCTCTACGACACGCTCCAGGCGGGCAGCGGGCGCGTGCTCAACATCTTCCGGCTCATGGCCCACCACGCGCGGTCCCTGCCTCCGTTCCACGCCTGGTACCCGCGCCTGCGCGAGGGGCCGCTCGATCTGCGGCTCCGCTACCTCGCCTACGTGCGGGCCTCCCAGCTCAATCGCTGCCGCTACTGCGTGACTCACAACGGGGCGGCCGGCCGCCGGGCGGGCATCCCGAAGGAGCAGCTCGAGGCGCTGGCCGACCATCGCACGAGCCCGCGCTTCTCCGAGCTCGAGCGGCTGGTGATCACCTACGCGGAGGCCATGACCACCGAGGTCCAGGTGGACGGCGCCCTCGTGGAGACGCTCCGTCAGCGTCTGGGGCCGGAGGCGCTCGTCCAGCTCACCCTCACCGTGGCCGCGGCCAACTTCACCAACCGCTTCAACGAGGCGCTCGGCACCGAGCTCGAGCGCGAGGAGGCCCGCGATGCCTGACACCGTGCAGCGCGTCGACTACTTCTACGTGCAGGCGCGCAACAAGCCGGGCGAAGGCGCGCGCTACCTCGCCGCGCTCCAGGAGGCCGGCATCAACCTGGTCGCGTTCTCCGGCTTCCCGGAGGGCCGTGGCTCCCAGCTCGACTTCGTGCCCGCCGACGCCGCCGCCTTCCGGGGCTTTGCCCGGCGCTCGAAGTGGAAGATCACGGGGCCCAAGCGCGCCTTCCTGCTGGGCGGCGATGACCGTGTGGGGGTGATCGGCGAGATGCTCGGCAAGCTCGCGGCGGCGCGCATCAACGTCACCGCGGTCGACGCGGTGTGCGCGGGCGCCGGCCGCTACGGGGCCATCCTGTGGGTAGACGGGCGCGACTACAACCGCGCCGCCACGCTGCTGGGCGCGATCTGACGTGACGCCACGCCGGAGGTGACGGCCGGGCCCGGCGCGCACTCAGGACCAGAAGACGACGTTGCGGTGGGCCGGCTCCCGGCGGAGGACCACGACCAGATTCCGCGTCAGGTGACCGAGCGTCGCCACCGCGGCCAGCGCGAGCACGAGGCTGCCGATCGACACCGGCCGCGCGGCGCCCGCGGCTCCGAGGCGCCAGGCGAGGCCCGCCGCGACCGCGCCGAGGCCGAGAGTGGACTCGAGGCAGAGGCGCAGCTCACCGGGGTGCCGATCCGGGGCGGTGGCGACCGGGCGCCCCTCGAGCGCGATGCGCGCAAGGTCTCGCGCGAGGCCCACCGCGAGCAGCACCACGCCGGCCGCGACGAGCAGCATCGGCCGCGTGGTCACGACGCTGGACTCCGGCGCGGCCAGCCGGAGCGCGAGCCCCACCACGATGGCGAGAGCGTCCCCGCCCCGCTCGACCCACGCGATCCTGGCTTCTGCCGTCATCCCTGGCCCCCTTGTGAGCCCGTGCCACGGTGGTGGGCTCCTCCCATGGTGGCACGGCGGGCGGGCCGCCATGTCCGGTCTCTGACGGGTCGAGCGGAACTCTGTCGCGTCGCTGACGAGCCCTCGGCGCGGTCGTGGCAAAAATTGCCAATTATTCAAGGCACTTGAACGTCGACACCCGTGGCACGGCCTATGCGCAATGTGGCCCATCGCCGGCCGGTTGGAACGGCCGAGCGCCGAGAAAGGGAGCAACCCATGATCCAGACCGAGGACGTGCTGGCCGAGTACGTGGAGCGGCTGTTCGCGAAGGCGAGTCTCATGAGTCTCGCAGTGCTCGGACACGGCCGCCTGCTGGAAGACGGCTGCCTGCGCCCCGACGGCAATCGTCTGGAGCAGCTCCAGTCCCTGGCCACCGAGCTCGAGTTCGGCCTCGGGATGCTGCACGACCGGCTGACCGAGCGCCACGAGCTGGCCTGATTCCGGGCGCGCCCCGATGACCGCGATCGGACGCGTGACTCTCGCGCTGTGCGTGCTGGCGCCGCTGACCGTCGGCTGCGCCCGGCACGTGGACACGCCGCAACCTGCCGCGGTCATCGCGAGCACACCCGCCGCATCCCCCGCCCCTCCGGTCTGGCCCGACGCCGCGCCCGCTCCCGATGCGCCCGTCCCGGATGCGGCCGGTCCCACCCCCGAGTCCGGTCCCGCCGCCGGGTTCTCCGCCCGCGAGGAGCTGCCCGACGTCCACTTCGCCACCGGCCAGGTTCAGGCCGAGCCGCGCGCGCGGAAGGCGCTCGAGGCGTCGGCGGCGTGGCTCAGGGCGCACCCCGAGCAGCTCGTCATCCTGGAGGGCTACACCGACGTGGCCGGGCCCCGACTCGCCAACCTCTCCCTGGCGCAGCGACGGGCGAAGTGGGTGATGGACTACCTCGTGGGCAAGGGCATCGCGCCGAGCCGCATCACGGTGGTATCCCGCGGCGAGAGCGGCACGCTGTGCGCCGACCGGAGCGCGGCCTGCCAGGGCAAGAACCGCCGCGTGCACTTCCTGGTCCGCGACACCGGGTCGGTGCAGGTCACCGCTTCCCCCAGCCGCTGAGGCAGGCCACCGCGTCGGCGCGCCCGCGCTCGAGGGCGCGCGCCATCCCGGCGGGATCGAACTCGAGCGGGCGCAGCGCGAGCGGCGCCGACGGCGTCAGCAGCTCCACCTCCACTCCCGGGAACCTGAAGCGCGCCAGCTCCACGTCCCGCCGGATCTGGTGGATCATCCCCATCTCGAAGGCTTCCTCGAGCGCGCGCCGCATCGTGGTGGGCGGACTCCCCTGCTCCTGCGGCGCATAGCTCATCACCACCACCGCCCGCTCCACCCCGGTCCCCGCCGCGAGCGCCTCCAGCACTGGCGCCCGCCCGGTGAGCCCGCCGTCCACCAGCAACGTGCCGCCGACGTCCACCGCGGGGAAGGCGCCCGGCACCGCGGCCGCGGCCATCAGCACCTCGCGGGTGACGGTCCGGTTGTCGAAGACCCGCGACTCCCGGCGCTGCAGGTCGGTGGTGACGACCAGGAGCTGCACCGGCGAGGCGCGGATGCGCTCGAGGTCGAGCGAGACGCCGATCAGCCCGCGTAGCGGCTCGGGATCGAAGAGCGAGCCCGCACGGTCGAGGGTCAACAGGGTGAGCCATCCGGGCAGGAGGCCCGCGAAGAACACGCGGGCCCGCAGCGAGTAGACTCTGTCGCGGGTGAGCCCGCGCCAGAGCGCCTCCAGCCGGTCGAGCCGGCCGTCGGCGATCATGGCCGCATTCAGCGCGCCGGCCGACGAGCCGGCCACCAGGCGGATGGGCACACCCCGCTCCACGAGCGCGGCGGCCACGCCCGCCTCGTAGGCGCCCTTGGCCCCGCCGCCCGACAGCACGAGCGCGATCGGGGTGTCGGCGGGAAGCGGGGAAGGTCCGCACGCGGCGGAAGCGGGCGCGGTCGGGCCCATGGCGAGCCCGATGAGCGAGAGGGCGACGAGACGCGAGCGGATCGACGAAGACGTCATGGCCCGGCTCTTACAACGAGCCGGGCCGTGACGTCAATGCGCGCGGCGGGCTAGCGCGCGGGCGCGGCGGCGGCGACCGGGGCGGGGGCGCGACGCTCGCCCAGCACCATCTGCACCCGGCGGGTCAGGTACTCGATGGTGAACGGCTTCGCGATGACCGGGCCGACCGGATTGAGGCCCCGGGCCACCAGGAAGTCGCGATCGTAGGCGGACATGAACATGACCTTGAGGCCAGGCAGCAGCGCGCTGAGCCCGGTCGCGAGATCGCAGCCGTTCATGCCCGGCATCATCACGTCGGTGAGGAGCAGGTGGATGGGACCGGGATGCTCGGCGGAGACCCGGATCGCGTCCTGCCCGTCCGAGGCCTCGAGCACCCGGTAACCTTCCCGGGCCAGCACGTCGCGCGCGAGGCCGCGCACCCACGGGTCGTCGTCGACGACCAGTATCGTTCGCACGGGCGTCAACCCGCCCGCCGGCGCTGCGCGCCGCGGCGCGGGCGCACGGAGGCTCCGGCCAGCTCGCTCTCGCTCCCGCGAGGGACGTACAGCCGATCGAGCCAGAGCGGGCGCGGCAGAGCGGAGATCGCCGCGTGCACCGTGGTGCGCGCCTCGCGGAAGGTGGGCTCTCGCCGCTCGCGGCGGTCGCGGTTGAGCCAGGACTCGAGCGGGTAGAATTCGGCGCTGCTGCAGGTCGGGCAGTGACGAT
>WNFT01001665.1_pt1 | contig 18728 bp, 17 predicted proteins | sample 5400191 | NCBI WGS metagenome assembly WNFT01 (sample SAMN13153359, study PRJNA577476) | soil metagenome | isolation source: 80 cm saprolite under Madrone tree | place: USA:California | collected 2016-06-14 | reverse complement strand
TGGCGCTCGGCGGCGACGGTCTGATGCTGCAGACCCTGCACAAATTCATGGAAGCCGGCAAGCCGATCTACGGCATGAACCGCGGCACGGTCGGATTCATGATGAACGAGTACCGCGAGGACGCCCTCAAGGAACGCCTTGCCGCCGCCGAGGAGAGCGTGATTCACCCGCTTGCCATGCGCGCAGTCGATGCCAGCGGAGACGTTCACGAGGCGCTCGCCATCAACGAGGTCTCGCTGTTCCGCCAGACTTACCAGGTGGCGCGTCTGCGCGTGCTGGTGGACGGCAAGGAGCGCCTCGCCCAACTCGACGCTGACGGCATCATGGTAGCGACGCCGGCCGGCTCGACCGCCTACAATCTCTCGGCCCAAGGGCCGATCATCCCGATCGGGGCGGCCCTGCTCGCCCTCACGCCGATCAGTCCGTTCCGGCCCCGGCGCTGGCGCGGCGCGCTGTTGCCTGACACCGCCGTCGTCAGGATCGAGGCGCTCCAACCCGACAAGCGCCCGGTCGCTGCCGTGGCCGATCACGACGAGGTCCGCTTCGTGCGCACTGTTGACGTCCGCATGGAACACAAAGTCGCCATGCGGATGCTGTTCGATCCGGGGCATAACCTGGATGAGCGGATCTTGCGCGAGCAATTCGGAGTGTGACGGGGAGAGTTGCCAAGGACTGCGTCGGCGGAATTCGACGGCACCTGCCCGTTCGCGTACACCCCCGGATTGGTCTGAGTTGCTACCTATTGCCGGATTGATCCGAAGATCTAGGGATGCGGACGAGATTATCAGTCATTCCGGCAGCCCCGCTTTTCGTAGCCCCTCTTCGAATCTCGCGATGTCTTCCGGTCGGCGAAACGGGAACATATGCCTGAGATCGGAAACCCGTAGAGCGGGATCGATCTGACGCAGCCGCGCCATGGCCTTCCGGGCTTGATCGGGCCGCCCTGCGAGCGCATTGCTTGCCGCAGCCACGCGCGCTGCGCCCGCCCAATTTGGCTGCTCGCGCAGCCCCTTCTCCGCCCACCAAGAGGCCTCGTCATAGCGGCCGGTGAACAAATGACCGGCGCCAATTCGGGTAGACGCAAGAAATGTGAACGGATCGAGTGGACTGAGGCGTACGGCGCGCTTTGTGCGTTCGATACTGACCTCGTGTTCGCCCAGATACGTGTTGACCCAGGCACTCAACAGCCAGCCTGCTGCCAGGTTCGGATTGAGGATGAGAGCGCGGTCGATGAATGCGGCTCCATCCTCAACGTCGCCCACCACCAGTGCGAGCGCGAACCCGCCCATGGTGAGCGCAACCGCATCGTCTTTGCCCAACTCCACCGCTTGCAGAGCCAGCCGAGCAGTTTCGGCGATCTCCTGTGCTTGATCCGCCATCCAGCCGTTCATCCGCCGCCAAGCGTAACACCACGCGGCCATGCCATACGCCGAGGCAAAATTAGGGTCGAGTTCGACAGCTTTGTAGAATAGCCGCAGCGCGTCGCCGTTGGCGTGTTTGGTCGCCTGATAAATGCTCGCCATGCCCTGTAGATAGTAGTCGTAGGCGTCCAGATTCTCTGTCGGCTTGCGTTTGGCGCGCTCAATCTCGGCATGCTCCATCTTGGGCGAGATTGCACCCATCACGCTTGCTGTGACCTGATCCTGCAGATCGAAAATATCCTCGATGCCGCCGTCGAAGCGGTCGGCCCAAATGTGCGCTCCGGTCAATGCATCGATGAGCTGTCCCGTGATGCGCACGTGATTCGCGGACTTTCGCACGCCGCCTTCGAGCACATAGCGCACGCCAAGCTCGCGACCCACTTGCCTCACGTCAACGGGCCGGCCTTTGTAGGTGAAGCTCGAATTGCGCGCGATCACGAATAGCCAACGCAAGCGCGACAGCGCCGTGATGATTTCCTCCACCATGCCGTCGGCGAAATAGTCCTGCTGCGGATCGCCGCTCATGTTGATGAACGGCAGGACCGCGATCGAGGGCCGGTCGGGGAGAGTCAATGCGGAGCTTGACCGTTCCGCCGCCGCGCCCGCCGCAATGGCTCGTTCGGGCTTTAGCTCTTCGCGGACCTCGCCTACAAAGCGAATACCCCTGCGCAATACCGTGCGTATCAGGCGTTGCTCATCTCCATTATCGCCGATTGCGGTTCGGGCCGCATTAATGCGGCTGGCAAGCGTCGCCTCCGAAACAATTCGCCCATTCCAAACCGCCGTCAGCACGTCATCCCGACTCACGACGCGGTCGCGGTTTCGGATCAGGTACTCCAAGAGATCGAAGACCTGAGGTTCGGTGGAACGCAGTTTACCGTCGCAACGAAGCTCGCGACGGTCGGTGTCGATACGGAATTGTTCGAATGAAAACAGCAGCTTAATTCCCCTTTTTTGGAATCGACGGGGCTGCGGACCTCCCTACGCTATTGTCCCATCATAGCAAAATCAGGCCGGCATGAATGGCAAATCCACACTGTCTCAAAGCCATCTCAAAGCTACGGACTCGGCGTCTTGGTATCCTCAGTCCATCAACACGCGCCACGCATTCATAGCCAGCCGTCGCCGTGGCGCGGACATGTGGGAGGAAAACGCTATGAAACTGCAACGCCGTCAATTCCTAACCGCGATCGCCGTAGGCGCCGGCGCTTGGCTGCCCGCGGTCTCGCGAATCGCGACCGCGCAAGTTTATCCGTCAAAGTCGGCGCGCATCATCGTGGCCTTTGCCGCCGGCGGATCGACGGACATTGTCGCGCGGCTGCTCGCTCAGCGGCTGTCGGAGCGGCTTGGCCAACAATTCATCATCGACAACCGGCCGGGCGCCGCCACCAATATCGCCACCGAGGTGGTCGTGCGCGCGCCGCCCGACGGCTATACGCTTCTCATGGTCGACGCCTCACCGACCATCAATGCGACGCTCTACGAGAAACTCAATTTCAATTTCATTCGCGATATCGCGCCAGTCGCTTGCACCATCCGTGCACCCCTCGTCATGCTGGTCAATCCGGCGGTTCCGGCCAAAACGGTACCCGAGATTCTCGCCTATGCCAAAGCCAATCCGGGAAGGCTCAACGTGGGGACGGGCGGCATCGGCTCCACGTCCCATATGGCGGGAGAGTTGTTGAAGATGATGACCGGCATCGCCACCACGCACGTGCATTACCGCGGTGGCGGACCGGCGCTGACCGACCTGCTCGGCGGCCAGGTGCAGGTTTACTTCAACGGCGTCGCCCCATCACTGGAATACATCAGGACCGGCCAGCTGCGTGCCCTGGCGGTAACCAGCGCGACGCGGTCGGAGGCGTTGCCCGAAATTCCCACCGTCAGCGAATTCGTGCCGGGCTACGAGTTGATCCAATGGTATGGCGTCGGCGTGCCGAAAAGCACGCCCAGCGAAATCGTGGATAAGCTGAACAACGAAATCAACGCCGCTGTCTCCGATCCCACGATGAAAGCGCGGTTTGCCGACTGGGGTGGAACTGCGTTTGCCGGCTCGGCAGCCGCGTTCGGCAGGCTTATTGCCGACGACACCGAGAAGTGGGGCAGAGTGATCCGCGCGGCCAGCGTCAACGCGGAATGAGCTGGCGCGTCACTGCATGCCGCGATGTTAGGCCCCGCCTGGTCGCCTAGCGTTTCCGCGGCCTTGCGCAACCACTCCGATCGCCAACGCGATCGAAATTGAGGGAGGGATAATATGACCGGAAGATTGCTTCGAATCGTTCTACTTGCCGTGCCGCCGCGTTCGTGCCAGCGGTCGCGTGGGCTGCCACCAAAACTCTGAAACTCGGCGACGTGCAGCCGCCCGACCTTATTGTACAGAAGGGCCTTGCCCGCTTCGCCGAACTCGTCAAGGAGCGAACCCGCGGCACCGTCGAGGTGCAGATCTTTCCGGGATCGCAGCTTGGCACCGAGCAAGAAATCATCGAGGGCGTGAAGCTCGGCACGATCGACATGTTCCAGGGCAGCACCGGCTCGGTTGGCCGGTTCCTCCCCGAGCTTGAGGCATTCGCACATCCCTATATCTGGCGCGACACCGGGCACCTCCTCAAAGTGGTGCGCGGCGAGATCGGCCAGGAGCTGACACAGAAGCTCCTGAAGCAGCACGGCATGCGCATCCTTGACATGGGCTGGGTGTTCGGCCACCGCAACCTTACGACGCGCAACACCATCGTCCGTACGCTCGTCGACATGAAGGGGCTGAAGATTCGGGTGCAGCCGACCGCGATGTACCTGGCGACAATTACGGCGATGGGCGGCAGGCCAACGCCGATAGACTTCAATGAGCTCTACTCATCGCTGCAGACCGGCGTGGTCGACGGCCAGGAGAACCCGTTCGCCCTCATCTACGCGGCAAAATTCCACGAAGTGCAGAATTATGTGATGCGTACCCGCCACATCACGCAGCAGCAGACAATACTCATCAACGAGGGGGTCTTCCAAGCCCTTTCGTCTGATCAGCAGAAGGCTATAACGAGCGCGATCTACGAGGCGGGCGACTACCAGAACAACTTGATCGACCAGGATGACGCCGCCAGCCTCGAGAAGCTGAAGTCCGCCGGGATGAAGGTGATCGACCCCGATGTCGGCGCCTTCAAGGCCGCGACGGCGAACGTTCACAAGGAATTCGAGGGCAAATGGCCGAAGGGGCTTTTTGAACGCATCGTCGCGGCGCGCTGAGCAGAGCCTTGCCTAACCTCTGGCGCAACGCGTCCCGGCTGGTCGATGCCGTCGCTGATAGTTTGGTCGGCGCCGCGCTACTGGTCATCGTGGCCGTGATCTTTTGCCAAGTCGTGCTGCGCTACGTCTTGGCATTGCCGAGCATTTGGCTCGACGAGTTTGCTGTGCTGGTCTTCGCGTGGATGATCTTTCTCGGCGCCGCCATCGCACAGCGCACCGACTCGCATATCGCGATGGGGACTCTGGTCGCGCTGCTTCCCGCGCCGGTGCAACGCGCCCTCTACATCCTGCGCTGCGTGGCGATGGCGCTCGTGCTCGGCGTGCTGTTCTGGCAGGGGCTGCTTCTGACACTGCGCCTGCGCTCGGTCGAGTATCCCGCGATGGGCATCTCGCGCGGCTTCCTCTACATCGCCCTGCCGGCGACCGTGCCGCTTTTCCTCTACTATCTCGGCCGCGCGTTGCGTCGGCGCTGCCGCCGCCGCGCCGAGCACGAGTCCTGGTGGAGCGGGGGAGAGACGCCGTGACGCTGATGCTAATCGGAGGGCTTTTCCTCTTCATCGCGCTTGGCGTGCCCGTCGCGTTTGCAATGATGCTGACCTCGCTCCTCTACATCATTGTCCATGGCGACATTCCGCTGATTGTGGTGGCGCAGCAGGTCTCGGTCGGCACCGACAAGTACCTGCTTCTGTCGATCCCGTTCTTCTTCCTCGCCGCGGAGCTGATGAGCAGCGGCGGCATCCTCAAGCAGATGGTGCGGCTGGCAACCGCCGTGGTCGGCCCGATCCGGGGCGGCCTCGGCCACATGAACGTCGTCGCCAACATGATCATGGCCGGAATGAGCGGTTCGGCCGTCGCCGACGCCGCCGGGCTCGGGAAGCTCGCGGTCCAGCTCATGAAGGAGGGCGGCTACGGGGTTGGTTTCGCCGCTGCGATCACCGCGGCGGCCTCGACAATCGGCCCGATCATCCCGCCGAGCATCCCGATGGTGATCTACGGCGGAATCGCGGGCGTCTCAGTTGGTCGCCTCTTTCTTGGCGGCATCGTGCCGGGGTTGCTGATGGGCGCATTCCTTATGGTCGCGGTCTACTGGATTGCGAAGAGGCGCGGTTACCGGAAGGAACCCCGCGTCACGATTCGTGCGCTCGCATGCGAGTTTTGGCGCTCGATCCCGGTGCTTGTGCTGCCGTTGATCATTCTCGGCGGGATCCTCACGGGAGTCTTCACGCCGACCGAATCGTCTGTTGTCGCCGTCGTGTACGCTTTCCTCATCGGCAGCTTCCTCCTCCGTGTGTTGCAACCTGGCCACCTCGTCGAAGGACTGATCAAGGTCGCCGTCGAGACCGCTCGCATCATGCTCATCATCGCGTCGGGCACGCTGTTCGCCTGGATCCTCGCGCGGCAGGGGGTACCCCAGGAGTTGGCGCGCGGTTTCCTGTCGGTGTCGAGCGAGCCCTGGGTCATCCTCGTTATGGTGAACGGGCTGCTCCTGCTGCTCGGTTTCATCATGGAACCGATCTCCATCCTCGTCGTGCTCGTCCCGGTCTTCTCGCCGCTGATCCACGCCGCCGGTATCGATCCGGTGCATTTCGGTGTGGTGATCATCCTCACCCTAATGATCGGGCTCATCCATCCGCCGGTCGGCATCGTGATGTTCGTCATCATGAGCATCACCGGGATTACGGTCGAGGAGTTTACCCGTGAGATCCTGCCCTTCCTCGTTGCGCTCTTCACGGTCGTGCTGCTGTTAATCTGCTTCCCATCGCTTGTCCTTTTCGTCCCCGATCTGGTGATGGGTCGCAGCCTCTGAAGATTGCTGTTCGATCCGGGGCATAACCTGGACGAGCGGATCTTGCGCGAGCAGTTTGGAGTGTGAGAAGCCGCATCACCTTGCCCTCGTCAGCTCCGCAGTGTGAAACGGCTCCAGCGTGTCGATCGCGTCGGCGCTTTGCGTGTTCACGTCCCACTTGAACATGCGCAGCACGATCTTGTCGGGTGAAAAATCCGCGATCGTAAAGCCATGCTGCTCGATCGGTTTGACCTGTTCGTCCATGTCGAGATGGGCCGGCGGCAGCGCGCCGGTGCCGCGCCGGGCGGACGGCCAGCCGCCGGGGCGCGTGCCGATCGGACCAGCGAGCACTGCATTGATCGGATTGGCCGCGAAGTCGAGCTTGCCGCTGCGCAACATCCGCCCGAGACCGACGGCGTGAAGGTCGCCGCTCATGACAAGCGGCACGCGATCCGGCATGGCCGCGATCGCTTCCATCAGGCGGTCATGCTGCTTGAGCCAGCCGGGCTGCCAGTAAAGTTTGGGCTTGGCGGTGGTGAGCTTGCCGTCGGCGCCGAGCACGTCCGGGTACCATTCGCCCCACTTTCCCGCGGTCCAACCGGGCGGATTGGACGGCACGTGCACTACGTGCGTGACCTCGCGCGCCGCGCTGCGGGCTTTGAGCCATTTCTCGACTTCAAGATCGACATAAACGGCGCTCTGGCCGGCCAGCGTCTGGGTGCGGCGGATGTCGTACAGCAGGATTTCGGCGAGGCGGCCGTAGCGAATGGTGCCGAACGTCTCGGACACGCCGCCGATGCGGTCGCCGACCGAGGACCACGGCAGGCCGAGGGGTCGCGCCACGTCGGGCAGATATTCCGGGTAGAACAGGCTCTGGGTGGCGCGGGCGAGCTGAAGGGAGAAGTACGGCGGTGGAAAGGTAATAATCTCGTCGGTTGCCTCATCATTGTCGAAGTAGTCGTGGTCGTCCTGCATGAAGTACACCGGGATCGACCGGAAGTCGGTGCCGTAGACTGGCAGGATTTGCGGCCCGGCTGCGCGCTTGAGCACCGTCTCATTGTCGCCGCCGAGCACGAGCGCCGAGCGGTCGAACTTGCCGGCGAGCCTTTCCGCCTGCGCAGAGGCGCCCATGTTGCGCGAATTTTGCGGCGCCAGCAGGTCCCAATAGACCTGATCGCCGATCGCAACCAGCGCCGTTGGCTTGAATGAGAGGCCGCGGCGCAGCAGGCGATTGCGTACCGAGGCAGGGAGAAACGCGAAGGCCTCATGCCCGCCCGCGCACGTATAGAAGAGAACGCGAAACGATTGCGGCTGCTCATCAGGGCCCGGAAACGTCGCAAGACTCCACGGCTCGCACAGCGCGCGGCCCCGGTTGCCGCTGAGGGCAAGCGTATAAGGCCGACTCGGCTTGAGATCGGCGGCGTGAAATTGCCAGAACTCGCCGCGCGTGTCGGTCATGCGGCCGCGAACCGATGTGCCGGCGATGTGCAGCGTCGGCGCTTCAAGATGCGGTGTCCGAAACGACGCTTTTACCAGCAAGCGGTTGTGACTCGCCGTCGGCAGAAGGTGCTGGACGCTGCCAGGATCCCATCCGCCGGACGACGGAACGGCCTTGGCTGCCATCAGATCTGCAGGCCACATCATTGATGCCGCCGCCGCCGCGACCGACGATCCGCGCAAGAACTCCCGGCGATCGAAACGATTCATCATGCCGCCTCCCGGCTCCTATGTCGCGCTTAGCCATATTTTAAGACGGGCTCAAATCCTTTGGGTAAAAAAAATGGCGTCCAGCGGATTTCGGTCGCGTTGATTCACTTAACTGGCGTCGTCGCCGGGCTTGTCCCGGCGACCCCGAACGTTGAGACACCGCGGCTGTCGGGCCGGCCTGCCTCGTCCGGTTGCTTCGGCGCCGACTCAGCGGGTCATTGCTAAGGCCGGCCTAGAAAAGTGGATGAGCGTTGCCGCAATATAGCTGGACTAGAAATCGGTTTGCCGCCAGATCATTTTCGCCCTCGCTTCTGCTTCTGGTTCGCGAGAGCTAGTGGCGGACCAGCAGGGGCGTAGGCCTGATAGAGTTGGGCGAAGTCGAATGGGAGCTGATAGCACACCTTGAGGCTACGGGTCTCATCGTCCCAACTGGCGTTGGGGCCATCGCAGCTCAGCATTTCCATGGTGAAAGGGGCGGGCCATGCGTAAATGGATGCGGACCGTTCCGCCACGGTTTCCAATATCCGGACCGCTCGAAACGAGCGGGCGAAAACCTCAAAATTTCCCTGGGCATCGCCATAGATGACGTTGATCTTCGTCTCCGGTTGGTCAGCGGCGCGGCGATAGGGCGCAAGCACCAGTTCCCACGACCGCAATGCCTTGGCGTAGTCCCGCTTGCAGCTCTGCTGGCGCGATTCCGGCATCTTGGCGTCGTCAGCGAGGGCCTTGAATTTGACCGGGTCGGAGCCAACCATCAGGCAGACAATCTGATACGCACGCTGCGGACTGAGATCGTGCTCGTCGTAGTATAGCGGCTTGGCCCCGATTTGCTGATCGCGCCTGCCGTGCATGAACCAGCCTTGTGAAGCATTGGCGAGCACGCGCTGGGAAAAGCCAGTGCCGTACTTGAGCATCGTGATCGCCGCAAAAGTGTCGGCCTCGTCCTCCTCCCGCCCGAGCACCGGCAATTTCATCTCGCTGAAATGGACGTGGCCCATTTCGTGGAGCAAAATAAAAAGTGTATTGCCGAGGACGAATTCTACGCGATCGATTAGCTGTTGTTCAGAAAGGCCCTTGAGACGCGGCTCATTCTGGAGCGCATGCGCAACCTCTTCCATTCTCGCGTGGAATGCACGCGCAACTTCTTCAACGTCCGTCCGGAATGATGGCGAGCCCGATGAAACCGATTGCCCTGCGGCCGCTCCGCAGCCGATCAGCAGCAAGCCCAGCGTCGCGTGGATAGCCGGATAACGCTGATATCCCATCGAGCGCCCCTCCGAAACCCGCATCAACTCACATGCTTGAGCAGCGGGAAAATGTCGAGGGAAACTTGCACATTTACGGACGTTTGGCGCTAACATGCCAAACTTCCAGTGATCCTCGGCGCCGAACCCTATCTGCTCAGAAATCCGGCTTCTCGGCCTGCGGGATCGGCGCGACTTCGTAGTTGAAGAAATTCAAGTTGTTCTCGGCGCAGATCATTTCCGTCATCGGTCGATCGGATACGCGCCGCCAGCGTTGGACCGCCGTCCACGGCATGTTGAAGGCGCCGGGGTCATCGACGGTGACGACCGCCTGCAGCGTGTTGCCGCCGTCGATCATCTTGAAGCGCTCGACCACGTGGATCTGTTCCGTGTGGGGCGTGCGGTAATTGTCGACAAAAGTCCTGTCGTTGAGGCCGATGGTGTCGACCACGAGTTCGTCTCCCTCGTAGTGGCCGACCGATTCGCCATACCACGACGGCTTCGGATTCGCAGAGTGCGGGACATTCAGAAAAATACGCCGCGGCTGATGGTTGAGTTCGCTGATGAGCGTGACCTCAGTGGGGGTCTGCAGGAAATACAGGCCCTGCACGCGTGTGTAGACGGTGAAGCCCGGAACGCCAGCCGGCCAACATCGCTCTCGCGTGATGAATGGAATTTTTCCCGCCAGCACGTCGTCGTTGGCTTTTTGCATCTTCTCAATTGCCCAGGGCCGCAGAATCGGATTGCCGAGGTCCGCGACCCGATAGGTTGGCTGGGCACCGCGCCCGTTCGGGACGTAAGGGCGGTCTTTGGCCGACATCACCGGCCCCGGCCCGCTGACTGGCGGCAGGAAATCGTCGCCGGTGGGACGATCCGGAATCCATGCCGTGCTGCGATCGGGCGCGAAATTGGGCGCGGCTTCCGCCGCAAGCGCCGGGAAATTCAGCCCACCGGCGAGAAATCCGGAAAGCATGCCGGCGGCGAGCAACCATTTCGATACCGCACTTGCGATCTGGGGCATGTCGTCTCCGTTCTGTTCTGTCGTCGCCTGACCGGCTTAGAAATCAGGTTTCGCTGCCTGCGGCAGCGGCACGACCTCATATTGAAGAAAATCGAAATTGTTCTCGGCGCAGATGTCCTCGGTCCATTCGCGCTGCACCCGCCGAAAACGCTGCATCGCCGACCACGGCGTCGTGAACGCGCCCGGGTCGTCGACCGAGATCATGACCTCCATCATCTTGCCGCCGTCGATCAATTTGTAACGCTCGATCACGTGCAGCTGATCGGTGTGGGGCGTGCGATAATTGTCGACGAAGGTCTTGGTTGAGATCGCGATCGTATCGACGACAAGCGTGTCACCGCCCTCGTAATGACCGACTGATTCGCCGTACCAGGATGGTTTCGGAGTGGCAGAGTGCGGTACGTCTAGATAGATGCGCCGTACTTCCGGGCCGCCGTGGTTGATCATTGTCACTTGCTTGTCGGTCTGCAGAAAAAAGATCGGCTCGGCGAGGGTGTAGATCACCCAGCCGGGTACTCCCGCCGGGTAGCACCGCTCGCGGGCCCGAAACGGAACTTTCCCGGCCAGGACCCTGTCGTTGGCCTTTCTCATTTCTTCGACGGCCCAGGGCTTCAGGATCGGATTACTGAGGTCCGCAACCCGATAGGTCGGCTGGGTGCCGGTCCGCCGCGCGGCGGCGTTATCCACGTATGGATAGCGCTTATCGAACGTGACCGGCCCGGGGCTCCCTCCTGGCGGCGGCAGGAAGTCGTCGCCCACCATGAGCCATGCCGATTTGCTGTCGATGGTAAAATCGGGCACCGGGACACCCTGCTGAGCCGCAACCGTCTCCGCCCAGGCGGCGCCGAAAACGCCGACAACGCTCGCCAGCACAGCAGCCAGGAACCGGGCCGAGATGCGGCCGCCGTCAACGGACGGATTTTCGGACATCGCCCTCCTCCTCGCCTTGACGCGCCGCGCCGCCGCGGGCGCCGCCACCCCACCCTTCCCCGCAGCGGAGGAGGGCAGGATGGGGGCGGCCGTTAAGGTCGGGTTGGTGTATTGCCACGCGACGTCCGCAGCCCGTCAACATCGCGTCATGGCCGGCGAACGCCCGCCACCGACGCCAGGTCCCGATGGGGTTCACCGCAGACGTAGTCTTCGAGGCGGACATCGTTGCGCAAGGTGTAGACGAAGCGCACCTGGAAATCGCGGCTGTAATATTGAGGATCGTGAATGGTGATGACGTCCTCAAGCTGCGTCGGGCTGATCCGGCGGATACGCTCCATCGTGGACATCTCGTCGGTATGCGGCGCGCCGGTCGCGTCGAGGAAAGTCTTCTCGTTGAAGCCTGCGGTGTGGATCACCAGCGTATCGCCCACGAAATGACCGATCGAGTGACCGTTGTAGAACGGGAATGTGGTGAGTTCCCGCACTGTCGGCATCACCTTGTCCATCGCGACCACACGGACCTGGTGGTTGAGCTCGTGGATGATGGTAACCTGCCCGGGCGGCGCCTGAATGATCTCGAACGGATAGGGCGAGGCCAGCACGCGAGGCAGCCCATCGGGCACGCAGTATTTTCTCGCCGCATCCGTAGTGGAGCCGTCTTTCAGACCGGCCATGTTCTTTTCATACTCAGCCTTGCCCTTGGGCGTAAGCGGCAGGTCGCCGCCGCCGACAAGCTGAATTTTGGCACGGTATTCGGTTGCCCAGTAGGTTCCGGAAATATCCGGCGTTTGAGCCTGGGCTGAACCGGACAGCGCCGATACCGCAAGCAGCGCCGTGAACGCCGAGCCGGTGCGAGCAAAAACCCAAACGATTCCCATATTCCCCTCCCGATCTGTTTATCGGCCGGACCAGTTTCCGCCTCTTCGAGCGAAGCGATCGCTTCGATCTTATGGCCGACGCTAGCATTCCGTGTGCTGGGAAAAAAGGGCTTTTCGGATTGCCTGACACGAAACAGCCAAACCGGTTGCAAGGCGCGGTACCTGAACGCGGTCCTCGTGGTTCAAATTATTTCGAGCGAGCGTTTGAAGAGGCTGGAACCGGCCCCAGAATCCCCGTACAATGGCGTGTTGTATAAAATCAGCGGGAGACGCCGATGACATTCCGAGCGCTTGGCTTTGCAGGTATCGCGGTTGCCATGACCGCTATTCCTGCTATCGCGCACCACTCTTTTGCAATGTTCGATGCGGAAAAGACGAAGGTTCTAGAAGGCACCGTCAAGGAATTCCAGTGGACGAATCCGCACAGCTGGATCTTGATGACAGTCAACAATGCCCAAGGTCAGGCAGAGCAATGGGCGATCGAGATGGGCGGACCTGCCGGTTTGGCGCGGCAGGGCTGGATTCCCAAGACCCTTACGCCCGGCATGAAAGTCAAGACGATCATTCATCCGCTCCGGGACGGCAACAACGGCGGACAATTCATGGCGATAACGCTGCCAGACGGCACCTTGATGGGGAATCCGAACGCCGCGCCGGGCGCCAATGCCGGAGCGGGCCCCGCCAATCAGTGAGCCGAGGCTTGCGGATTTTGTCCGCTCGCCAATAACGTCGGCTCGCGAGAAGTAGCGCCGTTTTGGCGTGACCGAGCGGTTGTTGTGGTGGCTTTGCTTTCGACCGCAGGTGCTGTCGTGCGTTCCTGCGGTCGAGAGGTGTTGCAGTGATCATTGCAGATGGTCGATCATTGCGGATGGTCATTGCCGGGTGATCGCAACGTAGGCGGTCACAACATACGCGGTCACAACATACGCGAAGGTCGCTCATGTCGAGACGTGGAGTTGGCGGCGTCCTGAAAGTCGGCGCGCCAGCGACGTATTTGCTTGCGAGCGCGGTCTGGCTCGCTGCCGCGCTGGGACCGGCAGCCGTTGCCGAGCCAGCCGTTGCCGAGCCAGCCGTTGCCGAGACTGTGAAAAAACCCAACTTCGCCCCCGACGACCTGACCGGCTGGCAGCTTCTCGACGACGACTTCATCCCGCCGCCGAGCGGTCCAGGCCCGGTCGTTTCCGACCCGGCCCATCCGTATGTGAGCTTCTACAGGTTTCCCCGTAACCCGAAGCCAACATTCCGCGTCGCCGACCTGAGCAACCCTATTCTGCAGCCTTGGGCCAGAGAGCGTCTGCGCAAGGTCAACGAACGGTCGCTGTCCGGCCAGGTCGTGGCTATACCGAAGGAGAGGTGCTGGCCGGTCGGCGTGCCGGCCTTCCTGCTGCTGCCCGCGACGCCGGTGTATTTTCTGCAGACCCCGAAACAGGTTTCGATGATCTGGATGCAGAACCATCAGGTCCGCCGCGTGTACCTGGATGTGCCGCATTCGGCCAACGTAACTTCGTCATGGTACGGTGAGTCGGTCGGTCATTACGAGGGCGACGCGCTTGTCGTCGATACGATCGGAATCTCCGACGAGTCCTACGTCGACAACTATCAGACGCCGCATACCGATCAGTTGCATGTCGTGGAGCGCTTCCACTTGATCGACGGCGGCAAGATGCTCGAGGTGAATGTTCAAGTCGAAGACCCGGGCGCCTTCACGACGCCATGGAAGGCGATCCAGCATTACCGGCGCACCAACAGCGGCCCGCTAAGTGAAGTCGTCTGCGCCGAAAACAACGACGACCATTTCGACCACGGCCTTGAGCCGATGCCGCAAGCGGACAAGCCGGATTTTTAGATCGTTTCGGTTCAGCGACGGAGCCCGACGTGCGCCCCATCCTCTTTATCGCCGCTTTGGTCTTCGCCGCTAGTCCGGCGGCCGCGCAAAGCTGGAAAGAATACGCCTACCCGACCGACTTCTTCTCCGTCGCGTTTCCGGCCGATCCCAAGGTCGAGACCACGACCTACCAGGCCGCCGATGGCCGCCCCGTTGAAGCGCGCCTCTATTCGGTGTCGCAGGAAGGCGGCGTGTTCAGGATGACGGTCGCCGACCTGCCGGATCCTGCCACGCAGGAAAGCGCCGTGCTCGACCACGCGGTCGGGACGCTGTCACAAGGCAGCGAGATCAAGGTTGATATTCCGCACCGCATCAGCCGCGTCTACGGCCGTCAGCTGAGCATCGCGGCGCCCGACGGCAGCTATTCGTCAGTGGCGGTGTTTTATCATAAACAACGGCTCTATCAGATCGAGGGGACGGTGCTTCCCGGCGACACCAATGCAACCTCCGACGCTATCCGGTTCCAGCAATCGCTCGCCTTCACCGACGATTCGACGAACAGGTGAGTGAGGTCGAAGCTTCTGGCGTAGATTCCAGTCACGTTGAAGCACCGGCCTCTCTCGCGGGTCGTGGCGGGGCTTGTCCCGGCCACCCCGATTATTCTTGGCCTCAACGGTCGAGGTCACCGGGACGAGCCCGGCGACGACGCCGGTCGGTGATTCAACGCGATCGAAATCCGCTTCAGGATCAAGAACACCGTTACGCTGCTGCGACTTCATCCGCAGAATCATCCTCCGCGCGGAGCCGCTCGCAATTCATCCGTGCGTTCTCCCGCGCCGCTTCGATGGCGAAGCGGCGCAGCAGGATCATGAGCGGGTCGTGGTCGCCGATATCGCTGCGCTCGCACCGCATGAGGGCGCGCTCCACCATACGCCGCTTCAGGCGCCCCGCCCCCGCAAGCGGCTCGTCGTGCGCCTCTCCGGTCGCTGTCAAAACTTCGCGGAACGCCACATAGGCCGAGACCGGCAGGCCGGCCTTGTCGAATACGGCGAGCAACCCGTTGCCATCGTCATGGATGAGGGCTTGCACGCGTCGCAACGGCAACTCGCCAAGCTCCGCGAGGGCACTCTCGAACATCGCGATGTTGCCCGACAGCAGCGCGCGCAATGTGAGGCCCACGGTAAGTTGACCGCTCGCCCGCAAATGACGGACGAATGGGCGCAGGTCGTGATCGGGTCGAAGCGCCGCGATAGTGACGGTCGCCTTCTCGCACGCCTCCCGTCCTGCTTCTTCTGCGCGATCGCGCGCAAGCCAGTTGCAGTCGGCGGCGAAATTGACCAGTGCACTGGACAATTGCCGCACCAGAGACTGGCGCACCGCAAGCGGCAGATCGGGGCGCGCGAGCAATGCCTCGCGGATGGCACCGAGATGGCCGAACCGGCCGACGATGCGCGCGATCGAGGAGGGCGCCACATCAGCGCACGGGTTCTCGATAGCCACGAGGCAGGCTTCGGCGTTCCCGACTTCGGCGATCGCCGCCGCGACCGCACGTCGAAGCGGCGCCCGCGTCGCGATGGTGGCCTGAAGCGCGCCGTCGCAGGTGGCGACGAAATCGACCAACTCGGCGTCGATCAGCAACGGCGAACGTGCCAGCACCACCGCCGCGATGTCGCGGTGGTCGGACGCCAGCGCTTGAACGACAGCGCGGGGCGCATCGGGACTGGCGGCCAGCGCCTCGGCCAGCGCCCGCCGGACCAGCGGCGAGGGATCGTCCAAAAGAGCGATCATGGCGTTTTCGGCGGCGTCGCGATCGTCGGGCGCCAGATCGCAGTGCAGATAAGCCCGCGCCAAAGCGCCAGATGCTGCGGCCCGCGCGCGGGGTGAAGCAGTGCGGATCCAACGAAGAAACCGCCTGATGATCATGATGCAACTGCTCCGTGGCAATGAGGGAGGACTCACATTCGGTGCGCTTCGAAATCGCTCCCGTTTCGTAAGTCGTCCCCGCCTCTGCACGCGCCACCGCCCTTGGCTGAAAAATGTTCCGGCGCAACGCCGGTTCCGAAAAATGCCGATGCTGCAGAGCGCCGTTCGACGCCATTCTAGGCGGTGAAGCTTAACAAAAGGTTCACCATGAATTTTCACGAAGGCGAAAGCTGCAGGGGCGACCCAGGTCCAATCTCTTCAGATTGGCTGAAGCGATCGGCTAAAAGCAGCGCACTTCGGCTTCGGCCTGGGCGCGACGCAGTTCGTCGACCGCAGCCTTGGCGTATTCGGTCGAGCGGAATTGATTGCCGAGGGTACCTGGCACCTGCGCCATGCTGAGCACCGTTTCGCCGGTGACGTAGCGTTCATACGGCAGGATGGACGCAATCACGTCGATTGAGCATGAGCATTGCTCCAGGGCGCGCCGCGTCTCGCCGTTCGCCTTCATGCAACCGAACACATAGTCGACCCGCGCCGTGGTCGGATAATCATTGAGATCGTCGGCGCGTACGGGCGAAATCGCGGCGGCGGCGCATATCGCCGCCCCGAGGCCGCAGATCGTCGCAATGGTTCGCATGGTTGGCACTCCGCTTCTCGTTGTCGCCCAGAAGGCATCAATTGCGGGCGGCTGCGCCACCCGTGTCCGCCCGGTCACGAAGGCCCGGATATTCGCAATGGTAGTTCCTCACGGTCCACTGCGGATGTTCGCCGATCCATTGCGCAATATAGAGCTGCGCCGCCATTGCACACTGTTGCAGCGAACCTTGCCAAGCGAATTGGAGATGTTGCTCCTCGCACAGGTCGGGTTGCCCTAACCGGCAAACCATTATGATGATCTGGATCATTGCCCGTCTCTGGACGAATGAGCATCGCTACTTTGTGGGCGAACGCGTCGACTTTGTATTCTCAGGATGTTTGTCGACAACGTCGGAGGCAACGTCGGGCGCCCGATCCAAAATCGCAAGTGCGGCTTCGACATTCGCCCGCGCAGCTCGTTCCCGCATCGTCCGCAGTCCCCGTCGATGGCCTCGTCCTTCGGCGATGAACGAGACGAGCATCTGATTGATCGACACGTTGTCCTCTTCAGCCGCCGCCTTCGCCTGATCGTAAATGTGGTCGGGCACTTGCATGATATCATGTCAAGAGATCCCCGGCCCCCGGATCCGCTAAACCCGCAAAAAAATCTCACCCTTGCCGAGCGTTGCCATGTCGCCGGCGAACCGGCGCAGAGGCCGCCTGAAGAGCTTGGCCGCGCGTGCGCTATAACCAGCGATGAAGCCCGCGATGAGGCGTGCCGCGATGAGGTCGTGTACGCCGCAATCGATAAACGTCGGTGATAGCCCGACGGCTTTGTCGCCCAGCACGATCGTGCCCCGCCGCATCAAATAGCCGGGGAGCGGGCCGCTGCGGCCCGCCACCACCAGCGTGCCGGCGATCATGCGGCTGCCTGCGTAGGCACCGGCGTCGCCCTCTACCACGATGGTGCCGCGCCGCATGCGATCGCCGGCGCGCTCGCCGACCTCACCGTGCACCAGCACCACGCCGCCGCGCATGCCGGCGATCTCGCCCGGGCCCGGTCCGCCCAGGCGCTCTCCCGCGTGGCCGAAGATCTCGATCGTGCCCGCTTTCATGCCGGATGCGGCCCACGGGCCGGCGTTGCCATGAATCGTCAGGCGCCCGCCGCTCATCAGGCGCCCGGCCCGGGCGCCGACATCGCCCTCGACCACGATCTCGCCGGCGGTCATTTCGTGACCGATCCGGTCGAGGCGGTCGCAGGAAGCCTCGATCCGGATTTGCGCGGCATCGCCCATGCGCAGGCGGAAAACGTCGGCGAGCAGCACGCGCTTGCGCGTCGTCTGCAACTCGATCCGTTCGATCTCGGCGGCCGTCATCCCGGCAAGCCGGTGCAGCACCAGCGGCGCGAGATCGAGGCGCTGGTCCGGACGGCCGCGCAGCGTCAGGACAAGCGGTTTCACGGCAGCAGGTCCCGCAGGTGGTAGTGGTGTGGCCCGAGCCTGCCGCCGTAGTTGCCCGCGCTGATGCGCACTGCACCGCGCCTTGGACCAAGCTTGATGACGGCCGCGACGCCGGCGCCCATGGCCGCGGCAACCGCCTCGGATGTCAATCCGTCGATCACGATCTCCAGCACGCAAGCCGCATCAGGGTCGAGCGCCGTCTCCACGGCGCCACGCAGGGTCGGGCAGAAGGCGTGATTGGTCGATGCCGGAACGCCCTTGTATTTCGAGCCGACCTTGGAGCCCGATCGCACGATGCCGCCCGGAAACGGCATGATGGCGCCGGGCACCTTCGCAATGGCGGCCGTTGCGGCTTCAGCGGCGGCGAGCGTCGATCGCGCGGTGCGGCCCATAATCAAAAGATTGCCGCCGCCTACGGCCTGCTTGGTGAGCCCAGTCGTTGCCTCGCAGACAAATTCGCCGTCCATCACCGGAATGCGCCAATAATGTCCGCCGCCGAGGCGCTTGGAGATTTGCCAGCCGTCGCCGAAATAGCGCAGCGCGTTGCCGAGCCGGAGCGTCTCCTCGCCCTTAAGCCCCGCGTAGCAAGCGGAGCCGGGACTCGTGAGCACGCATTGGGCAACGCGCGTCTGCAGTTGTTTTTGTAGTTCGGCGGTCGACACCGCAAACAGCAGCACGCGCACGCCCGGCCGCCGGTCCGGGGTTTGCGCCGCTGTCAAC
>WNFT01005026.1_pt1 | contig 18731 bp, 9 predicted proteins | sample 5400191 | NCBI WGS metagenome assembly WNFT01 (sample SAMN13153359, study PRJNA577476) | soil metagenome | isolation source: 80 cm saprolite under Madrone tree | place: USA:California | collected 2016-06-14 | reverse complement strand
TGTGGGCTTTTGACCGCGGTACCTCCAAGATGCTGAAATATGATCTGGACGGACATTTCCTCTACTCCTGGGGCATATGGGGGGATTTCGCCGGCGGCTTCTGGGGCGTGCATGGCTTCAGCGTGGACCAGGAAGGAAACTTCTATGTGGCCGAAGTGGACAGTGGACGCGTCCAGAAGTTCCGTCCACGCCAGGGCGTCAATCAGGCTTTCCTGGTGGGCAAGCCGGTCTATTCTGCATGGAAATGAGAAAATGGGGTCGTAGCCGCGGATTTCACGGATGACGCGGATGGCGCGCGTCAATGGCATTAATTGCGTCCAGGCCGGGCCCGCACAGAAACCGCCGATGGCGGAACAGGTTTTCAAAAACGTGCAAGTGCTCAAGGGGCTTCCCGTGGACGAATTTATGAGCACGATGGGAATCTTTTCCGCTGCCCTGGGCATGTCCTGCGAGGATTGCCACGCCTCCAACGACACCAAATGGGAAAACTACGCACTCGACACCAGTCCTAAAAAGCGGACCGCGCGCCGAATGGTCATGATGATGGCCGCCATCAACAAAGATAATTTCGGCGGGCGGCAAATGGTGACCTGCTACTCCTGCCATCGCGGCGGCGATCACCCGAAGATCACGCCAAACCTGACAACGCTGTACAACATGCCGGACGAGCCGGATGACGTTATTACGCCGGCCCCCGGAGCGCCTTCGGCCGACCAGGTTCTGGACAAGTACATTCAGGCGATCGGCGGGGCGCAGCGGCTGGCCCAACTGACCAGCTTTGTCGCCAAAGGGACCAGCGTGGGTTATGGACCGGAGGGCAACAAGCGCCCGGTCGAGATCTTCGCTAAAGCGCCAGGTCAGCGCACCACGATCATCCACACGGACAACGGCGACAACACCACGGCGTTCGACGGCCGTGCCGGCTGGCTCGCGGCACCACTCCGGCCGGTGCCGGTGCTGGAACTGACCGGAGGCGCTCTCGAGGGCGTGAAGCTGGAGGCCGAGCTTTCTTTTCCAGCGCGGATCAAGCAAATCGTCGGGCGCACTCCCACGCAGATTGATTATTCAGATTACCGCGACGTCTCCGGCGTCAAGATGCCTTTTCGCTGGACCATGTCGTGGCTGGACGGGAAGGAAAACGTTGAGCTGAGCGAGGTCCAGGCGAACGTCTCAGTCGACGCCTCGAAGTTCGCCAAACCTGCTGCGCCGGCGAAGTAGGCCAGCTTATTCTCCTCTAACTGCAGCGGCGCTCTATGAGCGCCGGTTTTTTCTGGAATCAACGAAATACCGGCGGTCATAGACCGCCGCTACAGTAGACGAAACCGCTCTTCAACCGATCTTGCAACACCTCGTCCCAGGAAGCGAAAACCCTCTACTGGTACGTGAAGATATAGACCGCGCCGGCTCCCTGGGCCGAGTTGTCGTTCTGGTCGCCGTTGATACCTTTGGCGGCGCTGCTTTCGCCGCGGGCGCCGACGGCCATGAGTTTGCCGTCCTTGCTGAGCGCCATCGCGCTCCCGAACTCGTCGTAAGCATCCGCATTGGATGCCTTGACATACGCCTTCTGCACCCAGGTCGTGCCGGTCCGCGTGAAGAAGTACACAGCGCCGGCATCCTCGGCTGCGTCGTCCGGCTTGCCGTTGATCACCCTGGCACTGCCATTTTCGACCTGTGCACCCACGGCGAGAGTATTGCCGTCGCCGCTGATCGTCAGGCGGGAGCCGAACCAGTCTTCCTTACCCGGGTTCGAGGCCTTGATAAATGCCTGCTCGGTCCAGGTCGTGCCGTTGCGGACGAAAACATACACCGCACCGCTGGAGTTATCCATGGGTTGGTCTTTGTCGCACACAACAGGCGATGGAGGAAAAACGCCTGGCATCATGCAGTCTTCGTCGGCTGCGCCACCCGCTATGGTGTTGCCGTCCTGACTGATCGCAATCGCATATCCAAGTGAATCGCCGTTCTCCGCATTCGACGCCTTGAGATACGCCTGCTGCGACCAGGTTGTGCCGCTTCGCGTGAAGACGTATATCGCGCCGGAGCCGCGCCGGCCTTTATCCTGCACGCCATTGATCTCCCTGGACGAACCGTCTTCATCGTAGGCACTGGCGGCCAACGTGTTGCCATCAGCACTCAAACCCACCGAATAGCCGAACAAGTCGGCCGCGTCTGTGTTGGAGGCCTTGACATAGGCCTGCTGCGACCAGGTCGTCCCGCTGCGCGTGAAGACGTAAACAGCGCCGGACCCCAGTTGCGAATTGTCATTCTGGTCGCCGTTGATACCCCTGGCGCCGCTGTCCTCACCGATGGCGCCCACAGCCAGCGTGTTGCCGTCAGCGCTCAGGCCGATCGAGAAACCGAACTCGTCTCCGTCGCCGAATTGATCTCCAACTCCGGCTTCTCCTGTATTCGAGGCTTTGATATACGCCTGCTGCGACCAGGTCGTGCCGTTCCGCGTAAACACGTAGACGGCACCGGCCTGCGGGATGGAGTTGTCGTTCTGGTCGCCGTTAATGCGTAGAGGGAATTGTCGTTCTGGTTGCCGTTGATACCTTTGGCGGCGCTGCTCTCAAAAGGAGCGCCAACGGCCAGCGTGCTGCCGTCGCCGCTGATGGCAACGCCGTGTCCTTCGAGCGTGCCGCCGTTGCCGAAGTGGTCACCCATTTTCGCGTTCGAAGCCTTCAGATATGCAACCTGCTTCAATGGCGGAGAGGATGTTTGTGCCCCTGCGATGGCGCCCGCGCCAAGCAGCGCCATGCAGACCAGGAAAAAGTTTCTGCGTCTCATTTTCCTGCAGCCGGAGGTTCGTAGTTGGGTGTGCGGAAGATTTCTTTACCGGAATCGGTCAGTACCATGTTGGCTTTCTCTGTCAAATTGACGTAAGGTGCGCCGCTTTTGACGCGCCGGCCGGTGATCGTGACCTTGTCGCCGAACTTGAGAGTGTTTTTCGTCCAGCCGAAGTTCTTTGCCAGAGCGTTCCTTCCACCGAGTTCTGCCTGCCAGCGCACCACCTGGCCCTTCGCATCCGGAATGTCGAGCACGACAATCGAATGCGGATCGACCAATTGAACTTCCACCACGGTCCCTGTCATGACGACCGTGTTTTCCTCGTAACGGCCGGCATCCCCGTGATGCGCGAAAAATGGAACCGATGTAAGCAGAAGAGCTGCGATAAAACCAAACAACATCATTGCCTTGCCATTCATATTGAGCCATACCTCCTGACCCGAAGTAATTTCACACGATTTCGGCGGTGTGTCAAACGCGAGACGATCTTACTGTAGCGGCGGTCTGTGACCGCCGGCGAGTCATAGACCGCCGCTACAGACAAAACACGACCCGGCCTTGACGCCCCCGATTCGCTTGTTATAATCCTGTCAATATTTTCAAACAGTTGATGTGGGATCGATCCAAATTCCCTAGACCCATTCGCGGGGGGGTTAAGTGTTCCTCTCTGCCAGGGAGGATGAGGACACCATGACCAGGCCCATCATCGCAACGGCATTAGCGTTGTGCTTCCTTCTGTCCACACACAGCTTCAGCCAGACAAGTAACGCCACCCTGGGTGGTATCGTTTCCGACACCACGAACGCCTTGATTCCGGGTGTGACGATCACGGCCAGCAATACACAGACCGGAATCGTCACTACCGTTGTGACCAACGAATCCGGAGCTTACCAGTTTGCCAACCTGCAGACCGGGACGTATAAGGTCAGCGCCGAACTGCCGGGCTTTCGGACACAGACTTACAGTGATGTCACGCTCGGCGTCTCTCAGCAGGTTCGGTTGAACTTCACACTGCAGGTCGGTTCGGTGGCGCAGTCGGTCGAGGTGACGGTTGCGGCGGACACTCTGCTGGCAACATCGTCCTCGTCGGTGGGCACGGTTCTTCCGGAGTCGAAGGTGCGCGATCTTCCGCTGGGAGGCCGGAATGTGATGGATCTGGTATTGAAATCGGCGGGTACCGGCCCGATCGTGGCCACTGCGCGCGCCGGAGAGACCGATCAGGGCTACTTCGCCGGCGGACGGCTCAGCGCCGTAAATACCACGCGAGACGGCTTCGTGGTCTCAGACGGGCGATACAACCACGGCGCATTTTCGGCCACGTATACGAGTCCCGATCTCGTCGAGGAAGTGCGCGTCGTGACCTCGCCCGTCGATGCCGAGATGGGTCGCGGTTCCGGGCAGGTGCAGATGGTGACACGCTCCGGAACCAACCAGTTCCGCGGCAGCGTCTTTTGGACGAACCGTAACTCGGCTCTCGACGCGAGCAACTGGTTCAACAACTTTAATGGCGTCCGCAAGGACTATCAGAACCGCAACCAGTTTGGAGGGCGTTTCGGCGGGCCGATTATCAAGAACAAAACGTTCTTCTTTGTTCTGATGGATGAACAGCGAAACCTCATTCGTCAAACTTTCGTGGGCACCGTGCTGACGCCGCTCGCACGGCAAGGCATTTTCCGATTCTTTCCCAATGCCGACAACCAGAACGCCACTTCCAACAACCCGACCGTAGATCGGAGCGGCAATCCCGTAAGGCCGGCGAGCGCGACGGGTGATCTTCAATCCTTCAACGTCTTCCAGTTTCCGGATGGCCGTCCCCGCGATACGTTCCGGACAGGTTTCGATCCGAGCGGTTTTGTTCAGGACACGTGGCTCTCGAGAATGCCGATGCCGAACGATTACACGACCGGCGATGGCCTGAATACTGCAGGCATTCGGTTTTCGCGTCGCATATATGGTCTCGACCAGCCGGACGGAAACGGAGTCGATACGAATCGCGATCAGTTCAACATGCGGATCGATCATCAATTCAACACCAACAACAAGCTCAGCGTGGTCTATACGTACGAACGCAACATCGACAACAGCTTCCAGGCCGGCATCATGCAATGGCCGGACGGATTCAACGGGCGGAACAACCGATGGCCAAAGATCTACACGGGGTCGCTGGTATCCACGCTGTCGTCGACCCTCGTGAATGAACTTCGGGTTGCTAAGAAAGTGGGCCGGCAGTTCAGCTGGGCGCCAATGTACGTGGGGAGAAACAACGAGAGCGAAGAGACCGGCCCGGAAGGCGCTGAAGCGTTCAAGCTCGTCCCAAAGAACAACGGGGTCCCATACACCCCAATCATGCTGCTCTCTACGGAAAACTTCATGAACTGGAGTTCAAACGCCGGCGCCTCCCGCTGGACGATCAGCCCCTCGTACCAGCTCGGAGACAATATTAGTTGGACCGCCGGCAAACACGCGTTCAAGACTGGCGCGGAGTGGCGGTACAACAGGACGAGTTCCGGAGGCGACAGCAATATAACTCCCCAGGCCATTCTCGGCGTCGGCGGCCCGGCGGTGCAGAATCTCGACAACGTCGTCATTCCTGGCCTGAGCGGAAACAACCAGACGACTGCGCGAAACATTCTGACCGATCTTTCCGGATCGCTGACAAGCATTGTCGAGGGTTTCGATCTGAGAAGCTCAAAGGATCCGGCATTCATCGGCTACAAGGACGGGGTGAAATACAAGCTCCGCGACTGGCGAGCACAGGAATTCTCCGCGTTCTTCAAGGACGACTGGAAAGCGCTCCCGGGCCTCACGCTGAATCTTGGCGTTCATTGGGAGTGGTACGGACCGCCGTACGAAGCTCATGGACTTGCGGGACGCCCCGTTGGAGGAGACATTGGCCTGTGCGGGATTTCGTGCGGCGCCTTGACGAGCGCGGAGTTTGTCGGCAAGAATTCACCGCATCCGAACACACCCCTGTACAACAACGACTGGAATAATTTTGCTCCTTCCGTTGGTCTTGCCTGGTCGCTTCCCTGGTTTGGAAAAGACAAGACGGTGCTTCGCGCAGGATATGGCTTGAGCTATGCGGGCGGGCCTCTCAAGGGTGCGTCGACGGATATCAATTTTGTGTCCGGCGGTTTCCCGGGCACGTTTGAAGGTTTCAGCAATACCGGGGTCACCTACACGACGGCGAATTATCTGTCTCTGGCAAACATCACACTGCCGATACCGCATCAGTTTGCCCCGCTTCAGTCGAGCCGGCTGGACGCGAGCCGGTCGGAAACCGCACAGGCGTATTCCGTTCACCGGGTGAATCCCTACATTCAGAATTTCAACGTTTCGATTCAGCGCGAATTGGCCCGAACCTTGACGGTGAACGTCTCCTATGTCGGGACCAAAGGCACGAGGCTTTTCGGTGGAATTCCGCTCAACGCGACGGACATTTTCAAGAACAAATTCCTGGATGCGTTCAACGTGACGCGGACCGGCGGCAATGCGGCATTGTTCGATCAAATGCTGATGGGACTCAACGTACCGGGCGCGGGTATGGTGAACGGTACGACAGTAACGGGTTCGGCCGCGCTTCGCGCCTACACGGCCACTCGGGCGTTCATTGCCAACGGTAACGTCGGTCAATTGGCGGATTTTCTGAACCGCAGCACAAACATCACCGGTAAGGGCGGTGGTTTTGTCCGAAACGGCGGGTTGGCCGAGAATTTCTTCGTCCTGAATCCACAGTTCCAGATTGTGACGCTGCAGTCGAATCCGGACAACTCCACGTACCATTCGCTGGAACTGCAGATGACGAAACGCCTCTCCAACGGCTTCACCAATCAGACGACGTACACGTGGAGCCGGGCTCTTGGTGTAAACGACGGTGACGGCCTTTACAGCCCGCGCGACCCTAATAACCGGGCCCTGGACAAAGCCGTGCTCGGTTACCATCGAACTCACAACTTCATCAGCAACGGCACATTCGAATTGCCGTTCGGGCCGAATCGGAAATTCCTGGCCAACTCCGGCGGACTCGTGCGTCATCTGACCGAGCGCTGGCAATTCGGTGCGATCTTCAGCTGGACTTCCGGACCGCCGTTGACCGTGGTCGCTCCGGTCTCGTCGATCTGGCAGAACATTACGCCCACGACCAACAACACTCCGATGGTAGTTGGAGATTTTCCCAGGAACATTGGCAAGGTGACCAAGCTGTCCAATGGCGTGACGTACTTCCCCGGATTCCAGCAAGTCACCGATCCATCAGCTTCCAGCGTGTCATCGCTTAACGGACTCAGCGGAACGTTCAGCAACAAAGCGATTGTTGATTCCCAGGGCCGGCTTGTTCTCGTGAATCCCGCTCCGGGACAAATCGGCAATCTTGGCCGGAACACGATCGAGGGCCGAAACCAAAGAGTTCGAATTTCGCGTGGATACAATCAATGTGTTGAATCATCCCAATTTTGACGTTCCCAACGTGAACATCAACAGCACCGGTTCCGGCATCGCGACCGCTCCCGGAGCCACCGTAACCGGTCCCGGCGGCACCAGCGCCCCCTTCGGGCGCATCACTTCTGCAGCCGGAGAGCGACGGTTTGTGATCAGTGGTCGTTTGAATTTCTAGTGCTGTAGCGGCGGTCTATGACCGCCGGCGGTCATAGACCGCCGCTACAGTAGAAAGGTTGAAGCAAATCAGGAGGTCTCTATGAAGGTGGTTTTGGTTGGGAGTATTTGTCTCTTGCTTGTTCTTGTTTCTGTTCCAGTATTTTCGCAAGGTAACACCGGTCGTATTCTTGGAAGCGTTACAGACGCAACTGGCGCGGTGATCGGCGGCGTCAGAGTGACTGTCACGGATGTGGATAGAGGGACATCGCGCGTTCTCGTCACAGATGAAGCGGGAGCGTATAACGCGCCCAGTCTTCCTCCAGGAACATATCGGGTCGGCGCCGAGCTCACAGGCTTTAAGACTGTCGAGCGCCCGAACATCGTGTTGGAGGTCGGCAGGGAGCTGAAAGTGGATTTCACGCTCGAACCCGGCGCGATTTCCGAAAAGGTGACAGTAACCGATGAAGCGCCAATGGTAGAAACCGCGAACGCGGTTCTGGGCGGCACGCTGCAACCTGGAACGATCGCGGACCTTCCTTTGAACGGCCGGAATTTCATGAACTTGTTGCAACTGCGGCCCGGCGTGACGATTTATCCCGGCGGCGGCGCCTGGACCCAGACCACCAACGGGCTGCGCCCGGAGCACAATGTTTACATTCTGGACGGTATCACCGCCATGGAACCGCTCGGCGGCCAGAGCACCATCAATTCGGTCAGCCTTGCCGGCGACGCCGCGTCGCTTCTGGCGATCGACACCATTCAGGAGTTTGCTACGCAGCAGAACCCGAAAGCCGAATACGGCTGGAAGCCCGGTTCGGTCACGAGTGTTGCGCTGAAGTCGGGAACCAACGAATATCACGGAACGGGCAACTTTTTTGGCCGCACCGACAGGACCGATGCAAGAAACCCATTCCTTGCCGGCGATCAGAAGCAGCAAATCAGCCTGAAGGAGTTTGGCGGCACTGTGGGCGGACCGATCAAGAAAGATAAAATCTTCTTCTTCGGCGCGTACGAGGGTCAGCGCTACACGGTGGGCAACCCCACGGTATTCACGTTCCCCAGCCTGGCTGCCAACAGTCTGCCGATTGCGGGAAATACGACCAGCCTCTTAGCGGCTTGCAATACGGTGAGGACCTCCGGCAGACCGCTCAGTCCCAGCAGCCTGAAGGTGTCGGGACTCGATGCTAATTGTGCCCGGACTTCCGGCTACTCCATTTTCGAACTGCCGTCCGCGTTCGAGCGCGTGACAGACTCCAACGGTGCTGCGGGAGCCAATGTTTCCGGAAGCCTCAACACCGAATATAACGTCGACGGCGGCCTGGGAAAGGTCGATCTGCATTTTGGCGATAAGAATACCGTCAACGTCAAACAGTACATCGGCACCCACCGGGGACTGGTTGTGAACAATCAGACCATCACCCAGCCCTACTGGCGGCCCAGCGACAATGCGTGGGTTCATTTTTCGGGAGTGCAGTGGGACTATGTGCCGAGTTCTTCCATCGTCAATACATTCCGATTTGGCTATAACCGCTTTTATCAGCAGTTCGAGACTTCCGATTGTGCAGGCTCGGTAAATGGCCAGCCGGACTACGGCATTCCCTTCGGCTACGGCACAACAAAACCCAACTGCGGATTTACAAATATCACTCTGTCCAACTTCTCCGGCAGCATCGGTTGCTGCTCCAGCTTCCCCAAGTACTATGGGCCCGACAACATTTTCGAGTTCATCGACAACGTTTCGTATCTGCGCGGCCATCACACCTTCAAGACGGGAGGCGAGATCCGCAATACGAGCATCGGCCGCGGCGGCACATTCAACCGTGGACGGGGCCAGGTGACATTCAGCACGCTCGAGAATTTCATGTCCGGAACAACGACCAGCAACGGACAGATCTTCATCGGCGACCCGCGCCGCCACGTCAGCGGAAGGGCGATGGCCGCCTTCTTCCAGGATGACTGGCGCATCACGTCGAAGTTGATATTGAATCTTGGAGTACGCTATGAGTACGTCACACCAATCACGGAAGCTCACAACCAGTTCGCCAACTTTGACCCCGCCAAGGGTCTCCTTCAGCTGGGAATCAACACGGACCGGATGTGGAATGCAGACAAGAACAATTTAGCGCCGCGCATTGGTTTTGCCTATGATCTTGCAGGCAACGGGAGAACTGTAATCCGCGGCGGCGCGAACATGATTTATGTGACGCCGGGCTGGTGGATCTTCCTCTCCCAGCAGAACCAGAACAATCCTTCGGTCGGCCTGAGCACCAACCCCAGCGGATTCCTGCTGTGCAAAGGCGCCGTGAACACGACTGGGCCCGGGTGTGCGCCAGGTGTGACAACCGACCCAACGATCGGCGACATCCGGAGCGCCGGTCTGCCGCTCCCGCCGGCAACGGTGACGAATAACGTGCAGACGCCCACGCCCGGGCAGCTGAACTGGAATCAGACTCCGGGTGTTTACGGGGGCAACATCTATCCCAATTCCAGCGACACGAGTGTTCTGAAGTGCGGAACCAACAGGCTTTGCACGGTCCAGGCCACGAACCCGAATCTGAAGAACGCCTACGTCATGAGCTGGTCGCTCGGCATTCAGCATGCGATCACGCGTAACATCTCGCTGGATGTGGGGTACGTCGCCAACCATGCCACGAAGTTGCTGGGTCTGGAATACACGAACACGCCAGCCGCAGGCGCCGGCTACTGTCTTGGCTTCTCTGCCGCGCAGATCGCGGCGGTCGCAGCCACCGGCACGCCTTGCCCGGCTGCAATCACGGCGGCGACGGGTACCAATGCCAACGCGATTCAGCTTGCCCGTCCGCTCAATGACAAGTACCCGTACTATTCGTACATCTACACGGTATCGAATCCCTACTTTTCCAACTACAACGCCATGCAGATGACGCTGACCCAGCGCGTTAGTCATGGGCTATCCACCACTGTCGGCTTTACCTTCTCCCACGCCCTCGACCAGCAAACCGGCGAACGGGCGGGACCCAATGGGACTCCTGGGAATTTGAGGAGCGACTACGCGAGCAGCGATTTCGACATCCGCAAGCGGCTGACGGCGACCGTCACCTATGCCCTCCCCAGCAAAGATGGTTTCGGACAGATGCTGCGCGGCTGGAAGTTGACTTCCATCGTCACCCTTCAGAGCGCCCTCCCCTGGGGCGTGATTGGCAGCCGAGGCTCCGACCCATCGGGAATCGGCGAGTTTCAGGAACGCTGGAACTTCTTCGGCGACACGAAAGACTTCAACGGCCGCAAAACCAGCCCGATTCCATTTTTCCTTCCCGGCACAACGCCGCCGGCCGGGCGTAGCGCTTCCGATCTCGCCATCAACAACCCGGCTTGCACAGCGGTCGCCGGGGCGCCGGGATCGCTTGGTTACGTGTCACTCCAGAAATGGGGTTGCTTTGTAGAAGGCAAGTCCGTTATGGTGCCTCCGGCTATTGGCAGTACTGGCACAATGGGCCGCAACATGTTCCGGGGCAACGGCCTTCACACATGGGACGGCTCGGTGATGAAGGATTGGAAGTTCGGCGAGAAATTCACCGGCGAGTTCCGGGCCGAGGTCTTCAATCTTCTCAACACGACCCAATACGGCAATCCGCAATTCAATGGCGCGGGTGGCAACACTCCGTTCGGTACGCCCGGGAGTTTCGGCGCTTCGCAAGCGACACCGGACGTCTCGAATAACAACCCCTCGCTCGGAAGCGGAGGCTCGCGCGAGTTTCAGTTTGGCTTCAAGGTGATCTTTTAGGATTGACTCAGCCGCTGTAGCGGCGGTCTATGACCGCCGGCTTTTCGTTGATTCCGCGAAAAACCGGCGCTCGTAGAGCGCCGCTACAGCAAAAACCGATCACAGCACCGGCGGAGGACGCATGTTCGGCAAGAAATTATCTGAATATTTCCAGTTTCAACGGTGGATTCTGATTCTCATCGCAGCGGTCTGGCTGGTCCGTTTGGTGTTGTCGCTGACCGGAGGTTACAGCACCGCCCGATGGGTCAGCATCAATATTGTGCTTTTGGTGGGGCTCGTTTATTACGCGGTGGCGGTTCACACCAAAGAATTCGGCAGCTACAAGCAACTGTTGGGAGTTCTTTTCGTCCAAACGGCGGTTGCCCACTTCCTGATCGCGCTCGGAATCACGCTGGGCATACTTACGGGAACCAACAATGCCTTTACCGTGCCGGAAGTTTCCGGGGGCGGCGACGGCAAGAGCTGGGTTCACGTTGCAGTTCACATCGTTGCCATGTTCATACTTCCACTCTTCGGCTGGCTGATCGCCTCGCCGATTCTTTTCTTCACAAAAAAGCTTAAACCGGAGGTGTGAGTTCCCAGCCGCGGAGCGGCGTTAGAATGTAGCCTACGGCGAAGCCGTGGGTTTGAGATCCGACAAGCATTACCCCGAAAGGGGCGAAAGATTCCATGACAATCTGTCGCCCCGCTGGGGCTCATTGTTCGCTGAATCGATTACCCCACGCTTACGCGTGGGGCTACATTCTAACGCCGCTCCGCGGCTGTGAACTCACACCTTCGGTGAGAAATTCCGGAGCTATGTTCGGCGGCACCATGCTCGCGCGCGGCTACCTGATTTTCCGGTCAAGCTTCCTTCCGCGGATCATCGGAGTGCTGCTGGCGATCGAGGGCGTATGTTACCTGGCCAACAGTTTCGCGGACTTCCTTGCACCCGAGATCGCAGCGACTGTCCTCGCCTTCCTGATGGTTGCCGGCCTTGCGGAAGTATTTTTGTGCCTGTGGCTGCTCCTGATGGGCGTGAACGATCAACGATGGAAGGAGCAGGCCAGCGCAGCGGCGGAATAGCGATCGCAGCGCGCCATGGAAGGACGCCAGGATGACTAAATGAGGAGCCGGCGTTGCGGCTATCAGTAAAGACACGATCGCCAAACCATTGGCGTAAAACCGATATTTCGGAAAGTGGCGTCGGTCTAATTCGCGAGCCGATTCTCGGCGCTGCTGTGCCGTATGGCTGTGCCGATTCTGGGAGTGGGGGCTGTTTGAATCTATTTGTTGGTCTTATTTTTTATCGCGTTCGTAGTCAGCAACGAATTCGAGTGCCCTCTTTAGCTGGGCATCCTTAATGATCCAGACAGCAGGAAGAGTGTCTGACGCAATCCCGATGTGGGGACGAAGGCCGAATAATGCCTCGCCACGGACTTCGGCATCGATACCCTCCCGTTCCAATAGACCTCTCAAAAAATGGGCCTCAATGGGATCATGTGCGACGAAAACTTTATTCATCACTGCCTCCCACGGGTAGAACTTCTCTCTGAAAGCGGGCAATACGATCAGTATCGAGGGAGAATTCCTCAGGAACGATTTTAGTACAACGTCCTTTGTCGGGTCTTAAACTTCGCGGACTTCACCGAGTGTGATTGTACGGTCAATGGGATCCGAGGCTTCTGAAGGCCCTGACGGCGGAATACTTGCCAACTCCTGGTAAACCGATATTCTGTAGAAGTCCCTGCGGTCCAACGCAAGCACGTTCAGTTTCCGTAATACCGACTACAACCGGACGACGTCGGATGCAATTTTCCCACAAGCCGACTTCTGGTTCCTCGGCTATGAAGTTAGGAAGTGCCATTTAAGGGGAAGGCGCTTTGCTCGCTGTTCCTAGTTAACCGCGAATATTGTTCCCGGCTGCCGTTTTCTGTAGTGACACCTACAATTCGTAACCTTAAACATTCTCACCGATCGTGATAACGACCGAAGGACGACCATCCCGAGGAAAGGCTTGCCTCGTAATCTGCTTGCCGACAAAAGGTACCGGCTCACAGCCCGGTTCTACCAAGTCAATCGCGACGACGCCATGGCGTGGGCCCAATATACCGGGCTCCACGATCACCACTCCAGTAAATGCCGCCGGATCACACACCGCGCCGATGTTTCTCGTACCGTGGCCACCGTATATCCCGAGGTGCTCGCTACCTCCGAACGCGTCCCCCAACGGCTGGCGCTTGAGGGGAGTACCTATGATTGCACCGTAGCTTTTTTTGGTGCAGGGTCCCGTCGAGGTGATAGCTTGCGTGTGCATCCCAAGTCACTATTGCCTCGCGGGTACATGATGAACACCTCACCTTTCCGCGAGCACCGGACCCACAACGTCAGCCAGAGGTTAGATCCTTTCTGGATCGCCACCGCGTACTTTTCTTCACCAGGAACACGCTGGAGTTTCATCGAGCCGACCTTCGAACCAGCCTCGCGACGCCTGATTCCTTCATCGAAGATGCTCCGCCACATCTTCAACTCCTCTGGTGTGACTGTCGCGACGTCGACAGCCTGGTGTTTCAAATACCCCTCGAATGTGAGGAGATCGTCGTCGCTGATGAAGTCGTTCATAAGGTCCTCTTTCAACGTGCGGGAATTCACAAAAAAGACACGGACGCGGTTTGGCTTAGTTATTGAAGCCGACGTTTGGTCGGACGCGACTCACGCCCAAAGTGTCACTCGTTTTTCCGCTCGTTGATTGTAGCTGATTACCTGGTCCAGTTTTCTTCAGAGCCCGATACTTGAGAGTGCAATGAAGGGATTCAATTTTGGCGACTCACGTTAGGAAAGTGTGGCTGACGCCGAGCGGGTGGTTTCCTGGAACCCAACTTCTGGGGCGTTGGCGCTCATCTGCTCCGACTCAATAAGTTTCGTGACTGAATCGTCCAACGATTGGTTCAGGCGGAATTCGTCGGTTCATGCATTCAATAACAATTTTCACTTTTTCTGGAACCGCGACGAAAAACTTCTCTGATAGAAAAATATTACTTGTTTTGAAAAAATAGCCTCGTTTCCGCTAACCGGACTTCCGGGGAGCATCGTCGGAAACTACCGTGAACAGGTTCTAGGTCCAGACGAGGAAACGCGACAATACCGTGGCGTCTTCGAGAAGCCGACGGGCATTTCGTTTTACCGCTTCGATTCCAATTTCCCAAACCGAATGGAGGTCACAAATTGACAACTGTCCCGCTCCTCGAGCATTGAGACAGAGGCACAGTTTTTCCGGAAGTAGCTAAAGGCACGGAAAAGATCATTCGATTTATCTCGGAAAGTTTCGACTTTCTGGTGAGCCGGTACGAGAACTCCTTATGGGACTACTACTTCAATTGGCTTAACTCTGCCTGCTGGGCGGAGTGTGCTGGCCTCCTCTTTTGAATACACCCCGCCGCATCCTGAACAAACTTGCTGTACCGCGTCGTCGCCGAACAACTCGAAACTTTCCTCGCCAGACAACAGGAGCGTGACCGCTCAGTCCCCCGATTAGAGAATTCCGTTCCTTTCTAGATTGTGGAATTTTGCAGCGGCCTTCACTTCAAGTGCAGCGCATGATCGCGCGCGAAGTCCTGCTGCTCCCTCGCCCACCGCAGCAGGACCGCCCGGAATCCGGTCGACCATTCCGAATCTGTTGCCGTAGCAAGCGCCACGGAGTCTGGTGGATTTTCGGAATGGAACAACAGTGAGGGAATCGTATCACCCAGTGATTGCGACGGAACTACCGACCAATGACGTGAATGAGATCAGCTTTTAGACACTACGGGCTAAGGCTTCGACCTCGTGCCGAAGCAAAACCACCTGCCGTCGCGCTTGCTCTTCCCGCCGGCACGCTCGTACTCAGATCTTGTCGTCAGGCTGATCCTGCCACTCTGCGTACAGCACCCGCTCGACCTCGATCATGGTCACCGTGTGTTGCTCCAACATCTCCGTCAAATGAGTCTGTTCCAACAACTCCACGGAGTTGAGCGCAGCATTCTCGTGCGCCTGAACGTTAAAGAACTGGTTGGTAATGCACACCTTCGCGAAATCCACGCCAGGATGCCTGCGCTGATAGAAAGCTGCGCCGGTCACGACCTCTTTGACCGCATCCCAGTTCAGGGAGGCACCACCCATGCCTGATGTCTTGGCTTGCACGAGTGCGCCACTGTTGTCTCGGAGAGCCACGACATCAACGCCGTTGTCGCTACTGCTGGGTGTCTGATAGCACCGGTACCCTCGCTTCGACCAAAGCACGTTGGCAAGGCACTCGAAATACCGCCAGTCCATCCGCAGCGCCATATCCAAGGTAACGCGTTCGTCGAGCCCAATGCTCTCGGCGTCTGGGACCACATCCGCAATGTTGAAGTCGCTTGGTCCGATGTCACTGGCCCCATTCAACATGTCGCTAGCCAGATCTCGCTTTCTAGCCAGGAGTTCGTCCAGTTTTACGTCAAAAGTCGCGAAGTCGTCAGCAACGACCACGGGGTAGTAGACGTAAACGTCCTTCTGCTGGCCGATACGATATGCGCGGTCAGTCGCTTGGTCTTCCTTTGCGGGATTCCATGTGCGCGTGTAATGTACGACGTGGTTCACAGCCTGGATGTTGACACCGAAGCCTACGGCCAGAGGAGACAGGATGATTACCCCGAAGCCGGGTCGAGCCTGGAACGCCTTTAGCCGCTTCTGGCGGCTCGCGGTGTGATTGGCAGAGGCGCTCGTGTCCCCGTTGATGATGTCGCAATGGTAACCATGAGCCTCCTCAATGTAGTGCTGCAGGAGCCTCTGGATGTGGCGGAACTCGCAGAAGACGATGACCTTCTCATTTTGCCTTTTGATGATGTCGAGTTGACCCAAGAGCCAGTCGAGCTTGGGCGCCTTTTCGCGGTAGTGAGGAAGCGGCTCGGGTTTGAACACACTGAGACCATGGCGCCGCGGGTCAGTGCAGACGAGACGAAGATACTGCAGCAACCCGAGGTGATTCTTAAACGGTGACCGAAACTCCGCTTCATTTCGTCTCTTGAAGTCCTCAATGGCCTTGGCATAAAGGTTGCGCTGGGCAGCAGACAAGGGTAATCGGCGGCAGCCTGGATCAACGACTTTCTTTGGCAAGTCCGGAGCAACCTCGGCCTTCGTCCGGCGCAGTATTTGGGGAGCAATACGCACGCGAAGCTCTTCGACGCGCGTCCGCTCTTCATCGTTTCTCGCCTCGATGGGCTTGCGGTAGCGCTGTCCAAACTCGTCGAGCGCTCCCAACAGCCCGGGCTGCACGAAATCGAACAGGCACCACAGGTCCGCGAGCGTGTTCTCTACCGGTGTGCCTGTACATGCAATCTTGAAACGCACATTCTGCTTTTTCGCAGCCCGCGTCACCATGGCCGCCGGGTTCTTAATGCGTTGTGCTTCGTCGCACACCATGACGGACCAGCGTTGGAGTGCGAACGAGAATTCCAGATCCCTCAATGTCTCGTACGTTGTCAGCACGACCTTCGCCTTGCCTAACCAGCCGGGCTTGAGGAACTTGGCTAACCCGTCCTCAGTTCGCAGGCGCTCGTCGATCAACGCTCGCGGCACAAGCAGCGGGGCTAGAGCGTCTCCGTATGCCGTTAGAATCGGCAAAGCGTTGGGCATGAGAAACTTTTCAGATTCCTCTATCCAGTTCTCCAGGAGCGAGACCGGAGCAACGACCAGCATCGGCTCAATATCAGGATTGTGTTCAACCAACCAAGCCATCAGCGCGAGCAACTGAAGTGTCTTTCCGAGCCCCATATCGTCAGCTAGGACTGCGCCGCGAACATGATGTTCCTCTTGCGACTCGAAGAGATGCTGCATCCATGCTAGCCCTGACCGCTGATGCGATTTGAGCGCGACATCTGTTCGTAAAGAGCGCGGAATGTGTGGCTTGTCCGGGACAGCCTGAAGAGCCTCGCGGCGGCGTTCCTCGTAATCCAGCGAGTGGATATTGGCGCGGACAATGAGATTCTTTTTCTTCCCCGAGGACTCTCGTTTGGTCGCGTCTTGCCTCTCGTGGTCGAAGGTGCCGTGCCGAATGTCTTCAAGAGCATCCTCGAAAGTCTTGGCAATGTCTTCCGCCTCTTTGAGGTGCATTGGCCTCGGGAGCCATGCGACTTCAATTTGCTCTTTGCCCTCGGCACGGGCCCTCTGCACGGCGAGATGAAGCTCACGCAACGAATCCTTGTTGGCCGGAATCGCAACCGACTCTGTTTCCCCGTCAGGTGTGTAGACGATAACGGGTAGTACGTTCTCCGGAAACCATCCCTCGTCATCCTTCTTCTTCGCGATGTATGGCGAGTAGTACGGCTTCTCGATGCCAATTGCCTCGACTCGAGACGAATATGCGCTGAGGTCATGTATCTGCGCGTACGACACCAACATTGGTTGTCGTCGCCGCTCCTCAGTTGCAGCCTTCAATGCCTCCAGGTGATCTCGAGTATCGCCCTGAATCTCGAGGTCGAAGCCCCGCCACGAGATGAGCTGGTAGTTCTTGTTTAGGCCCGCCTCAATTTTCCGAACGAACTGGACCAAGTCGCCGTCGTCAAGCCATTGTGTTTCGGAGGCGATCGGGCCGGAAGCACCGGCCGTCTCGATGAGCAACCCGACGCGGAACGGATAACCGGAAGCATCGCGTTCAAACACCGGCACAAACCGTTCGTACTGAAGTCCTGCCGCTTCTCTCGCAGCCTCGAACTGAGCTTCGACGATAACGTCCTTAGCATCGTCACCGAGAGTAGCGTAAGGATTTAGGATGAATGCTTGAGCCCGAGCGCCGGCTACGCGCCGCCCTGGTAGCCGTTTGATTTCTTCTAATACTGTTCGGACTTTCGGGGAGACCAACACTTGAATGATGCCTTCTGCGGTTGTGATGTCGTATCGGTCTCGCACGGATCGGCAGTCGTCGAAGTAGTTCAACCAGTTCGTCGGAGCGCCAGTAAAGCCGGGCTCGATTTCAATGACGCTGTCGTCCGCGACGTGTTCCGACTTGCGAAGACCGATTTCGAGCGTCTCCGGCGTGAGGACGACCGACCGATGGAGGAAGTCGTCCAGATGCGCATGTGCGTCCAAGGCCAACCTGCGAATCCGCGCCCACGATTGACGTTGGTAGAGGTCGTTGCGCTCGTCTGAGGAGCGGCGAGCAAATCCCACGACCTCATTGAAGAGTCGCCATTGCTCTGGCCTCATGAGTTCGACCAAGTTGTCGCGCATCATCACTGGGCCTACAAGTTGTGGGATAAACTCAGTCCCACTCTCGTCGCGCCAGGCGGACACTGATATGGAGAACCCCGGATCTGTCAGGGTGTTTCGACTGCGCAACGACATACGGGCATTGGTCTGTGTGGGAGCGCCGATCAACCCAGGCAGATTGGCATATGCAGGTGACCGAACCGCCTCGTAAAAGTCGTCCCACCTCAGAAGTACTTCAGTATTCGCCTCGACCACGTAACCGTCGTCCGCCAGTTGCGTCATGAAGCCATCAAGGTATTCGCCAACCGCCTGAGTACCGGAATCGTTCATAGCCCGTCTGATCAGAATGCCAGTGTCCGACCAACTGCAGAGCGAAGTCTTCCCT
>WNFT01001861.1_pt1 | contig 18747 bp, 17 predicted proteins | sample 5400191 | NCBI WGS metagenome assembly WNFT01 (sample SAMN13153359, study PRJNA577476) | soil metagenome | isolation source: 80 cm saprolite under Madrone tree | place: USA:California | collected 2016-06-14 | reverse complement strand
CTCCTCGACATCATCAACGACATCCTCGATTTTTCGAAGATCGAGGCAGGGCGAGTGCGCATGGAGACGATCGACTTCAGTCCCAAGCACGTGACCGAGGAGGCCGTCGAGCTCTTCGCTGAACCCGCCGCCAACAAGGGGGTCGAGCTCATCCTGGACGTCGATCCCGCGGTCCCTCACGGCGTGATCGGCGACCCGGGCCGCCTGCGTCAAGTGCTCATCAACCTGGTCGGAAACGCGATCAAGTTCACCGACTCGGGTGAGGTCGTCGTCCGCGTCGAGCGGCTCGACACCATGACGCCTGGCGTGATGATCCGGTTCGAGGTCGCCGACACCGGCGTGGGCTTGACCGGCGACGAACAGAGTCGTGTCTTCTCCACTTACGCGCAGATCGACAGCTCGACCACGCGCAGGCATGGAGGCACGGGCCTCGGCCTCGCCATCGCCCGCATGCTCACGCAGCTCATGGGCGGCGAGATCGGAGTCGAGAGCGAGAAGGGCGCCGGCAGCCGTTTCTGGTTCACGGCGTTGTTTCGCGAGTCCGAGTTCAAGACCTCCGAGCCGCTGCCGGTCGGATCACTGGCCGGCACGGCGGTGGCGATCATCGACGACAACCGCACGAACCGAGTGATCCTGGAGCGCTACCTGGACTCGTGGGGAACGCGGGAGCGGAGCTTCGAGAGCGGTGGTGAGGCGCTGCAAGCCCTTCGCAGCGCAGCCGATGAGGACGACCCATTCGAGGTCGCCATCGTCGACTTGATGATGCCGGAGATGGACGGCGCCGACGTGGCGTCCAGGATTCGGGCAGACCCGAAGTTGAAGGACATGGTCGTGGTCCTCCTGACGTCCGCCGGCCGTTCTGAGCGGCCTGTGCCCGGTGTCGACGTCGAGCTGGTCAAGCCCGTCCGGCCGTCACAGCTTTTCGATGTGCTGCAGTCGCTCATGGCGTCGCGCTCCGGGCACACGAAGCGGCGAATCCACCGTGAGGGCACCGGGCCGCCCGCCACACGCCACCGCTGGGCTCGAATCCTGGTCGCCGAGGACAACGTCGCCAACCTGAAGGTGGCAGTGCGAATGGTCGAGCGGCTCGGCTATCGCGCCGACGTCGCGGGCAACGGCAGCGAGGCACTCCTTGCCCTCGATCGTGTGCCCTACGACGCCGTGTTGATGGATTGCCAGATGCCGGAGATGGACGGCTACGAGGCGACCAGGGCGATCAGGCGGGCCGAGGGCGACGGCCGGCATGTGCCGATCATCGCGATGACGGCCAGCGCGATGGCCGGCGATCGCGAGCGCTGCCTCGCCGCCGGCATGGACGATTACATCTCCAAACCCGTGAAGCTTCACATCGTCGCCGCGGTCCTGGAACGCTGGCTCGGCGAAGAAAAAAGCCCCGCCGCCGGTTAGAGGCGGCGCAGCGCCAGGACCGTGACGTCGTCCATCAGCTCGCGGCTCTTGGCTCCCTGGGCCAGGATGTCGACGAGGTCCTGGATGTCGGCGGCGTGGCGGGCGTCGTAAGGCAGCGGCACGTCCTTGGTCGCCAGGTCGGGCCGCAGGTCGATGAGACCGTCTGAGAACACGACCAGGGTGTCGCCCCGATCGAGGTGCGCCGAGCCGACCGCGAACTTGCTGTCCGGGAACATTCCGATCGGCGCGCTTCGCTCCGACAGCATCTCCTGCGCAGTCGCGCCCCTCAGCAATCGTGTGTACCCGTGCCCGGCGTCGATGTAGCGCAGATCGCCTGTCTGGCTGTCGTAGACCGCGTGGAACAGAGTCACGTACGCGTGATTGACCTCGAGCGCGGTGGCCATCACCTTGGCGGCGAGGTATACCCCTTCCTCTATGTCTTGCAGACTGGACGCACCACGCACGGCGGCGCGAACGGTCGCCATCATGATGGCCGCTGGAAGGCCCTTGCCCATGACGTCGCCAAGCGTGACGGCGACGTATCGCTGATCGGGTTGGCTCCAGTCATAGAAATCACCGCTGATCTCGCGCGCGGGGGTGAAGGCAGCGGCGAGCTCGAACCCCTGACCCCTCAGCGGCGACGCCGGCAGCATGCCGGCCTGCAGTGCCGCGGCTCGCGCCATCTGGTCGGAGCGCTCCGCGACCATCGACTCGAGCCGCTGGAGGTTGGCGCGGTATTCGAGCTCGAGGCTTCGGCGTCGAAGGGCATTCACGCTTGCGAGGTAGAGCTCGGTGGCTCCCACCGGCTTGACGTAGTAGCCGTACGCACCGTGGTCGACGGCTGCCCTACCCAGCTCTGGATCGTCGACGCCGGAGATCATCACCACCGCCGGCTGTGGAACCTTCTTGTTGAGCTCGCCCAGCAGCCCGTAGCCGGACTCGTCGGGCAGGCGGATGTCCATGAGCACGAGGGCATAGTCGACAGACTCGAAACGCTGCCTGGCTTCAGCGCCGGAGAGCGCGATGTCGGCTTCGAAGCCGCGGCTGCGCAGCGTGCGCGCCATCGCCTGCGCCAGGGGCTGCTCGTCCTCGACGATCAGGAGCCGCTGCCGATCACCTCCATCTCTGGGGTCCATTGCCCAGGAGTGTAAGGGGGGCGAATCGGGGCTCGGCCGATATAGGCTTTCCGAGCATGGAGAAGTCGGACCCTTGACCCTCGACGTGGAAAGCCGGCAGACGGACTCGGGTGTCACTGTGCTGGCACCGTCCGGCCGCCTCGACGTCGTAGGCGCGCCTGCGCTGAAAGAGGCCGTCAGCGAGGCGATGAAGAAGGACGGTCATCCCAAGCTCGTCATCGACATGGAAGGGGTGACCTTCGTCGACAGCTCAGGCCTCGGCTCGGTGGTGTCTGCACTCAAGCAGGTGCGCACCTCCAAGGGCGATCTCAGACTGGCGGCGCCGAACCAGCAGGTTCGGGTGGTCCTGGAGCTGACCACCCTGGACCGGGTGTTTCCGTACTTCGCCACAGTCGAGGAAGCCCTGACTGATTTCTGACCCCGTCGCGGAGAGGACCTCAGGGCGTTCGTTCGAGTTCCGCGCCAAGCTGACCCGCCTCGAAGGGGGCCTGGAGACGCTTCACAGCTCGGTGCAGCTGCTACGCGAGCACGTGGGCCGCGGCGCCGGGGACCGCCCCCTGATCCTGTTCGAGACCGCGCTGGCCGAGATCGGCAACAACGTGCTGCGCTACGCCCTCCCGCCAGGCTCCGCCGAGCCCCTGGTCGAGTTCGAGCTGAGGTTGGAGTCGGAAACGCTAACTGCTTTGTTAACCGATTGGGGACCGCCACTTCATAATCAGCTCACCCCCGCGATGCCCGCTCCCACGGTGGAGACCGGCCGCGGCCTCGCGATCGCTCACAAGGCGCTCGATGAGCTGGAATACCGACGCGAAGGCGAGGTGAACACGTGGCGACTGGTCAAGCGGCTGTGAGCGACGGGACTGAGCAGCCCGACCCGGACCGCGTGCTGGCCCACGACTTCCGCAACCTGCTCGCGGTGATCGTCAACTATTGCGAGCTCATCGCCGGGGAGACCACGGATCCAGAGGCGATCAAGGCCGACATCGCCGAGATCCGCACCGCGGCCGAACGGGCGCTCGAGCTCACCGAAAAGCTTCGGCACCGCCACGGCAACGCGCCGGATTCGGAGCCTGCCGCGGGCGCATCGTGACCGCCGTGAGACGGGCCGGCGCTGCCAAGGAAGCGCCGTCCGAGGCGACCCAGACCGGTCGAGATCTCGTGCTGGTCGTCGACGACGACGAGCAGATGCTCAAGCTCGTCAAGCGCGTCCTGGAGCGCGCGGGCTTCGAGTGCGTCGCGGTCGGCGACGGCGAGGCCGCCCACGAGGCGGCCGTGGACTGGCGGCCCGACATCATCCTGCTCGACAGCATGCTCGGCACGACCACAGGTGAGGAGATCCTGACGGAGCTTCGCAAAGACTTCCGCACGCGCCTCATCCCGGTCGTCTTCCTCACCGTTCGCAGCTCGTTGAAGGACAAGGTCGACCACCTTCTCAACGGCGCCGACGACTACGTGACCAAGCCGTTCATCCCCGAAGAGCTCGTGGCCCGACTGCGCGCGGTCATCACTCGTGCCACCACCACACGCGACCTCAATCCCCTGACGGGGATGAGCGGTAACTCCGACATCCTGCGCGAGATCACTCAGCGGCTGGCCGCGCCGGAACGTTTCGCGGTCCTTTATCCGGACATCGACGCGTTCAAGAGCTACAACGATCACTACGGCTTCGTGCGCGGGGATGACGTGATCAAGACGCTGTCGACGATCATCTTCGAGACGCTCGAAGAGATGCCCTCGAAAAAGCACTTTGCGGGCCACGTCGGCGGCGACGACTTCGTCATCCTCACCGAGCCGCAGTTTGCCGAGCCGATCGCCGACGAGATCACCAAGCGCTTCGATATAGCGGTCCCTGCCCTTTACGACCTGGTCGACCGCGAACGGGGCTGGATCGAGTATGAGGAGCGAAATGGCAACAAGATCCGGGCCGAATTCGTGTCCGTGTCGATCGGCATCGTCATCGCGGAGCCGGGCAGCTACGCAAGCGCGGCCGCGCTGTCGGCTCGTGCCGCCGAGGTGAAGGGCGTGGCCAAGCGCATGCCGGGTTCGAAGTGGGTGCTCGACCGGCGCCGCCCGCCGGAGCGCCATGGGTTGCCACGTTGACGGCTAAAGTGTCCCGCTTATGTGGGTTGGATGACGGTGGGCCGGGGCTATCATCGCCTGGGGTTATCGCCCAATGAGTGACGTGGAGACCACGCAGTCCACCAACGGCGAACCACTCCCGACCGGGGACGCGACGCCCACACCGATCCCGCAGCGTGCCGATGGCAAACGTGGCACGCGCGTGAGGGTGTCGGTGCACCGCCTCGACGGTGGCCTCGAAGATGGGGAGTCGGATGCGCGCGTCCTCACGGGCGAGGGCTTTCCCATCTTCACGCCCCCGGACGCCGAGCGCGCCCGCTGGATACCCGCGCGCGACATCAAATATGTCGTCCTCGGCTCCGTCGACGACCCCAACCTCGAGTCGGATCCCGGAGACAGGACTGCCGCTCGGAGGGCCATCCTGCGATTCCGCGACGGCGAGTGGATCGCGGCCTACATGGATCCAAGCCAGGGTGCCGACGGCGCGGGCCTCGCCATCAAGATTCGCCTCACCGAGAGCCAGCGCGTCATCCCCGCGCTCGCCGCCACGGCCGCGCTGCTGGAGATGCAGTTCGTAGACGCCTGGACGAGCACCGCCACCGATGCACCGGCGCCGCACCGTCGCCGTAGCGACATCATGGAAGCCGCGGCTCGGCAGGGTCGCGACCTCAACAAGCTCGCCAGTGATTTCCGGGACCGGCTGGCCCTGATCCGTGATGTCGGTCTCACGACCGGCGACACGCTCGCCTTCTCGCGGGCCGTGCGCACCCACCTCGACCGCTTCCTGGCCGAAGACAGCATCGAGCTGAGCGCTCCTGAAAAGACGACCCTCGCCGACATCATCCTGCGCGCCGCGGTGGGCTACGGACCGCTCGACGGCCTGCTGCACGACCGCTCGGTGAGCGAGATCATGGTCAACGGCCCAGACCAGGTGTTCATCGAGCGCCGTGGCGTCCTCACCAAGGCTGAGGTTCGGTTCGAGGACGAGAACCAGCTGCTCGAGACGATCCGCCGCATGGTCGCCACCACTGGCAGGCACATCGACGGTCTCAACCCAATGGTGGACGCCCGTCTCCCGGACGGAAGTCGTGTCAACGCGATCATCCGGCCGGCGGCCATCCATGGCGCCGCGCTCACCATCCGCAAGTTCAAGGACGCGGTCCTGGGCATGGAAGACCTCACGCGGGAGGGCAGCCTCAGCCCAGCGATGGCGGAATTCCTCAGCGCGGCGGTGCTGGGACGCATGAACGTGCTCGTCTCGGGCGGCACCGGCTCCGGGAAGACGACGAGCCTCAACGTCATCGCGCGGTTCATCCCGCACAACCAGCGCGTGATCACGATCGAGGACGCCGCAGAGCTGCAGATCGACCACCCGCACGTCATCGCCCTCGAGCACCGTCCGCCCAACGTCGAAGGCAAGGGCGAGCTGACGATCCGGCAGCTGCTCCGCAACAGCCTCCGGATGCGCCCCGACCGCATCCTGGTCGGCGAGGTCCGCGGCGCCGAAGCCCTCGACATGCTCCAGGCCATGAACACCGGGCACGACGGCAGCATGTCCACGATCCACTCCAACTCGGCGAGGGACGCCCTGTCCCGCCTCGAGACGATGGTGATGATGGCCTCGATCGACATCCCGTTCGAAGCCGTGCGGGCGCAGATCGCATCGGCCGTGAACCTCATCGTCCACCAGGCGCGCATGCCGGACGGCCGCCGCAAGATCGCGCAGATCGCCGAGGTCGTCGGCTACGACTCCAACGGCGCCATCCTGCGCGACATCTTCCTGCTCGGCATGGGCGCGGACCTGCGCCTGGAATACAACGCCACCGGCTACATCCCGACCTCGCTCGACAAGGCCGCTTTCTACGGGGTGCAGGTCGACCGCGACCTGTTCGACCCGGTCAAGTCCCGTTTCGTCCCGGCCGGGTCCGACAGCATGATGCCGGTGGTGAAGGACCCGCTGATGAGCGGTCAGCGGGGCGGCGGCGAGAACGTGGTCCGGCAGGTGGTCGTGGTGCCCTTCAGCTCCGATAGGCCGGGCGATGCGAAGCCGCCGCAGCAACAGATGCACTCGGTGCAGTCGTCGCCGTCGGAGCAGGCCAGCACGATGGCCTCGACGCCCGAGATGCAGGAGGAGATGCGCAAGCTGATCGACGCGGCCCGTTCCGCCGTCGCCGACCTTCAGGCCGCCTCACCCACTGTTTCCCGAGAGCAGGTCCAGCAGGAAGAGGGCCCGGGCCCGCGGGCACGTCCGCAATCTGGCGCCGCAGCCGCCGGCACGCCGGCGCCCGAGCTCGGAGCGGCAGTGCCGGCCGCCATCCCGTCCAGATACCGGTCTCCCGGCTCGGCCGAGGAAGATTCCAATGCCTCGCAGGCCTTGCAGGCCGCGACCGCGATGGCTCGTGCCACCTCGGCCCTGGGCAACATGGCGGCGGCGGCCTCCAGCGGTTTCGCGGGCATGCTGCCGGTCACTCACGTGGCCGGCCCGGCGGGCACCGGCGCCTCACGGAGGATCAAGGCGATCGTCGAAAGCCTCACCACGCGTAAGGGCCTCAACCTACGTCTGGCCCCGGCTCTGACCCAGGCTTTCGAGGGGGCCGAGCTGAAGGCGAGCGATTACGCCAAGCCGAACCGGCTGAGCAAGGAGTCAGCGTCGCGCGAGCTGCGCCAGGCGGTCGAGGCGGGCCTTTTGCAGCTGGTCAAGTACCCGCAGGGCGAAGCCGGCTTCCGGGCCGACCCTGCGCTCTTGAGGGCGGTGGCCGAGGGACTCGGGCAGACGGTGAACCCCGCGCAGGCGCTCACACCCGAGACCATCATCAGCAGTCTTTCGGCCGGCCAGAGCGAGGGCACGGTGACGATCATGTTCACCGACGTCGAGGGCTCCACCCAGATGCTGTCGAGCCGAGGCTTCACGCTCTCGCACGAGATCATGAAGGCTTACGAATCGATAATCGAGGAGAAGATCACCGAGCATGCGGGCCGCCGCATCAAGGGCCTTGGCGACGGAGTCATGGTCAGCTTCGGGTCGAGCCGACATGCGGTCGAATGCGCCATCGCGATCCAGCGCGGAATCGCCGAATACAGCAAGCAGAATCCGGAGCGCAAGCTCAAGATCCGCATCGGCCTCAATACCGGCGAGGTGGTCGAGGAGGCGGGCGATATCTTCGGCGCCGCCGTCAACGTGGCCGCGCGCGTGGCCAGCAAGGCCAAAGGCGGCGAGATCCTGGTCTCCGAAGTCGTCCGGAACCTGGTCGGTCCTGTGGCTGAGATGAAGTTCGGCTATCGAGGCCGCTACAAGCTGAAGGGATTCCCTGACCGCTTCCGCCTGCACGACGTGACGGCCATCGCGGCACCCTCGCAAACGGCCGCCCTCCCCTCGGGCGATGGCTTCGTCGGCCGAGAGCAGGAGCGGCTCGACATCCGGATGACGCTCGATCGGGCCGCCACCGGTTCGGGCGGCATGGTTTTCCTCGCAGGCCCGCCCGGCATCGGCGCGTCCCGCCTCGCTTCTGAGGTTGCCACCGAGGCGGCGAAGAAGGGATGGTGGGTGCTGAGCGGGCGCTGCACCGAGCAGGACGTGGCGCCGCTGGGCTCCTTCCGTGACGTGCTCACGGCAGCAGTGGCCAGCGCGTCCGCGAGGCCGATGCAGGATGCCGTCGGCGGCAACGGCCCTCTGCTCGCCCAGCTGGTGCCGGGCCTCAGGCAGAAGCTGCGCGGACTGGCCCAGCCGCGAGAGGTGCCGGCCGACCAGCTTCGTGAGCACCTGTTCCGCGCGATCTTCGAATTCCTGACGGGCTGCCAGGGCGCCAAGCCGCTCTTGATCGTGCTCGACGACTTGCAATGGGCCGACGACGAGACCGTCCTCCTGCTTCGCGACCTCGCCGAGCGCCTGGGCGGCAGCCGCGTGGTCATCCTCGGCACCTACTGGGAATCCGATCTCGACTCGACGCGCCCGTTCGCAACCGCAGCGTCCCGACTCCTGCGCAGGCGCCGCGCTCAGCGCATCGTGCTGGGCAGGCTCTCGGACCGCGACGTCGAGAAGATGGTGGCGGCGATGGGCGACACTCCGTTGACGCCCGTGCAGGTCATCGGGATCCAGGCCGCGACCGAGGGCAACCCTCTTTTCATCGAGCATTCGTACCTCTACATGGCCGAGTCGGAAACGATGCTCGCCGGCGGCGGGCGAGTGCAGGCGAGCTTTACAGAGGAGGACCTCGAGCTGGCCAACAGCGTGCGCGGCATCATCGGCCGCCGGCTCGAGAGGCTGAGCGAGCCTGCGCAGCGCATGCTGGTCGCGGCGGCGGTCATCGGACGCGATTTCAACATCGCCTTGCTCGAAGCCTTCGGAGAGCTGTCGGGCCACGAGCTCCGTGATGCGATCGACGAAGCGACCCGAAGCCATTTCCTGAGGACGGCGGGGGCGGATCGATTCCGATTCAGTCACGACCTCGTTCGCCAGCGAGTGCTCGCTGCGCTGCCGCTGCCGCGCCTGCAGGCGTACCACCTTGCCGTCGCGGATACGCTCGAGCGCAGCTACGGCAAGAGCGCGAACGAGCGGGCGGCCGAGATCGCCTACCACCTCTACCAGGCGGGCACGTCGGCCGACGCAGCCCGGACGTCGAGCTACCTCGCGCTTGCGGCCACGAACGCGATGGCGGTGGGCGCCTTCGAAGAGGCGCTGCGCCTCATCGAACGAACCCTGCAGCTGCTCCCGGGCGACATGATCCGGGAACGGGCCGAGGCGCTGGCACTGCGGGGCCAGGCATTCTGGGGCCTCGCGCGCAACAACGACGCGAAGGCGGCGTGGAATGGCGCGCTCGGGCGTTACGAGGAGCTGGGCGATACGAAATCCGTGGCGGGAATTCACGCGCGCCTGCACGGGATCGGCGCCGACGGCGCGGTGGCGGAACGGCCAAAGGCTCACGAGCGCCGGCACGATGAGAGGGCAGCGCCCGAGCCGGCCGAGCCGGCCGAGCCCGAGCCCGCGGAGCGCTAGCCCGGCACCTAACCGGTCAGTCGCGCTCCAGGCGGCACCGGTCCATATTCGGCGGGGTCGCCGATGATGGTGGGCAGCAGGCTGCTAAACGTGAGCGTGTACGCGATCACCCCGCCGCCATCGTCAGTCCTGAATGCCGAAGCTTTGTTGACGGTGATCGCCGCCGCCGGTGCGTAGACAAGCCCGATGAACGCGGAGTCGATGGCTGCGCCCAGGAAGTTGGAGCAGGTGTTCGCGGGCGGGTTGCCGTTGCCTGGCTCATATAGCGCCATCCAGTTGTACTGGTAGCCGCTGAAGATCCGGACGTCGCCGTTACTGGTGTCGTTGACGCAGCCGCCGCTCGGGATCACGAATGCAACGGCCCCTGGAGTGATCGCATCTGGGCATGTCGCGAGCGCTCTGGGGACCGTCTGGCACGCGTTCTCGTTGGCCCGATCCCCCGCGGGAGGGGCGGCGCGGTTGGCGTTCTCGTTGGGCAGGTTGCTCCTCAACGGCGCAGTCTCGCCCGAGGGCGGATACGAGCCGGTGACGCCTGGCATCGCAGTGGAGCTGGGGATGAACCCCGACGGGAGGAGGTTCGAGTTGAAGATGGCAGACTCGTTGCCAAGGCTGCACGTGGTCCCCGAGTAATCCGGGCAGCCGGCCGTGTTGTCGTTCTGTCCCATTTCCGGTGGCCCTGGAGTCGGCGGCGGGACAGGGATGCTGCCGGCCAGGCCAAACGGTCCGGCACATGCGTTGCCGGGGAGAGCGGCATACACGTTATATGAGGTCGCGCCCGGAACATTGCTGACCTGAATCTGGATTACCTGGAAGTCACCGACGACGACCGTGTGGCAGTACGATGGCGCGCTCTCGCGCGTGTAGGAGATCCCGTTGTATGTGTCGGTGCGCACGGACGTCAGCACGATGGCCCATGTGCCCTCCCTAGTAATGTTCGGCGAACCGCCAATCCCGCTCACCTGGAAAGCGCCGGCGCAGTTGCCGTCGGTGTTCCACAGCTGGTGGCCAGCGCGCACCGTGTTGTTGTTGTACACGGGCTCGTCCGGTGGCCGGAGCTCGTTGGACACGAACGCGCCGTTGTTCGTGTAGCCGCGCTGCCATTGATAGACACCCCCGGCGAGGAAGTAGCAACGATTGGTGACAAATGCCGGCCCCGGGTCGGACGCGTACGTGCTGGGCTGAAGGACGGCGGTGTTGCCTGGCGGACTGGCGGGGCCTCCCGTCACCGCCGGCTGCGGGTAGTTGGGGTCGACGAAGTTGTAGCCCGACTTCGTCAGGCCGGCGACGTCGGGAAAGGTGCACGGGGTCGCGTTCCCGCTTGGGTAGCACAGCGTCGTGACCCCAGGGACCGACGACTGACAGCGCGCATACACATCGCCGGTGACCTGCGCCGATCCTGCAATGGAGATGGCGCCGCTGGAAACCATGTCGCCGACCACGTACAGCGTGCCGCCGGTAGTGGTGGTGATCGCGTTGCCGGCCATGCCTCCACAGCCCGCCTGGCTCAAGGCCGCGATCGTCGGCGTATACAGCAGGTTGTTGACTCCCCCTGAAGCAGTGGCGGAAAGCCGGGGAATGCTCCCATTGGTCAGGATGCGCGCGAACGCAAGCGTGAGCGACCTGGAGGCGGTGATCGTGAACTGGGTGCCGGCGGGTCCGAGCGCCGTCACGATCTGAGTGAGCACGGTGCCATCGGCGTACCCGGTGCAGTTGATGGTCCGCGGGTTGTGGGTCAAGTCCGGGGCCGCATAGCCGGGGCATGACGGGGCGCTGTAGAGGCGCGCGTTGGCGCCGAAGCTGGCCGTCGCCGCCTGCTCCGCGAGGATGTAGCTGCCCGTTTGCTGAAGGTTGTCTCCGGCCGCGAGCGCGGCCGCATCGACGGCGGCCTGGAGGTCACGGCGCAGCGCATAGGCGCGCGACCCGTCGATCGCGAGCGCCGCCATGCCCACCACGACCGCCAGCATGATGGCGATGAGGACAATCGCTTGGCCGCGTTGAGATCGCGGGGGGGACAGAGTCCCCCGCCGCGGACCCACCCCTCTCCTCGGCAACGCTGGGTGGCGTTTGGAAGGTGCACGATTGGGGGATGGCCGGAATAGATCCGGCCTAAGGCTCCACTCGGCATTGACTACGAAAGTGTTCATCAATACTCGGTCTTGAAGATGGCCGTCGCGGTGATGACGATGTGATTGGCGGTGGCCTGCGCTACCACCGGGGTGATGAGGATCAGGTTGAAACGGATCGTCACCTGCAACGGGGCGTTGCCGGCAGCCGGATTGGTCGCGCTGCACGAACCGGCGGCGGCGGCCGAGTACTCGCCGCCGGGCGCATTCATCGGCGGATTGGTCTCGACCGTTGACGGCGGGGTGGGCTCCGTTACATAGACCCAGGCAGTGTTGTCCGGAGGCGTCGCACTGCTGATCGGCCCTTGCGGACACGGCTCCGAAGCCTGGACGCCGGCCAGCTGGGATACGACGGTGGTCAATACGTCCGCGTTCGTGGGCAGGCGGTCGGGCGCTTGCACCGCGGTGCGAGCCCCCTCGCGAGCGGCATGGCCCATGGTGTCGTAGTAGAAGACCGCCCTCCCGATGTCGACGATGCCGAAAAGCAGCAGCAACAGCACGGGTGAGATGAGCGCGAACTCGATCAGCGCCTGGGACTCCTGGCCCGCGAATTTCGGCAGGCGGGGTCTCACGGGCCCTGCACCGTGATGTGCTCGTTGGCGGCCATGTGGAAGGTACCGAACTGGGCGCTGATCAACGGGGTCAGCGGCCCGTATGAGTAGAGGACGATCACGTTGAGGTCCTGCAGGCTCTGGTTGAGGGGAGGGCTGGTGAAGTCGATCCCCGGCGTGTTGTCGTAGCAGATGTAGAGCCAGACGTGGTTCGCGCTCGCGGGGTAGGCGGAGGCCGCGTACGGTGGGTTGTGATAGGCGTTGCCGTCAGTCGGGGCCGGGCAGGTCGTGCTCGGGTTCTTGAGGGTCGAGGCCGGCAGCGAGCTCGCGGTCAGGGCGGAGTCGACCACACCCTGGATCTGCCCGTCAGTCAGGAATGTGTGCGCAAGATTGGGCGCATCGAACCGGGCGCCGTAACGAGCCCCTTCGCGGGCCGCGCTCGAGAGCACCTCCGACACCGCGACGGCCCGACCGATGTCGATCAGCCCGCCAATGATGAGCATCAGGACCACGGACGACAGGGCGAACTCCACCATCGACTGCCCAGACTGGCTCTTCCTGGCAGGGCGCGAAGGGGTACTTAACTGTGACGGCACCGCGGATATCTTGCCTATGATGGGTCGGCCTTGAGCACTTTTAGGGCCCTGACCTCCAGGCGCCCGTTCACCCTCCTCGGAATTGTTCTGGCTTTGCTCGTGATCGGGGCCTTCGTGCTCGTGGCCCTGAACGCCGGCACGGCGAGCAACGTCCCATACCAGTCGGTGGTGATCGCCACCAAGGACCTGGCGCCCCGCCTGCCGATCGACGCCGCCTCGCTCGACGTCAGGAGGATCCCGGTCGCCTCCAACTATCCACAGGTCTTCTTCGGCAAGATCACGGACGTCCAGGGCATGATCCCCTTGGTAACGATCCTGTCAGGGCAAGCGATCACTTCCAACGAGGTCGTGCGGGCGAGCCAGGCGCTGGGCTCTCAGTCGGAGTATCTGCCCATCCCTTCGGGCTTCGTGGCGCTGACCATCCCCACCAGCGAGCAGCAGGGTGTCGCCGGTTTCATCCAGCCCGGCGATTACATCTCTGTGATTGCGACGGTATCGAGTGCCGGCCACGTCGCCTCGATGACGATTTTCACCAACCTGCATGTCATCCGTGTCGGTGAGGGCAGCTCGAGCGGAACCTCGTCAGGGGCCAGCAGCCTCACCGTCGTCGTCACCCAGTGCCAGGCGGAGATCATCACCTGGTTCCTGCAGTTCGCCGCGATGAAGTACTCGCTCGAGTCCTTCCATGACTATCTGCAGCCCGACAACACCGCCAAGGATCCGGGTTGCCCCAGCATCGACTCGGCCAAGGGGGTCACGCTGCCGATCATCCAGAAGGCCTACCCGACCCTGTTTTAGGCAATGGACCTCAGGAGCCTCTTGGCGGTAGCGGTGCCCATGGCGGCGGCAATCGCCGTGTTCTTCTGGAGCCTCGACCGCATCCGCAAGGAGCGCACTCGCGCCGACGATGTCCAAGCCCCTCCACGGGCGACCCCAAGGGAGCTTGTAGAGCGGCTCCTTCGCCCGGCGGCCGACAGCTTGAGCCTCAGACGAAGCGTCCGCGGCCGTCCCACGCTGACCGAAGACCTCGCGCGCGCCGGGCTCAACATCACGCCGGCTGAGTACCTCCTGATCCGCATCGGAGCCGTGGCGCTGGGGGCCTTGATCGGCCTGTTCCGGTTCGGCATCTCCATCGGTCCGATCGTGATTGCCGCCGTGGGCTTTGTCGTCCCGCCTCTCGTCGTCAACTACCTGCAGGGGCGCCGCCAGAACATGTTCAACGAGCAGCTGGGCGGGATGCTGCAGCTGCTGTCCAACTCGCTCAAGACCGGTTATGCAATCGACCGAGCGCTCGAGACCGTCGCCTCCAAGTCACAGCCACCGGTCTCGACCGAGTTCGAGCGGGTGGCCACCGAAATCACCCTCGGCACGTCGGTGGAGGATGCGCTGAGTGCGCTGCTGCTGCGCATCAACAGCCCAGACCTCGAGTACATCGTCACGGCCATCCTTCTGCACACTCGTGTCGGAGGCAACCTTGCCGAAGTGCTCGACAACATCTCCGACACTCTTCGCGACCGCGTCCAGACCAAGCGCGACATGAGCGTGCTGACGGCTCAGTCGAGAGCTTCCGCCACCATCATCACGGGCCTGCCCATACTCCTCGGGCTGGGCCTTTACGTGTTCGTCCCCGGCTACTTCGCCCCGATGACCAGCACGTTTGTCGGGTACGTCCTGCTCGGTGTCGCGGGCCTGCTGATCCTGATCGGCAACATCATCATCCGGCGCATGACCGCGTTGCAGGCTTGAGCACCACAGTCCTCGTCGCCATCAGTGCGGGCGTCATCTGCGCGATTGTGGTCGTCGCCTATTTCGTCGCCATCGATCAGACCAAGCCCGTCGCCGCCACCAACGGCGCGTGGGCACCACCCCCCGTGCGCACCACGTGGATCAAGCAGCTCGAAGCTCTGGCCCGGCCTCTCGCCTCGCGCATGCCAGCCCACGAGACAGCCCCATTGCGCCAGAAGCTGAGCCGCGCCGGTGACCCCGGCGGCCTCACCCCGGCCGGGTTCCAGGCAGTTCGCTACGGGGTGGCGGCGCTGTTCGCCATCATCGGGCTCAGTCTCGGGCTGCTCATAAGCCTGCCTGTCCCCACGCTCGTGCTCGCGCCGCTAGCGGGCGCGGTCGCGGCCTTCGTCGGCTACTGGACGCCCAGGCTGTGGCTCGAACAGCGAATCTCACAGCGGCGCCACCAGATCGAGCGCTCGCTCGCGGAGGCCACCGACCTGCTGACGCTGGTCGTGGAGTCCGGGATGAGCCTCGACGAAGGACTCCTCAGCATCACGGAACGGTTTCACAACGCGCTTGGCGACGAGATCGGGAAGGTGCTGCGCGAGATACGGCTCGGCCGGCCTCGTATGGCCGCGCTCGAGCATATGGCCGAGTCGACCGGTGTCGCCGACCTCCATCACCTCATCGAATCGATCGTGCAGTCAGACCAGATGGGCGTACCCATCGCTCGGCTGTTGAGGGTGCAGGCGATGGAGATGCGCCGGCGCCAGCGCCAGACCGCGCAGGAGCGGGCCGCATCGGCCTCGTCCCGAATGGTTTTCCCGATGGTCGGATGTATCTTCCCGGTGCTCTGGATCGTGCTCCTGGGTCCGGCGATCATCCAGATCCTGAAATCCCTGCATTAGGAACGGTCGGACGCCGGTTCTAGATGATCTGCGAGTAGCGGTCGAAGACTTCCCGCAGGTCGCCCGGCGGCTCTACCCGATGCTTCTTCATCGTCTCGAACAAGCTAAGGATGTGCCTCACGCCGGCCAGGGTCACGCCTTTCTCGCGCGTCAGGTGCTGGATGACCTGGACCTTGCTGATGTCCCGCTGCGAGTAGCGGCGCCGGTTGGTCGAGGTGCGGTAAGGCTCGATGAGGCCGGCATCCTCATAAAGCATGAGCGTGCGCGGGTGGGTCTCCAGGATCTCCGCCGCCACACTGATCGTGTACAGCGGCTTGTCGAGATCGCCGAACGACGGCTGAGGGCCACGAGAGCTGCCTCGACCGCCCACCGGGTGCGCCATGGCCCACCAATCCTAGGCCGCTAGCCGGCCTTTCTACGACGTTTATCCGCCCGGCCCCAAAGGCTCTCGAGGTCGTAATACGAACGCTCGCCAGGCAGGAAAACGTGGGCGAGCACCGAGTCGAAGTCGAGCAGGATCCAGGTGGCGTCGTCGTAACCGTCCACCGCTATCGGCCTGAGCTGGCGGTCCTTGGCCGCAGCGACCATCCCGTCGGCGATGGCACGCACCTGACGGTCGGTCTCCCCCTCACAGATGACGAAGTAGTCCGCAATCGAGGTCTTGTCGCGGACGTCGATGACGACGGCGTCCCATGCCTTCTTGTCGACCGCCGCGCCTCGCAGCAGCCGGGCCAGCTGCAGGGACGTCGGTGCTCGTGAGATCCGGGGCAATTTATTCAGCGTACAGGTGATGCGTTGCGATGTACCGCTCGACCGCGGGCGGCACCTTGCCCACGATCGAACGCCCGCCTTTGATGTCTTTGCGGATGGTGCTGGCCGACACGTCGGGGGTGCGGTCCGGGCAGACGGTCACCCCGTCGCCGTCGAGGCCTGCCGCCTCGAGGTCCGCTGGTTGTGGCGACCCGCTGCCGGGGCGCGCCACCACCACGATCGTCGCGAGCTCACGAACCTTTTCGGGCTGGTGCCACGTGCTGAAGAGCCTGGCCGCGTCCCACCCCAGGATGAGGAACAGCGCCGCACGCGGATCGAGTGAGTGCAGGTCGGCAAGCGTGTCCGACGTGAACGACACGCCGGCGCGGCGCAGCTCGAGGTCCGAAACAGCGAAGCGCGCGTCATCGGAAGTGGCGAGGCGGGTCATCTCGAGCCGGTGCTCCGCGCTCGCGGCCGCCGAGGGGCGATGGGGCGGCTGGCCGCTGGGCATGAAGAGGACGCGGTCGAGACGCGCGCAATCGATCGCCGCCGTCGCGGCCGCCAGGTGCCCGACGTGAATGGGATCGAACGTCCCACCCAGCACTCCGATGCGTCCATCCATCGAGCTCAAGGCTGATATTCGAACTCGATACCGCCGATACGGACCGTGTCCCCAGGCTCGACCCCGGCCCCCTCCAGGGCCTCATTGACACCGAGGCGGTCGAGCTCGGTCTGGAAACGTTCGAGCGAACCATCGGAATCAAGGTTGGTGTGTGCGACCAGGTGCTCGACGCGACCGCCCTGCACCTCGAACCCCCAAGCCTTGCGTTCTACGACGAGATTGGTGCCGGTTACCGGCAGCTTGATCGTCGCCGGACGGGCCGGGGTCCTCGGTTCCGGCGCGGTCGCGATCCCGCTCACCATCGCATCCCTCAGCTCAGGCAAGCCGGCCCCGGTCAGTGCGGATACGAAGTAAACTCCCTTGCGCCTCGAACGTTTGCGCAGCTCCTGAGTCTCCTTCAGGTCGAGCTTGTTGACGACTGTGATGTGTGGGCGGCGTGCTAGCTCAGGCGAAAAGCTCGCGACCTCGGCCATCACCGCCTCCACGTCCTTCCATGGATCGGCCGACGAGCCGTCGACGACATAGACGAGGACGCGCGTGCGCTCGGCGTGGCGCAGGAATCGGTGTCCCAGCCCGGCGCCACGCGATGCGCCCTCTACCAGGCCGGGGATTTCTGCGACGACGAAACGGCCACCTTCGGACTCGGCCACGCCCAGCGCGGGATCCAGGGTGGTGAAGGGGTAGTTCGCCACCTGCGGGCGCGCGGCTGTGAGCGCGGCCAGCAGCGACGATTTGCCTGCGTTCGGCGCGCCCACAAGACCCACGTCGGCGATCAACTTCAAGAGGTCCGCGCCGGTGTGCCCCGTCTTGCGCCCGCCCGCCCCATCCGCGCCGGGTTCGGCCTGCCACCGCGAACGCCGCTTGTAGAGGGACAGGTCGGTGAGCTGGGTGGTCGCCTTCAGCGCGATCGAACCACCGCGCCCCCCGTCGCCGCCGTCCGGGCCGCCGCGGGGTACGAAGGGTTCGTGGCGGAAGGAGGTTGAGCCGCGACCGCCGTGCCCGGCGCGCAGGACCACGTGCGCCGAATCAACGAACGCCCGACCGCGGCGGCTGGTGGCTTTACTGCGTGACGATGCTGACGCGCCGGCCGTCCTTGCCCACCCGCTCGTATCGAACCTGGCCCGGGACGAGTGCGAACAGCGTGTGGTCGCGGCCCAGTCCGACCCCGGTGCCGGGGCCGATCCTGGTCCCGCGCTGCCGGACGAGGATCGCGCCGGCGTCCACCGCCTGCCCGGCGTAGATCTTCACGCCCAGCATCTGCGGGTTGGAGTCGCGACCGTTGCGGGAGGAGCCGCCGCCTTTCTTGTGTGCCATCTGTTTATTTAGTGTCCTGCTTCTTGCGGGTGGCGCGCTTCGGCTTCTCCGCCTCTGCCTCTACCTTCGTCTCAGTCTCCGCCTCAGCAATGACTTCCGCCTTCGCCTCCGGCGCCTTGGCGCCGCGCTTCGATGACGGCTTGCCCTTCGAGGGCTTGGTCTCGGTCTCGACCTCGGTTCCGGTCGCCACAGTCAGCCCGCCGACCGCCAGGATCTCCAGAGCCGTGTAGTCCGCTCGGCCGCCCCGATGCACCCGCACGCGCTTCTTGGACTTGTACCTCAGGGTCTCGATCCGCGGGCCGCGGCTGTGCGCCAGCACCTTGGCGTCGACGACCATCCCCGCGATTACGGGCGAGCCGACGTTGATATCGGAGCCGTCGCGGACGAGCAGCACGCGATCGAGCTTCACCGACGAGCCGGGCTCGGCGGCGAGGCGGTCGACCAGGACCTTGTCTCCCGGCGCTACGCGGTACTGCTTGCCGCCGCTGACGATGACGGCCGACAACGATGCATCAGGCTTGGGCACGAAGGGTGATATTACCG
>WNFT01013987.1_pt1 | contig 18756 bp, 16 predicted proteins | sample 5400191 | NCBI WGS metagenome assembly WNFT01 (sample SAMN13153359, study PRJNA577476) | soil metagenome | isolation source: 80 cm saprolite under Madrone tree | place: USA:California | collected 2016-06-14 | reverse complement strand
TCTCAATCTCAAGCCGCGTTCGCCGCACTTCAGCAACTATAGGGTCGTCCCACATCTTCACACCTCCATCAACTCTTCAGGCGTACACACAATCGGCGTGTAAATCCCAAGACGAGCGTTTGTATCTTGTAACATCTTCTGCACGCGCCCGCTGGCAATATGCTTGCAGTTCCATGAGAGCACGTAGTCCATCCTGTGCCAAGCTGCAACCGCCAGGTGAAACGCATCAATCCTCGCCTTGTCCGGTATATTCAGCGCGGCAAAATACTCGCGGGCCAACGCTTCCACTTCTTCATTAACCTGCAAAACGGAGAAGTCTGCAATCGCTTCAAGCCGCTTCCGAGCGTACTCGTCGTCGCCGCGTGCGGCCTCGTCAATCACAAACGGAGAAACGAAGCACTCTACTTCTTGACGCACGCTGCCCCACCATTCAGATGTAGTCTGCTGATGCGCCGCAACGATCAGATCCCTGCTTGGCTTCGCCGTCAGGTAGCTTATGATCGTTGTCTCGATATAAACAGATGTCACGAGCCGCAGTATATCAAACCCGAGAAAGCAGTTATGAGTAAAAAGAGCAGTGATGGTTAATGGTTGCGGCCCTCAAAAACGCGGATCACTGGTCAAGGCTGTCTTCAGCCACGCGATGCATAATGCAGTGTTTGGCGATATCATTGAGTTTGAGGTAACTGCTTGAATGATTTCGGTGTTGTCTGGGTTGCGCACATTGAGCGGCACCCCTTGTCAGAACACTCTTGGAGCCATAACGAGATGAACAAGTATTGTCGAATATGCTGGAACACAAAGAATTGGCGTTCACCATCAGGCGATGCACGTCACATCGAAACGGGTGGTTCATATGTCTCACAGTATGGTTTTGGACATGAGGAGTGGCTCTTCAACTCCACTTGGCTTCTGCGGGGCTATCAACAGCGGGGTTCCAGCGCGTACCATTATGGCTTCTTGCAACCGATTGGTAAGTTTCGGAATTTATATAAGGGAAAGACTTTTTCAGTACTACTCTATACAGTCAGCCCGGAACGACTAGTGTTAGTCGTTGCTCGCATCGATTCGCTATATGTTCCCGAGGATGAAGAGTTAGATTGGGCGCATCAGCGGATGAGGGCGAACGGCTGGCTGGCTACGATGCGGCAGGAACTGGAGCAATTGGGAATTGACAGCTCACCCCTAAATACTTCGCAGCCATTGGGTGTAATCAACGTTCGATTCCGCCCTCAAGATGTTTTCTTCTATGACCCTCGGCCCGTTGTAACTGGCCGCCACAAAATTCGAACGGCATTTCGATACCACCCTTTTGATTGGGATGATGGATTTCCACCTGTCGAAACAATACTGCCCGTCCTCTTACCCCCAGACACATCAAATCGAGGCGACGATCCTACGCGCTCAGAAGCACAGCGCACTCGATCAGCGATTTAGGGCACGTCATATGATCCTCGGCACACTCAGCTACAGAATCGATTGTACCGGTTTCTTTGCGCACGGCACGGCAAACATTCCGTTGCATACGAGAACGACTTTGTAGATTTGTCGTTTCACATCGACGAGAAGACAACTTTCATCGAGATCAAAATGGAACTTACCGCGAAGCGGTGCATTCGGCTAGCCCTGGGACAACTCCTGGAGTATTCACACTACCCGAATCAAGCCAAGGCTGGTCGGCTCTTGGTAGTCGGGGATGCCTTACCAAAATCAGAAGATGTTACTTATCTGAACCATATTCGCACGCTTTATAAATTCCCGCTCTACTATGCAAGATGGGATTCGGATAAGGAAGAACTTGAGGCTGAAATTTAAGACCAGCCCAAGCAGCTTTGAGGTGTTCACGGAGATTCAAGTGCGCCACCGGCTGATGCGCGCCATTGGATCGCGGCGCGATTCTCTGGGTTTAGAGAATGAAATGAAAAAACTCGCCACCTTATTCCTAACTGGCGTCCTTAGCATGCAACTGGTGATTGCACAGTCCAAGGAAAATGATGATGCAAGGCTGACAAGACTGGGAAACTCAGTAGTTATGAGTTTGATGAACGAAAAAGCGCTAATCCAAGCATCACAGCCAAGACCGGCAATCACTCGCTATGACCGCTTTTCTGATATCACCGTAAGCGAGTTGCCCGCGTGCCTTATTGCAGGAGAAGATCCCATTCGGTCAGGAATAAGGGCGGGTATGAATTCGATTGACGCGATCTACGCCGAGTGGTTAACGGAAGCCGAAGGCAATGTCACTCTGCCAAAGGCCAAACCTAGTGTTGGGATCAATCTTATAATAGTCGCATTTGAAGTAACCGCTCACTTTGAAGGCGACCGTGAACTTATTCTATTGATTGATGGAGACACTCGGTTAAAGCTCGGCTCCATGAAGAAGATTGATCAGCGAGTCGATTCTGGAATAGTAATCGAAACACTGGGCGTAACGATTCCATTTCGCGATTACGCAAAGATCGCGCAGGCGCAGAGTCTTGAGGCCAAAGTTGGCCCAATGGCATTCAGTTTTGAGGGTGGTTACCTTTCGAACCTGCGCGACTACATTCGATCATTGGCTCAACAAGATCAAAGTACAAATCCATCTGACCAACAAGACCAGACCTCAATGATTCCCGGCGAGGAAGCGAACTTTACGCCTGAAGAACTGAAAGAGTATTACCTCGTTTATGATAATCCTGAGGTGCGCTATCTAAGGACAGTATTCGCTGCCTATCTTCGTGGTGATCGCGCCAGAGACGAAGACTCTAAATTGTTGGGTAAGTGGAGCAAAGATTATTACCGAAGCAAATTTGTCGTCTTATCCAAAGACAACGCCATGATGGGCGGAACATTTATAACCATTATCTTCCAAGATCGCCCTGATAAGGTATTTCTGGCGTGGGTGTACAAGGAAGGCGGGAGTCAAAAAAGGCTATGGTTAAAAGGATTCGAACTTGGCAAATTCAGTGAAGAAGACATTAGGCGAGTGCGGATCAGATACCGGAGGTTTTTGGAAGATAAAGTCCATGCGATGTGATTTGAACCACGCTCATCTCCTCCATTCCACGGTCAGCATCACTCGTATCGCAAACACTCAATCGGATCTAAACGTGCCGCCTTGCGCGCGGGCCAGACGCCGAAGATTAAACCGACGGCGACACTGACCGTCAATCCCGTAGTTACAGCCCAGGTTGGAATCGAGGCGGGCAGGCTGGGTATCAGGAGCATTATCAGTTTGCTGATCACTACGGCCGCAAGCACGCCGATGATTCCGCCCAGAAACGTCAGGGTCATCGCTTCGAACAGGAATTGATTAGTAATGTCGCGACGGCGCGCGCCCAGCGCCTTGCGAATGCCGATTTCGGCGGTGCGCTCAGTAACGCTCACCAACATGATATTCATGACCCCGATGCCGCCAACCATCAAGCCGACCGATGAGATCGCGATGGCGATGATGCCGATCATACCGAAGATGCTATCGAACTGCGTGATGAAAGCGTTCGCCGTCTTTACGTCGAAGTTGTTTGCCTCAGAGAATCTAACCTGCCGGCGCGTGCGCAAAATCTCCTCGAGCTGATTGACTGCCTCCGGCAACTGCCCTGACTTCGCACGCGCAATAATGAATAAATATTTGCGTCCGGGAGCGATCTGGAGCCCCGTGCGAAATGGAACGAATACAGCATTATCCTCGTCGTTCTCACCGAAGACCGTCGTCTGGCGCTTCGCCAACACGCCGATGATCTCCCACACATAGCCGCCCATCCTCACGCGCGTTCCGACTATGCCCCCATCCTGGTCGGGAAAGAGGGCTTTCGCGGCATTGACGCCAATCACAATCACATTGCGGCGGTTCAGATCTTCCGGCTCCGAGATGAAACGCCCTTCCTTCAGCGAGGCGTTGTGAATGTCAGCGTAATTGGCGGTGACTCCCTGTGTGTTGCCGCGCCGGTAGGTCCTATTGTTGATCTTGATCGTGTCGTCAAAGCCGCAGCCCCCACAGCCAATGTTCATCGACTGGAGCGCCACCGCCTCAACCGCCGAGGCCTGCTGGGCGATTGCTTCGCCATCCTCCGGGGTCAGCGGTTTTCGTGCGCGCTCAGATTGGTCGCGCTCGCCCACTTGCGGTCCCGTAGTCAGGTGGAAAGCGTAAATATTGTTGGTGCCGTAGTCCTCAACCATCCTGACGATGTTGGCTCGGAGACCCGTGAGAATCGAGGCGACCACGATCGCCACCAGCACGCCAATGACGATCCCAAGCACCGTAAGCGCGCTGCGGAACTTGTGCGCACGGATGCTGTCGAGCGCCATCAGAAGCGTTTCGCGCGGAAAGCTTTTTGGAAGTCTTATTTTCATTAACCGTTTTTCGCTAATCTTGGCGTCTTGCGGCTTTCTTTTCTTTGCGGCTTGGTGTGAAACAGTTCTCGCAAAGCCGCAAAGAACCAAAAGACGTAAGGCGCAAAGATCGAACTACGTCGTCCTCGTTAGCGCGATGATCGGGTCGAGTCGCGAGGCTTTGAAAGCCGGATAGATACCGGCGATCATGCCGACGGCGGTCGAGACGCCGAGTGCGAGCACGATGTAGCCTATGGTGATCGTCATCGTAATCGGGGTTAAGACCGTCACTGCCCAGGAGATTCCGGCGGCGGCGAGCAGACCCAGAACGCCTCCGAGCGCGCACAGCATCGATGACTCGATCAGAAACTGCAGGAGCACCTGCTTTCGCCGGGCGCCGAGCGCCTTGCGCAAACCGATCTCGAAAGTGCGCTCGGTGACAGACACAAGCATTATGTTCATCACCACGATGCCGCCGACGACCAGTGCGATCAGGGTGATTGGGGTAACGACCAGCGCGATCGCTCCCGTGAACTGATCAATCTGGCTGCCGAGCGCTTCGGTATTCACGAGGCCAAAGTCGTCCTCCTCGCTGCCGATCAGCTCGTGATAATTGCGCAGCGCGCGGCGGGCGTCCTCGATGGTCAACTGGAACGTCTCGCGTCGCTGACCCTTGCCGTGGATTTGCAAATCGAGGTTGCGTCCATAAAGACGCTGAAAGGTCGTCAGCGGAATGTAAACGTGCTTGTCGATCAGGTCGCCGAAGATGGGGCCACGCCGCTCTTCCACGCCGACAACGCGCATCGGTAGACCGGCCACCTTGAACTCTTTGCCGATAGGATCGATGTCCGGGTAGAACTTGTCCTTGATATCAGCGCCGAGAACGACGACCAGCTTGCTGTGCGACACTTCTTCGGGTTGGATGAAGCGTCCGTCCGTCATCGTCTTGTCTTCGATCTCAGCCATGTTGGCGGTTACCCCGAAGATGATGCCGCCGAAGAAGGTCATACCATTCTGTTCGAATTTCGTTCCATGTGCCGCCTCCGCCCCTACCGCAGTGCAGGTTTCGCAGTATTCCTGCAGCCACTCCATGTCGGCCCATTTCAATTGCTTATTACGACGGTTCATGCGCTCTAGATCTTCCTCAGACAACTCACCCTGACTGACCATGCGCGCGATCATGAAATGATTCGTGCCCAGAACCTTGGACACCTTCTCGACGACGTAAGTGTTGAGCCCGGAGATCGCGGCGCCGACGACGACCACCGACGCGACGCCGATGATGATGCCAATCAAGGTGAGAAACGCGCGCAGCTTGTGCGCCAGGATCGATTGCAGGGCGATCCGGGCGGCGTCCGCATAAAATGAAAAGAGATAACGCATGATGATTTCGTCGCCAGACAGGTTTCAGTACGACGAGTCAGCGGCAAAAGTTTGGACAAGAAATTCCGCAGCAAGTTCCGTTTATTAGACGGACGAGGCGAGTGATTTATTAACGATCGAGGCAAATCAGAGCATCATTCAAGAGCGGGGGCAAGCCGCCCTTCCTGACCTGAGAGGTGTTCGTAGGTTTGTGGGTTAATTCTGAGGTCTATCCTTAGAAACTCAAGCCGGCAGGCACATCACTCAAGCCAAAGCAAGTTGCAGTCAGGAAGGGTGGCTTGCCCCCGCTTGTCGTTGTCACTTTCGCTCACTGAATCCACCTGGATGCCGGGCTAACCAATTCCATGCTGACTGAATGATTAGTCTCAGATCCTGAAACTCTGGTTCCCAGCCCAACTCGCGCTTTATCTTCTCTGAACTGGCAATCAGCACCGCAGGATCGCCGGGACGGCGAGGCACAACTCGCGCTTTGATTTCCCGACCGGTGATCTCGCGCGCCGTGTCGATCACTTCGCGCACCGTGTAACCGGCGCCGCCGCAACCGAGATTGTAGATAGCGCTGCGATCGTCGAGAATGCCGAGCGCGAGAATGTGCGCGCGCGCCAAATCGACGATGTGGATGTAATCGCGCACGCAGGTACCGTCGCGGGTTGGATAATCATCGCCGAAAATCTGCACGTCTTCACGGCCACCGGCGGCGGCTTGTAGTACGAGCGGAATCAGATGCGTTTCCGGATCGTGCATTTCACCGCAGCGCTCAGTCGCGCCTGCCGCATTGAAGTAGCGCAGACTCGCATAACGCAAACCATACGCGCGATCGAACCATTTCAGCGCGCGCTCGAAGGCCAACTTCGATTCGCCGTAAGGATTGGCGGGATTGTTAGGAAGACTCTCGTCGATTGGCACCTTCGCGGGTTCACCATAAGTGGCGCACGTCGATGAAAAAACCAAACGCTTAACATCGCATTCGCGCATCACGTTGAGTAACGACAATCCGCCGACCAAATTGTTTTGGTAATACTTCGCCGGGTGCGTCACCGACTCGCCGACCAATGCGAAGGCGGCCATGTGCATGACGGCTTCGGTCTCATTTTCCCTGAGCACGCCGCGCAAAGTCTCGCCATCAAGCAAATCCCCTTTCACAAACGCGGCCGAAGGGTGAACGGCTCCACGATGGCCATAACTCAGATTGTCATAGACGATCGTTCGATGGCCCGCGTTAATTAATTCTTCCGTAACCACGCTGCCAATGTAACCGGCGCCGCCCGTAACTAGAATTCGCATACATTTTGAATCACTTGTCACTGGGAGCGCGGGCGTCCCGCCCGCCTATTGATCAGCCATTCCCGAACGACATTCCTTTTATCTCGCTTCTGACCGTCAACTTGGTAATTCAAATTTCGCATTTCATCGGTCGAGATCGCGCCGCCGAGTCTTTGCAGGGCTTCCCCCAGCGCCGGCACGCGCATCAGTGTGTCCTTTCGGATCAGAAAGACAGCTTCGTAAGGTGGAAAGTAATGCCGATCGTCTTCGAGTTGCACCAGGTCGAGCGCGGCAATGCGTCCATCCGTCGAGTTGCCGGCGATCAGATCGACTTTGTGTGAAGCCAGCGCTGTGTAGGTCAAATCGAGCGCCATCTCGTGCGGCGGATCGGCAAAACGCAAACCGTAAGCATGTGAAAAGCCAGCATAGCCATCGGCGCGGGACATGAAATCCTGGCCAAAGCCAGCGCTCCATTGCGGCGCGTACGCGGCGGCGCTCGAAATCGTTTTCAAATTCAGGCGCCGCGCATCTTCACCACGAATGAGAATCGCGAACGTGTTATCAAAACCAAGCTGGGGGCTGACTTCAAGGTTAAACTTTTCCGCGTATTCACGTTTGACTTGATCGTAGACAGCTTTCGGATCGGAAATTGGTTGATGATGAAGAATCGCGGCGAAAGCAGTACCGGTGTACTCGGGATAGAGATCGATCTGGCCTGCCGTCAGCGCGGCGTGAGTTAGATTTCCCGCCAGATCGAAAACTCGATCGACCTGGATGTTCTTCGCCTCCAACATCTGGGCCACGATTTCTGCGAGTAGGTTTGATTCGGTGAAATCCTTCGACCCGACCGTTACGTGGCCGTGACTGAGCGAAGAATTCGATCGGCTTTTCATTCCGCGCCAGGCCGAATAACCCATCAAGACGACGCCAATCAGCAGTACGGCCCAAGCAATCGTGCGCAACGGCCAGCCTGCGCGTCCACTGCGCGTACTCGGATCGAAACGTCTTTCAATCGCACTGAAACCAAAGTCAGCAATCAAAGCCATCAGCGCCGAAGGCACCGCGCCGGCCAACAACAGACGCGTGTCGTCCATCCGCAGTCCGCGGAAGATATACTCGCCTAAGCCGCCGGCGCTGACTTCGGCAGCTATGATCGCGACACCGATCGTGATTACCACGGCGACGCGCACGCCGGTTAGGATCACGCTCATCGCCAGCGGCAGCTCAACCTGAAACAGGACTTGCCGATCGGTCATGCCCATCGCGACTGCTGCCTCGCGGACGTTAGGATCGACGCCGAGAATTCCGGTAACGGTGTTGCGAATAATTGGCAGCAAGGCATAAAAGACCAATGCGATAATCGCCGTACGCGGTCCGATGCCGCCGATGAAAGGCAATGGAATCAAGAATCCGAACAGCGCCAGACTGGGAATCGTCTGCATCACGTTTGCAATTCCCAAAAGTGGACCACGCAGACGTTTTCGCCGCGTGATCAAAATTCCGAGCGGCAAAGCGATCGCAATGGCAATCGCCGTGGAAATCAAGACCAGCCAAACGTGCTGCGCGACGTGCGCGACGATGTCTGACCAATTGGATCGTAAGAACTCGTTCATTGAATTATCCGCAGATTACCGCAGATTTCACAGATTTAGAAAAACGCCGCCCAGGATTTCATGAGGGAAGAAACAACGTTGGAATTCAACCAATTCGTTTTATGCCTTTTGTGCTTTTTCGTGGCTAATTCCCTTCTGCGTAATCTGCAGATTCAAAACTCGTTTCGCAGGGTTTCCAGATAGGCGCGGGCGTATTCATCTTGGGACTTCACAAATCCCTGCGGCGTGTCCAGCAACACAATTCTTCCTTTATCCATAAGTGCGATGCGTGAACCCAGCATCAAGGCTTCCCGCACGTCATGCGTAACGAAGATCACTGTCTTCCCAAGTCTCGCTTTCAACTCGGCAAACTCTTTCTGCAGTGAAGCACGGGTCAACGGATCGAGTGCGCCGAATGGTTCGTCCATCAACAGCAACGGCGGATCGGCCGCGAGCGCGCGCGCCACACCGACGCGCTGGCGCTGGCCGCCCGACAATTCGCGCGGATAACGATCGGCAAATTTCTTCGAATCGAGGCCGACCAGCGAAAGCATTTCGTGCACCCGTTCCCGAACCCGCGGCTCATCCCAGTCTTCAAGGCTTGGCACCAGTCCGACGTTTTGCTCAACGGTGAAGTGCGGAAACAATCCGGCTTCTTGAATCACGTAGCCGGTGCGCCGCCGCAAACGGATCACGTCCCACTCAGTCGTCGCCTTGCCTTCCACGATTACTTCGCCCGATGTCGGCGCCAGCAATCGATTGACGAGTCTCAGCGTCGTCGTCTTGCCACACCCCGATTCGCCCAGCAGAACCATCGTCTCGCCGCGCGCAACATTGAGGTTCAAGCGATCGATGATCCGCTGGCCACCATTCAACGCATAACTCACTTCCCGGAATTCAACCAGCGGTTCGTCATTGTCTGGATGCGTCTTCATGATTTAGCCCGGCGAGTCTATCAAAAACTGTCGGGCGAGTCTCTGTCTAGATTTTGATTAACCGCAGAGAGCGATGGAGGTTGTCGCAGAGGAGTAAGAAGGGATAGAGTTTCCTCCGCGCCCTCTGCGAGAACCTCGGCGTCGTCCGCAGTAAAATCATTTCCGACTTCACGCGCTCGCCTCTCGCGCAGTCTCGGTGTTAAAGTTGCCTTTCTACTTTTCGCGAAATTATGAGCCAAATCAATCACATTCAGGCGCGCGAGATTCTGGATTCACGTGGCAATCCGACAGTCGAAGCCGATGTAATTCTATCTAACGGGACCATGGGCCGTGCGGCCGTTCCTTCAGGCGCGTCAACCGGCGAGCACGAGGCGGTCGAGTTGCGCGACGGTGACCCGCAGCGCTATGGCGGCAAGGGAGTTTTGAAAGCGGTTCACAACGTCAATGAGCTAATCGTGCGAGCATTGAAAGGAATGGACGCTCGCGATCAAGGCGAAATCGATCGCACGCTGATCGAACTCGACGGCACGGCGACAAAATCAAAGTTGGGCGCTAACGCGATTCTGGCTGCGTCTCTGGCGACGGCGCGCGCTGCGGCAAACGCCCAGAACCTTCCACTCTATCGTTATCTCGGCGGCGAAAACGCAAAGACGCTCCCGGTGCCAATGATGAACATCATCAACGGCGGCGCGCACGCCGACAACAACGTAGACTTTCAAGAATTCATGATCGTTCCCGTCGGCGCCGAAAACTTCCGTGAAGCGTTGCGCACGGGCGCCGAGATCTTTCACACGCTGAAATCAGTTTTGAAGAAGAAGGGCTATGCGACGAGTGTTGGTGATGAAGGCGGCTTCGCGCCGAATTTGAAATCAAACGAAGAAGCGATCGAAACGATTCTCGAAGCGATTGCCCACTCAGGTTACCGAGCGGGCGAAGACGTCCTGCTCGCGCTCGATCCCGCGGCCAGCGAGTTTTACGATGGCCAGTCTTACGTCTTTAAGAAATCCGATGGGCGCAAACGTTCAAGCGATGAGATGGTCGCGTTTTGGAGTAAATGGATCGAGAATTATCCAATCATTTCTCTCGAAGATGGCATGGCCGAAAACGATTGGGAAGGCTGGAAGTCTTTGACTGATGAACTTGGCCAATGCGCTCAACTCGTCGGCGACGATATATTCGTCACTAACATTGAGTTCCTGCGCCAGGGCATCGAACGCGGCGTCGCAAATTCAATTCTGATTAAAGTCAATCAGATCGGCACGCTTACCGAAACGCTCGACTGTATTAAACTCGCGAAAGCGAACCTGTACACGACAGTCATCTCGCATCGTTCTGGTGAAACGGAAGACGCTTTCATTGCCGACCTCGCCCTCGCGACGAATGCGGGCCAAATTAAGACCGGCTCGCTTTCGCGCTCAGATCGAATCGCGAAATACAATCAACTCCTGCGCATCGAAGAGGAACTGGGCGACGCCGCGCGTTATCCTGGGCGCAGTGCTTTCTGTGTCAGAACCGCGAGCGGTAGCGACCGGATCCCTAACGACTTAGATTAAGCGACGGCTCGATGCCGCAGTCCTTTTCCAAATTACGGATATGATCCGGTCGCTACCGCTCGCGGTTCTGACACGGACACGATAGCGACCGGATCGCGAGCACAACTTTACTGTATGATCCCGGCATCGCTCGGCCTTTCGGAAACGAAATTAGCAACCATGAACCTTCAAGACATTCGACATCTCTTCGACTACACGGAATGGGCGAACGGTTTAGCGCTGAACGCCGCCGAGAAGCTCTCGGACGAACATCTTCGCCGCGATTTTCAGATTAGCCATCGCTCAATTTTCGGAACGCTCCTGCACATGGCGGGTGCGGAGTGGATTTGGCTGGAGCGTTGGCACGGGCATTCGCCCGCAGGCAAGGAAGCCTGGTCGCTCTGGACTACGGAAGCTTGCGCGGATCTCACCGCTCTGAACCAGCGCTGGCGAGATGTTGTCGATCGCCGCGCGCGGCTAATGTCGCAACTCGACGAGTCGCGGCTTGTTGCCGAAACGCCCTTCAAACTTCTCGGCGGCGACGCGAGTTCGATGCGGCTGGGGGATCAGATGCAGCACGTCGCTAATCACGCGACTTTGCACCGCGGACAAGTGGTAGGAATGATCCGCCAGCTTGGCATCGATCCGCCTTCAACGGATTTGCTTTTCTATTTGAGACGCGAGATATCGCCTCGATGAACTTCTCACATAAATCGTTTGTCACTCTTCGGCTCGATTAACCGCCGCCACCGGTGTCTGCACCTGACGCAATTCGCCGACAATTTCTTTGATCCTGATCGCCAGTTTTTCAATCGTCTCCGCGCGCTCACGCGACTTGCCGGCGAGTTCCTCACGCAGGAGCAATTGTGCCTGGCCCAGCAACCCAGCGAGCGGGTTATTGATCTCGTGTCTCACCCGCGCCACCAGCGCAGCCGCATCAGTCATCTTAATTTCATAATCGGCCACGAGCGCTCGCAGGCGAGTCAACTCGTTCGCGTCAACAAGCGTTTGTTCTTCGGCCATCTGTTATTCCTGGAAATGTTTTGATTCTCAAAACTCTTTATTGTTTTCGCGACACTCGAGCGTGGCGGAGATAACCCACCAACTCGCCTGAATCGGCGACCACAGCCAATGCGCCCACGTCGTTGCGTTGCATTACTTCTCTCGCGGTAGCCAGAGGCGCCGATTCTTTAATAAATAGGGATGAGTTCACGTTGCGCATGACGTCTCCTGCGCGACGCTTTCGCCATTCGGCGCGGGGAATCTTTTTTAGATCTTCGAGCGAGAGAATTCCCAGCAGCCGACGGTCATGCGCAACGGGAAAACTGGTCTGACGATGCAATGGAAGAACCTCGTCAATGAAGCGACTGATGGGCAGATCGGGCTCAATCGCAATCGCGGGAGTCATCGCCTCGCCGACAGTCGATGGTTCGCGTGCGCTTCTGACTACGTTAGTCGCGGCCCCCAGCAGAAACACGCCCACCAGCACTGACCACAGGCCCATAAAATACGCGTGAAAGGTCGGCGCCAACGCCATGTAAACCCCGAACGCGATCAGCACGAGCGACATCAGTTGGCCGCAAAAGCCGGCGATGCGCGTGGCATCGCGAATGCTGCCGCTGCGCTTCCAGATGATCGCGCGCAGCACGCGTCCGCCGTCGAGCGGATAACCTGGAAAAAGATTGAATACGGCCAACAGAAGATTCCCGGCGCCCACAAAAAAACAGACGGCAACCACGGAATTAGATCCAGCCATCGCTCCCAGCTTAGCGCCGACAAATCCGATCAAGGAAAAAAGAAAACTTGCCGCCGGGCCCGCGACCGCAATCCGAAACTCGGCGCGCGGACTATCGGGCTGCGTCCGCAGGCGGGCCAAACCGCCAAACGGATGCAAAACAATCTCCTCGATCTCGATCCCTTCGGCCAGCCCCATTAACGCGTGCGAGAGTTCGTGGCCGAACACTGATAAGAACAACGCCAGCGTCGTGATGATTCCCAAAATCCAGGCTGATAAAACGTCAGTGGGCGGCAGACGGAAAGTGACCAACTGCAAAGTGCTTTTGTGGAGGTTCGAGGCAATCAGCAACACGCTCAGCGCAAAAATCAGAAACCAGCGATAGTCGATGCGCACGGGGATCCCGTAAACGCGCGCAACCATGATTTGGCGTTTGAAGAAATCTTTAAAGGTCATGGAGGGCAAAGAGCTAAGGGCAAAGTGCCAAGAGCAAAGTGTTAGATGCTTTCGACGTAAACTCTGTTCCTTACTTAGGCCGCATTAATCCAAGGCCGAGAACAACACGTGTGGTGGAAAATCTTTAGTGTTGCACACGAGATGAGTTTCGCCGAAACAGTCTAGCGCCAATTATCAGCAGCACACATACGGCCACAATGATCCAGGATAAGTAGGACGGGAGCTTTAGCCACGCCAACAAAAATGTACCGGCACCAATAAGAATCACGTCGAATACTGCCTCACTATAACTGAAGAAGTGCTCCTTCGGTTTCCGTTCGGCGTCAGCAGGTCGTGAATGAGACCTGTTCATAATGCGCGCTGTGCGTCATTGGCTGCCCTTACGCGCCCGTCGCCTTTTGCCATTCGACTTCGAACAACGGCACTGGCTGCTCTCGATTCTTGACGCTGATAGGTTCGCGGGGCGTAAGAGTGTATCGCGAACGCGCGGCCTTGGCGGTGGCTTCGCTGACTAGAATTTGGCCGCCCTTGGCGTTCGATTCCAAACGCGAGGCCGTGTTCACGGTGTCTCCGATCGCGGTGTACTCCGAACGTCGCTCCGACCCGATGTAGCCGACGGTGACTTCGCCAGTGTGCAGCCCGATTCCGATTCCGATCTCGGGAAAACCTCGGTCATCGCCGAGAAATAACGGTTGAGCAGTTGCACGATCTTCTCCGGCGGCGCATGTTCGGAAATCCGCGTGAAGCCACGAATATCGGCAAACAGGATCGTGATTGTCTGCAGCACGCCGCCAAGTTTGAAAGAGTCGGGATTCTCGAGCATCTGCGTGACTACGTACTCGGGCAAAAAGCGGCTGTAGTTCGCGCGCGCGACTTCTTCACGCGCGAGGCGCTCGTGCGCCCGGACGTTTTCAACCGCGATGGCGGTTTGCGCGGCCACGGCGCTCACTAACTCCAGATCGTCAGGCTTAAATGCGGAAAATGGATCGAGCCGGTCCGCGTAGAGCGCGCCATGCACCCCCGACTCCGTAAGCAACGGCGCGCAGATCGTCGAGCGCACGCCCTGCGAGACGATCGAATCGACGCCGGCAAATTGTTCGTCGGCGGCCGCATCCTGCGACAGCAGCGCCACTCGATCTTTCATAACCTTGCGCGTAATCGTGCGGCCAATGGTCATCTTGTGCGCATGCGCCTCGAGCTTTTCGTCGCGGGCGCTGGTGGCAATTGCGAACAACTTCGCGTCGCCGGCGTTCTGTTCAGTTACCATGCCCTCAGCCAGCAAAGCGACCACGCGATCCGCCGGTGTCGATCGAAAGATGATGTCCGTCGCTTTCTTGAAAATCTTATCGAGATCGAATCCCGCGCCCAGGGTTTTGCTCATCTCGTAAAGCTCGTTCAGGATGTTGGCCTTGCGTTGCAGCGTTTCCAGAACTTTGTCGCGCGGCACTCCGGCGGGCTCAGCCTGGCGCAGGACCGTTGAGAGCACGTCCCGGGCTGACATCAGAACCTGCGTGTGGCCCAAGGGCTTATCGTCAAAGCTAAGATCTGCAGTGCGTTCTTCCTTTGGCTGCTCGAATCGAAGCGAGCTGGCCCCGATGGTGATGCGGTCTCCGTCTTTCAGCCTGTGCTCGAATTTCGGTTCGCCATTTACATAGACTTTGTTCGCGCTGCGCTTGAGATCCCCGCCGACGAGGACACCGTCGACGATCTCGAACGCTCCATCGTCGCCTAACTTGATGTGCGCGTGATGCCGCGACGCGCGCGGATCATCGAGCACGATCTGGTTGTCGGGCGCGCGGCCGATTAGACAAAGCTGTTGAGGATTCAGTTGATGCTGCGCCTGGCGGCCACTGGCGTCGGTGACTTTCAGTAAAGGCATAAGGGGTAAGAAAAGCTAGTTCAATTGTACGATGAATCTCCGAATGACGATTCGGAAATTGATTCTACAAGGAAACGACGTTTGAGCCTAGTAGGATGGCTGAAAAAATTGATCTCTGCTTCCAGTCCTGGCGTTAAAGAAGTGGTATTCAAAGCTTAGTGCGTTCGCGCTGAGTTTTCTTGCTATACGAGAGAGACAGTGCGATCATAGCGCCCACAAAACGGCTGCACCTCGAACTCGAATAGGAGGAAACCCCATGAACAGCCTGACACGCGTGTTCTGCCGCGCTTTGATTGCGACGACCGCAATTGTGTTTACATCATTTGCCGCAAATGCGCAGGCGCCAGACGCGAAAACAAAAGCAACTGGATCGATCTCAGGCCGCGTGACCATTGGCGGCAAAGCTGCGGAGGGAATTTCTGTGGCCGCGTTTGGAGGAGAAAATTTCGACCGGCGCGTCGCTGCCGCGAAGGCCGCGACTGACGGCGATGGCCGCTATCACCTTTCAGGATTGGCGCCGGGCCAATATCAGATCGCGCCGCTCACCCCAAATCTTACCCCGGCACAGCAGGAATCTTTTCAAAGCTATGGCCCTTCCTTTTTTGGCGCGAGCAAGAACATTATTCTGGCCGCGAACGAGATGGTTGATGACATAGACGTAAAACTCGTGCGCGGTGGCGTGATTACGGGACGAGTCACTGACGCAGATAATAAGCCGGTGGTTGAGGTGCGAGTATCTCTTCAACCCATCGCGGATCCCCAGAACCCTGTGAGGGCGCCCGTGCCGTACAACAGTCAGATGTATCAAACCGACGATCGCGGAATATATCGAATTTACGGTTTGCCGGCCAGCCGTTACACAGTTAGCGTAGGATCCGGCGGGGCTGAAGGAATCGTAGCTCCGGGCAGCCGTCGTTATTACCAGCGCACCTTTCATCCCGACGTCACTGAAGCAGCAAAAGCGACCATTGTCGAATTAGCCGAAGGTGGCGAGGCAACTAACATCGATATCAAAGTTGGCAGCTCCGCGGACACCTACAGTGTTACCGGCCACGTCATTGATTCAGAAACCAGCCTGCCCATATCAGGAGTACGCATCGGCTTCCTGACGGTGCGACCCAATCAAGAACGCCCTTCACCCATCTATAGCGGATTGACTAGTGACAACCGCGGAGAATTCAAATTCGATGGATTCGGGCCCGGCCACTACGGCGCCTATGTTTCTTCTGAGAACGATGGCGGCGAGTTTTACAGCAATCCGACTTATTTTGAGATCGTCGATAAGGACGTAGCCGGAGTCGAACTCAAAGCCATTCGCGGATTGAGTCTCAGCGGCGTCGTGATAGTCGAAGGCAATATGACGAAAGAGTTGTTGGCGCAGGTCGCCGGGCTCAGAGTCTCAGCGAATGTAATGCCGACATCGGGCGCGCAAATCAATGGTTCAGCAAACTCTTCGGTTGCGCCTGATGGCAGCTTTCAAATCAATGGATTGAGACCTGGCCGTGTTTCGATAGGTATTTTCACCTCTGGACCCTCTGTTAAGCGACCCACGATCGCGCGCATCGAGCACGATGGCCTCGGCGTTAGCCAGGGCTTCGAGATTCAGCCAGGGCAATCAATTTCAGGATTGCGCATAGTCGTTAATTACGGGACCGGCACGATTCGCGGCATGGTGAGATTCGAAGGCGGAAGCATGCCCATCGACTCTCGCACATATGTCAGTTGCAGACGCGAAGGCGCGCGCGACACGGCGGGCGGTCAAGTCGATTCGCGCGGTCACTTTGTTATCAGCAATCTTGCGCCGGGTACGTACGAAGTAATGCTGCAACTGGTTTCCCCGCGACCGCAACGGCCCACTCCGCCACAGAAACAACAAGTTACCGTTACGAACGATTCCGAATCGGAGGTGACTTTTGTTATCAATCTGGCGCCGAAGGAAGGAGGCCCATGATGCTACGAATTAATACGACGAACGTGTGCTTCGTTGGCCTCGCGCTCTTAGTGCTCTGTGCGTCAGAGTGCTGGGCGCAGCAACCAGTAACCGCCGAGACGAAGCTTACGGAACGACCCAACGGCGCGATCACGGGCCGGGTCATCAACTCTGCCGGCGAACCTCTGGCGGGAGCAGTCGCTTATGTCGGTGCATTGGGCTCTGGTGCGCGCTCCCAAACCACGGCAGTCGACAACAACGGCGACTTCAGAATCGAGGGATTAGAGGCGGGAGTTTATCGCGTCTCGGCCAGCATTCCGGGCTATATTCCGGCGCCGCAACCAAGTCCGACTGACTCGCCAAGCTACTATCACATCGGCGATTCAGTAACGGTTACGATGATAAAGGGAGCAGTGATCACGGGTACGGTCAGCGGTCCAAATGGTCCTGTCATCGCCGCGAGCGTGCGCGCGATTCGGGTACGCGATGACGAAGGGAAAGCCTTACCCTCAGCACTTGTGACCCGTGAACGCCTCACTGACGATCGTGGGATTTATCGCATCTACGGTTTGCCCCCGGGCGCTTATCTGATCGCCGCCGGAGGCGCCCAGCAATTCGGTGGCGCCGTTGCACCCAGCGCATATGGCAACGATTCGCCGATCTATTTTCCATCATCGGCACGCGATACCGCGTCCGAAGTGGTCGTACGCAATGGCGAAGAAATAAATGCGGACATCCAATATCGCAGCGAGCCGGGACATTCGATCAGCGGTATCGTAGCGGGACTGGTCCAGTTTCAAACTCAGTCTTCATATGGCGCTACAATCGGTCTCATCAATGTCCGCGACCGTTCCACGATCATGAACACGGGCGCGAGTACTTATAACAATTACGCGTTTGCGTTCTATGGCGTGCCCGATGGCGAATATGAACTGTCGGCGTCGCAGTTTGTGCCGAACAGCGATGTCATGCGGTCGACTCCGCGGCGCGTCGTAGTTCGCGGGGCGGATGTGGCGGGAATAAGTTTAACGGTCGCGCCGCTCGCATCAATCGCGGGGCGGCTGGTTTTCGAAAGCGATGCGAAAGCAGGCTGCGCCAAGCGACGCGAGACTGCCGCCCAAGAGACGCTCGTTTTCGCTCGTCGTTACGAGCCGGAAAAGAAAGCTGAGGCAGGCACGAAGCCACCAGCCGCGCCTGAGGTGTCGCTCATATCCACGAATCATGTTAGTGACAGCGTCGGGGACGCGAAAGGATCTTTCACGCTGAGGAATTTGCCGCCTGGTACTTATCGCATAGATCCGCGCGCACCGGCATCTGGCTGGTACCTGCGGTCGATATCGAGTGGCGTGGCGCAGACGGCGACAGCGAGAAACTCTAGCCCGACCGTTGCTCGCGATGGTATCACCCTGAAGACTGGCGAACGAGTGTCGGGTTTGACAGTAACGTTCACGGAAGGCGCAGCCAGCCTTCGCGGTCGCATCTCGGCAGCCGAAGGTCAGAACCTTCCCCCGCGGATGCGTGTCTATCTGGTTCCCGCGGAGCGTGAGAGCATCGAAAACGTCCTGCGTTTTTTCGAAGCGGCTGATGAAGGTGACGGACGCTTCGCAATCGCCAATATCGCGCCGGGACGCTACTGGATAATCGCTCGACTCACCGAAGCAATCGATTCAACCAGAGTGAAACTGATCAGACAGGATTCAGACTTTCGCGCCCGAGTCGTGCGCGAAGCCGAAAGTT
>WNFT01001664.1_pt1 | contig 18759 bp, 15 predicted proteins | sample 5400191 | NCBI WGS metagenome assembly WNFT01 (sample SAMN13153359, study PRJNA577476) | soil metagenome | isolation source: 80 cm saprolite under Madrone tree | place: USA:California | collected 2016-06-14 | reverse complement strand
TCGGACCGCCATCCTCCCTGAAGAGAGACTAAAAATGAGAAAAAATACCGAAGCCCGCGTCCTGGTTTCACTTCTTGTTACCTTTTGTTTGTTGCTTTTACCGGCAACTGCATTGGCCAAGAAGGGCGACCGTAACTTCAAGCAAGGCATGCAATATGAAAATGACCAGCAGTGGGAAAAGGCTGCTCAGGAATTTACGCTGGCGGTTGCTGCCGACCCTTCCAACCTGGAGTACCAGCTCCATTTCCGGCGAGCGAGTTTCAATGCTTCCCAGACCTATATGCAGCAGGGTCGCGCGCTTGCGGAGCAACGTGATTTCGTTGGGGCCTATAACGCGTTTCGGCAGGCATATGGTTACGATCCGGTAAATCAACTCGCCGTGTCTGAGATGGAGCGGATGCTACAGCTCCAGGGAGTAAAAGAAGGCACCAGCAACGGAAACGGGTTGCGCCCCGGGGAAACGGTGGACGCAGCCCAAGTCGCTACAGCGACGGACGCGCCGCTGCCTTCCGCGCGCACCGAACAGTTGCGGGTCATAAGTTATAGCGGCGATCTGAAAGCTTTCATTCGCAGTCTTGCTGAGCAGCTTAACCTCAATGTCATTTTCGATCGGCAATCGTTTGTGCAACCGCGCCAGATCGATATTAATCTGCGTGACGTCAGCACTTCCCAGGCGCTCGACTATGTCTTCTTGCAGGAAGGACTGTTTTTTCAAAAGTTGAGTCGCCGCACTATCGTCGTTGCCGACCAGACACGTCGTCCTCAATATCAACAACTTGTGCTGCGGACTTTCTATCTGGCCAACAGCGATCCGGAAAAAGTAAAAGGCCTGGTCCAACAGGCAATACCGCCGTCTGTCGGGCGTCCACAAACGATCGTTGTTTCTGATCCGGCCACCAACAGCTTGACGGTCCGAGATACAGCCGAAAACGTCCGCTTGATCGGCGAGCTTATACAGAGTATCGACAAAGATCGCGCTGAAGTGGTGATGGATGTAAACATCTATGAGGTTTCGAAAAGCGATCTGCTGCAATTAGGCAATCAAATCGGTTCTGCGTCGTCGGATAACCGAATCACTCTTGGAGGCTCGCCCGGCCTGGCTCTTCCAACTGCCAATGGCGCGCTCAACTCGACGCAAACGGGCGTGAATCTGGCGAGCATTATCGGGGGCGCCCCCACTGCCGCAGCGGCGGCCCTGCTGATTCCGCCTTCAGTGTTTACGGCGTTTCAAGCTAAAGACAACACGAAGCTTATCGCTTCAACTCAGGTACACGCCTTCAATGGTGAAGAGTCGAGCGCACGCATCGGCCAACGCGTTCCGGTGCAAACGGCGCAGGCCTATCCTTTTGGAATCCAAACCGGTACTTCAACTTCAAACAACGGATTTCCCACCGGCGGCTTTCCGGTAATCAACTACGAGCCGACTGGTTTGACGCTTAAGTTTACGCCCCAGGTTTTTCCCAATCAGGACGTTCAGGTGAAGATGTCGATTGAATCCAAAGACGTGCTCGGCGCCCGTACGCTGACGCCGACCTTCACTGAGCGAACCATAACCGGAACTGCTCGAGTGCAAAATAATCGCACCATGATGCTCGCCAGCGTCGCTCAGGATGTGCAGAGCAATGGGCGCGCAGGACTGCCGTTATTGGGATTAATTCCGGTGCTGGGCCGCTTGTTTACTTCACCGACTCGTGAGAACCGCCGCGTAGACATTGTCATTGCCGTCACGCCGCGCGTGTTGCGCGCGCCGGCAGTAACACCGCGTGACGAAGAAATGCGTCCCAGTGGCACCCTGCAATCGCCGACAACCGGTTCGCTCGAAGCGATGCTGCGCGAGGCCGATCAGGAAGACCAAATAGCAGCCGCGCGCCAGCAACAGAAAAACGCAAGGGTTCGTCCGAATGCTTCATTCGAGCCGGCAACTATCGCGCCAGTAACTAACAATGGTGCAGCAACAGCAGCTGCGAACACGACTACCATTACGCCTCTGGCTACGAATGTCACTACAAGTACGGTGGCCACAAATAACACGCCAAAAGATGCCGTCGCAGCACAACCAGCGCCTGCTAATAGTTCTCAAGTCGCAAAAACGCAGGCCGCGGCGGAAGAGCTGCCGGCCTTCGTGCCTGCGCCGAAGTCGTTGGTAAGCAGTTCGGAAGCGTCGCAGGTTGCGGCGGTGAATACAAATCTCAATACAAATGCGCAGGCGGTACTTACCAGCATGCCCAAACCGATTGAGACGGCATTAACTTCGATGAGCGCCAACACCAGGTCAGCACAGTTGATATTGGCGCCGTCTGATGCGGTGATGAAGGTTGGCGAGACGCGACGCTTCGCTCTGGAGCTGAAATCCGATGCTTCATTAGCAATCGCGATTCTTGCTTTGCGTTTTGATCCAAAGGTGATCAGGATCAAGGGTCTGGTGGCTGGTACTGCGTTGGCCGCCGATAATGGCAACAAGGAAAACGCGCCGGGCATGACCCAGTCGATCGATGCGAGCGGCATGTGCCTGATCTCGCTTGCAAATCTTCGCAGCGCCGCATCGTTGAAAGATTCGGGCCTGTGGCTCTTCATCGATGTACAAGCCTTGTCCGCCGGAGACGCGGGCCTGGTTTTCGACGCGAGTGCTACCTACTTAATGGCGATCGATGCAGCCAACGTCACGCTTGACTTGTCACCGATCCACGCAATAGTCAAATAGTAAGAAACGTGAGTTGATGCACGCAGTGCAAGGTGTTAGCAATTCAACACGCGGCGACGAGATGAAGGCAGTTCAGCTTTCCGGTCGCCGCGTAGTCATGTCGGTTTCAAATTCGATGCTGAAAAAGCGCCAGTGCGGTTTCACTTTGATTGAGCTCGTCATCACGATTACGGTGCTGACGATAATGACCATGGGCGTTGTGCCGCTGCTGAAACTTTCCGTCAAACGCCAAAAGGAACAACGGCTCCACGACGCCCTGCGCGAGATGCGCACCTCCATCGATGAGTTTCATCGCGATACTGTGGGTATGAACTGCACGGGAACGGGAACGGGGACGACGGGTACAGGCACTGGCACCGGCGTGACTGGCACGGGCGGCTCAACTTACGTCGATCCAAGGAGCAAAGTAGTAATATCCGACTGCACCGTCTTTGGCGTTGATAATCCCGACCGTTACCCGCCGGATTTGGATACATTGGTTAGCGGCGTAAACGTGGTGCCGCGCGGCGCTGCCAATGTCGGTGGACGAGGATTAGAAAGCACCGGCACGTCGAGTGGTAACAGCGATAGCGTGTTGGGCAGCCAGCTCTCCACCAAGAAGAAGGTTTATCTGCGCAGCATCCCAATCGATCCAATCACCGGTAAAGCAGAATGGGACCTGCGCTCGTGCTATGACAGCGCTGATTCAGGTTCGTGGGGCGGGGAAAATATTTTTGACGTGCGCTCAAAGTCGAAAGATACGGCACTGAACGGAGAGAAGTACAGTGACTGGTGAGCCAATTTCGGATTTCGGATTTCGGATTTCGGATTCAAAGCAGAATCCACGCACTCCGAAATCCCCAATCTGCAATCCGCACTCGAGGGGCTTTACCCTGCTCGAGTTGATGGTCGTAATCACGGTGATCATCATTCTTGCGGCCATTGTCTTGCCGCAATATCAGAAGACAATACTGGCCACGCGCGAAGCAGTCTTGCGCGACGATCTTTCCAAATTACGCAGTCTGATTGACCAATACGCCGCCGACAAACAAAAGCTTCCGCAATCACTCGACGATCTGGTTAGCGGTGGGTACATGCGCGAGTTACCCAAGGACCCGATTACCGGACAAGCGGACTGGACCGTAACGACCGGGGACGATCCGAACGCGAGTTCCGGCGAGCAGGGGGTAACCGACGTGCACAGCGCATCAAGTGACGTTTCGTCGGAAGGGACGCAGTACTCAGAATGGTGATGTCATTGCCGATTTCGGATTGCCAATTTCCGGTTGGCGCATGAGGAAACTTGCGACGATAGCAGCAGGCAAAATCGGCAATCGGCATTCGGCAATCGGAAATGATCAATGGCTAACCCGCTTTCAAAACTAATCCATCCCTGGTATCCGTCAAACGCGATCGGGTTTGAAAAGGGCCTGCTCACTATGGTCCAACTCGAGCGCGGCAAGGGCGCGAGCACTCTGAAGCGCGCGGCTACAGTCTCGCTGCCGGAATCCCTGATTCGTCCCAGCTTTGATGAACCAAACATTTCCGATTTGTCCGAACTGGCCGCGGTGCTCACCGACCTGGCGACTAGCGCCGGTCTCTTGCAGCGCAAGCGTTGGTCAGCAAGCTTGCCCGACGCCTCCAGTCGCAGCCTGATCATGACTTTGGAGTCGAATCCGGGTTCGCGCGCAGAGCTCGAGGAAGTGCTCACCTGGAAAGTTGAGCGCGGTTTCGGTGTGCCGTCGGAAGAACTGTCGCTATCTCGCGAGCGCTTGCCGCCTGACGCACAGGGGAGAGATCGTTATCTGATGGTAGCCACGCGCGCAGCCGTTCTCGCTGAGTATGAAAGCGTCCTGGATATGCTTGGCTGGCGCGCCGGTTTGGTGCTGCCGCGCCACGTGGCTGAAGGCCGCTGGCTCACGTTAGATGGCTCAAGAGATGACGCGCTATTGCTCAGTTCGTCCGACACCGGTTTTACGGCGGTAGTTTTTCGCGGCAAGCAGCCGTTGATAATTCGCACTGTAATTTGTGAGCCTGATGAATGTGAAGATGAGTTGTATCGCTTGCTTCTTTTCTATCGTGACAAGCGGGCCGGCGATGGCGAACAAACGGCGAGCCTGCTTAGTCGGCTATTGGTGGTTGGCGACGCAATGAGCAAGGAACGCATTAGCAGCATCTTGCGCGACACGCTCGGCATAGATCTGCGACCGCTGGAAGCCGAAGACCTTGGTTTACAGCTTTCCACCCGCCAGGTAAGCTTTGACTCCATCGCCGCTCCCGCCGGGCTGGCCACCTTGTCGTGGCAGTGAGCTTTAGTCGGCTTGAAACATCTGCGATTTCTTAAACGTAATACCCTCGCATAATGAGTATGCCAGCATCTCCTAATGTTTATAGTTTCAGCAGTGCTGCCGATCGCGAGTTGGTTGCAACTGCGGCGCAGGGTCTTGAAGGCGGTTTCGAAGAACTGGTCCGGCGTTATCAGCGACCGATCTCTGCTTATGTCTACCGCATGGTTGGAGACTACGACTGCGCGCTCGATCTGACTCAGGAAATCTTCATCAAGATCTATGCATCGCTGTCGCGTTACCGGCCGGAGTTCAAGTTTTCTACCTGGATCTACAAGATTGCGCATAATGCCGCTATCGATCATCTGCGCCGCAATGCCGGCCGCGAACGATCCCTTAGCAACGGAACTGAAAGCGAGCCGCAGCAACTTACCATTGAAAGTAAGGGCCTTAGCCCGGAACAACAAAGTGAGCGCGCAGAGCGCCGGTTGGAGATCGAGTCAGTCGTTCATCTCTTGCCGACGGCCTATCGCGAGCTCATCGTCTTGCGCCATTCGCAGGATCTTACTTATGAGGAGATCGTCGAAGTGACTGGCTTGCCACTTGGCACGGTCAAGAATCGACTCTTTCGCGCGCGCGAAATGATGCGTCAGCAGTTTTTGCTGCGTGGCATTACCGGAGTTTAGTTTTCGAGTTCAATGACTAACGACAATAACAATTGTCAGAGCGACCAGATCGCCGCGTTCGTTGACGACGAACTAAAGCCCGTCGATCGATTAGCGGTTGAACAGCATGTGCTGATCTGTGATCGTTGCGCGACCGAGTTGCGCGCCCATCGCACCTTCATGCGTGAGCTGGATACGGCGCTGGCCGGTCGTTTTGATTTGGAAGTGCCGCCGGACTTTGCAAAAGTTGTGGCCGTGCACGCCGAGAATGATATGCGCGGCGTGCGCGATCGCTCGGAACACCGCAGAGCTTTGCGCTACTGCATAGTTCTGGGGTTGGTTGCATTTGCTTTGTTGGGAGTCGCGTCGAGTCGCACCGTTTTTGCCAGTGTGCAATCATTTTTTAAGGCGACATTTGGAATAATAGGGCTCTTCGGAAAGACGATTTACGATGCAATGGCTGGGTTTTCGGTGCTCGCGCGCGTGTTTCGGCGCGGGCTTATTGGCGATGCGAGCCGGGCGGATTTACTTGCGCTACTGCTATTTGCCTTTGCTATTGGCCTCCTTACGCTCCTGATATCACGCTACCACCGAACTCGCGTGCTCGACTAAGCGCAGTTCGCATGTACCTATTCAAATCATCGATGGGGATTGTGTCGCTTTCCTGGCGCTGCTTCAATCCTTCCCGCTTGAGAATGGTTTTGCAGTCCTGTTCATTGCTAGTCGTGCTTGGCTGCATGCAATACGCAACTCAGGCGCAAAATCCGCCAGTGCCCCAGCCGACCGATTCTCCCTACATTATGGAGGGGGTATCGGACACGGATGTTTATGCATTAGGACATTCATTGCAAATAAACGGCACTGTAAAAAAGGGAGCGATTGCTTTGGGTGGCGATGTAATTGTTCGCGGTGTGGTCGAAGAAGACGTGGCGGCTATCGGCGGGTCCGTGATCCAACTTGAAGGTGCGCGCATCGGTGGTGACGTGATGGTGGTCGGCGGCGCCTACCACCACGTCGATCAGATCCCGAATCGTAATCCTCAGGCGATGACACTCATGTATGCCGGCTACGAACAAGAACTGCGAAACATAATGCGCAATCCCAAAGATTTGCTGGCGCCGAAGTGGTCGGCGGCATACATTGGTTTCCGCCTGTTAGCAGTGTTGTTCTGGTTCATTGTGTCGTTGGCTTTAACAGCCGCCATGCCGGGAACAATCAGTCGCGGGATCGCGCGCCTTCAACTAACCAGTTTGCGAGTAGCCGTGATTGGTTTCGTTGGCGCGGTCGTAATCAGCATCGGCGTGCCAACCGCGCTCCATTATCTGCCTGCCCCGATCAGCATTTTGCTCGGGCTGATGGCCCTGCTGTTGATATTGATTGCAGCGCTTTTTGGACGAGTCATGATTTATGCTGCCACCGGTCGTTGGCTGCAACGAAAGTTTCTAAAGGTTGGTAGAAATTCCGAAGCAGTCGCGCTACTTACTGGTACCGTCTTCTGGATCACTCTCTCATCATTGCCTTACATTTGGCCGTTCGTAGTTGCCTTGATTTTGGTAACCAGCCTGGGTTTGGCCCTCACCGCACGTTACAAGGTTGGCTGGCGACGATCGCAGGAAGCTAGCTGAATTTTCATCGAATACAGGGAAAAAATATCAACGAATCAGAGGTCTCGCGCATCAAAAGCTTTCCCCATGGCCGAAGTGTGGGATTTGTGCAACTTTTTCGAACACGGGGCGTGACCATCGTGGACTAACATGCCTGATCGAGCGAGAAGCGCAACTACTTAGGTAGAACAATCATCCGGTTCTATGCGTAACACCTGAGGACAAGCGCAAGTTTCAGTCGCCGGTCCTCGGCGTTCTATTCGATTCGAAATAGTTAACTGCGTTGTTCTCATAGCAAAGTTTGGAGGGGTAATGAAGGCGCTTTTTCTTGCATTCGCGCTTATTCAGGTTTTTCTAATCGCTGGTCCCGCTGCTAACGCCCAGACCAGCCCGACCGCCGCTGCCCAGCGGCCGGGCGATCCCGGCATAACAGCCAACGGGGCTATTGGTGAAGTCAAGGTTATTGACGCCGCCGGCCGGCAGTTGATCGTCAAGACTGACGCCGGTTCGTTGGTGACAGTCGCGCTCGGCGACAAGACCGTTTATATGCGACTGGCGCCCGGCGAAAAGACCCTGACCAACGCAACGAAAATTACTTTTGGCGATGTTGGCGAAGGCGATCGTGTGTGGGCTCGCGGCAAAGTGGCTGACGATCACAAGTCGGTTCCGGCCGTTGCCCTGATCGTTATGAACAAGGCGGACCTCGCCAAGAAACAGGAAGCCGAACGCGCTGAATGGAAACGTCGCGGCATACTCGGCATCATCACTGCGTTGAAACCTGAGTCCAAAGAGATAACTATCTCGAGCCGATCGTTGATGGGCCAACAGGCAGTCACGATTCCGGTTAGCGACAAAGTGGAAATGCGTCGTTACGCTCCCGACTCGATCAAGTTTGCTGATGCTAAGCCGGCGGATTTTGCGGAACTCAAGGTTGGCGATCAACTACGCGCCCTGGGGGAACGCAGCGCTGACGGGCTGTCTTTCACACCTGAGAAAGTTGTCACGGGCGCCTTTCGAAATGTGGCAGGCACAGTTACTGCTGTTGATAAGGCGACCGGCGAAGTGAAAATCAATGATCTACAAACGAAGCAGCTCCTGACGATTGTTGTTAAGCAGGACGCAGTATTGCGCCGTTTTCCTTCCGCCGCAGAGATGGGTGGCATGATGTCGATGATGGGGCGCGGTGGACAAGGCGCCAACGGCGGTGGTCAGGCTCCGGCGGGTCAGGGTGGTAACCGGCCAAATGGCGGACAAGGTGGTCCACCACGAGGCGGCGGACCAGGCGGGGGCGGCGGTCGCATGGGCGGCGGCGGCATGAACATCCAGGACATGCTCGAACGATTACCGACGATTGCCCTTGCAGATGTCAAAGTTGGCGATACGATCATTGTGTCCAGCACCAAAGGCGCCGACGCCACTCGTTTGACAGCGATCAGCGTTATTTCCGGCGCCGATACGTTGCTCAACATGATGGCAGCACGACAGCAGACAGCCGGGCAAACAGCGCCAAATCCTTCCGCGGGTCTGGGCAGTGGCATTCAGTTTGGAATTGGCTTGCCTTAATAAATATTCAAGTGAGAGGTTTGCGACCAGGTCCTAATTATGAACGTCTCCAGGAATTTTCTACGACAGAGTTTTGGCGCGGTACTAATTGTTGTTTTGTCAGCGGCGATTGCACTTGGCCAACAAACGCGCGGCACGTTGCGGGGTGTAGTTTCGGATGAATTCGGCGCCGCGATTGTCGGCGCAACTGTAACCGTTACGGACGCCGCTGGTGTTCAAAAGACAGTGGTCACCAACGGAGAAGGTGTCTACACGATTAGCGGTCTTGCGCCGGGTAAGTATGTCGTGAAGGCGTCGGCGCAGGGTTTTGCTATTTCCGACGACACCTCCGTCGATATTAGCGCAGGGCAACGTCAGTCCGTAGATCTTACTTTGAAAGTTACGATTGAAGAGCAAAAGGTGACGATCGCAGCCGAGACACCGCTGAGCACCGAATCAACCAATAACGCCAATCAAACTTTAATTACCGGGAAAGATCTTGATGCGCTGCCCGATGATCCGGACGAACTGGCGGCGGCCTTGCAGGCACTCGCGGGACCATCAGTTGGACCAAATGGCGGGCAGATTTTCGTTGACGGTTTTTCGGGCGGGCGGCTGCCGCCGAAAGAATCGATTCGCGAGATTCGCATCAATCAGAATCCCTTCGCTGCGGAGAACGATCAGCCGTCGGGACGCATCGACATTCTCACGCGGCCCGGCACCGACAAGCTGCGTGGCAGCATGTTCTTGAACTTTCAGGACGAGAGTCTTAACTCGCGGAATCCTTTCGCCGCCAAGCGCTCGCCTTATCAAGTCCGGCAGTATGGCGGCAACCTCGGTGGTCCATTAGTTAAGAAGAAGGCTTCGTACTTCTTTGATTTCGAGCGGCGCGAGACTGATGACAACGAGTTGGTTACGGCGACTGTTCTGGACGCAAATCTGAATCCGCTGCAGCTTGGTTTTGGTGTTGTCGTGCCGCGGCGAACTATTACCTTCAGCCCGCGCGTGGATTATCAGCTCAATACCAATAACACGCTGATTATGCGCTACAGCTTCAATCATTCGAGCATCGACAATAATGGCGTCGGTGGTTTCTCCTTGCCCGAGCGGGCCTATACGTCGTCTTCGACGCAGCAGAACATTCAGCTTACGGAAACCGCCGTCCTGAATGCCTCGATTATTGACGAAACGCGATTTCAGTTTACGCGCCAGCGTTCTGAAAGCAGTGGTGACATAACGCGACCAACAATCAACGTCAGCAGCTCGTTTATCAGCGGCGGGTCTCAGGTAGGTATGGTCACGAATACAGACCAGCGTTGGGAAATACAGAATTTTCTTGCCTGGCAGCGCGGTACGCACGCTTTGAAATTTGGCGGGCGTGTGCGCGGGGTTTCGATCACCGATAGCAATCCCAATAATTTTGGCGGTTCGTTTACTTTTACGGGCGGGTTGGTGCCCGCATTGGATGCGAACAACAATCCTATTTTCACCCAACCGGTTTTTGCTGACAGTCTTGAACGGTATCGCCGCACAATACTGTTCAGCGGTGCACCCTTCAATCTGTCGCCGTTGGAAGTGCGCCGCCGGGGCGGCGGCGCTTCGCAGTTCAACATCGCCAGCGGTAATCCGCAGGCAAGCGTTTCACAGGTGGACTTTGGCGTGTACGCTCAGGACGACTGGCGGGTGCGGCCGAATCTGACGTTCAGCTACGGCTTGCGTTACGAAAACCAGACAAACATCAAAAGCAACTTCAACTTTGCACCGCGCCTCGCCATGGCCTGGTCGCCCGGCGCGGCAAATAGTACCAAGCCACCGAAGATGGTGATACGTGCGGGTGGTGGCGTCTTCTATAACCGGTTCGGCGAAGGCAACACGCTGCAAGCAAATCGCTTCAATGGCGTAAACCAGCAGCAGTTCTTCGTCAGTGAAGCGCCACTCTATAACGCCAGTGGACAGTTTGTTGACCCTTCGGCGTCGCCGTTGGATACATTCCCCAACGTGCCGCCGTCGAGCAGCCTCAGTGCGATAACGCGGCAGATTACCTGGCGCGTGGCAGACGATCTGCGCGCCCCGGTTCTTTACCTCGGCGGCACACAGGTTGAACGTCAACTGCCCTACCATTTCACGCTGTTTGCGGGTGTATTCAGCATTCACATTCAACACGTCATTCGCGCGCGCGACGTCAACGCGCCTATTCCGGGAACGAACGGCGTGCGTCCGTTTGGAAACATCGGCGACATCTATCAGTATGAGTCGAGCGGTCGCTTTAATCAGAACCAGTTGTTTATTGGCTTCAACAATCGCTTCAGCCGCAAAATAACTTTCTTTTCGAGTTATGTGTTGAGCAAGACCACAAACGATACCGACGGTCAGGGTGGTTCGTTGTTCCCGGCAAACTCCTACGATCTGAGCGGAGAGTTTGGGCGCGCCGCGTTTGATGTTAGGCATCGATTCACGTTTGCCGGAACCATCAATCTGCCCTGGTGGCAGTTGAGTTTGAATCCCTTCATCATCGCCAGCTCCGGGCGGCCCTTTAACATTACGACGGGCCAGGACACGAACGGCGATCGGCTGTTTACCGAGCGGCCGTCATTCGCGCCAGCCGGCACGAACTGCAGTAGTCCGCCGGCGAATATCGTTTGCACTCCCTTTGGGAATTTCAATCTCCGTCCAGCGCCGGGAGAAGCACTAATCCCCCGCAACTTCGGCGAAGGTCCGTCATTTTTTTCGGTTAACATGCGCATTAGCAAGACCTGGAACTTTGGCGACCTGCATTCCGCATCTGCGGCGAATCGCACTAACGAAGGACAGCGACAGGGCGCCGGAGGTAGCAGAGACGGCGGTGGTGGCAGTCGAGGCGGCGGCGCGGGTGGTGCTGGCATCCCGCAGATTCCGGGCGGCGGTGGCGGCGGTGGACCGCGCGGCGGCGGTGCTCTTGCGGGTCTCGGTGGCCCACCAACTGGCGGCGGAGCTGAAGCCAAGCGATACAGCATGCAGTTTTCGCTAAACTTTCAAAACCTTTTCAATCACGTCAATCTCGCGCCACCAGTCGGCAACTTGTCTTCGCCGTTCTTTGGCCAGAGCCTCGCACTGAATGGTGGGTTCGGTGGCTTTGGACCGGGCGGTGGTGGCGGTGGCGGCGGCGGTATTGGCGCGGGCAACAGGAAAGTTACGGCGCAAATCCGTTTCAACTTTTAATTAGTCAAATCAATACGCGCGAGAATTTCGCTTAGGGCAATTGGATCTGACAACCTAAAAAGGATTACCCCCATGAAGAGAATTTTGTCTATGTCTTTTTCACTCATCGCCGTGGCGCTTGTCGCGGCAGCATCTGTTCAGTCACAAACAGAAACCAATGCGAAAGCTGTTAACCCTATCGCGGCAGCCCCGGTCGTGGCGATCACGAGTGCCAGTTCGCCAACCGATCTGGCGCGAGCGGCAGTGGTGGCTCAGGGTGGGGATAAGTTCAAATCTCTCAAGAGCATTGTGCTGCGCGGTTCGGTCGACCTCTACGGGCCCAACTCCACGCAGTCGATTCCCGGCGGCTTCGTGCTGGCGAATGCCGGCGACAAGATGCGCATGGAGGTTGATGCGCGTCCCCTTTTCACTTTTAAGCAGATTTTCGACGGCCAGCAGTCTTACAGTTCTCTTCCAGGCGCCGAGATGCCGCCGGCAAGTAAATTCGGGATGAGGGTGCTGGCTAACTTTGATCAGCCCGGCTACACCGTGACTGCGCTTCCCGACAAGAAAAAACTACGTGGGTTCCGCATCGCGGGCTCGGAAGGAAATGCCACGGACTTTTATCTAGACCCGGCAACCGGCCGCGTGATGAACTACACCTTTACTTTCAATGGTTACAACTTCGGCACAGAAAACAGGAAATTCAAAGAAGTAGACGGCGTTCTGGTTCCCAGTAGCTTTACTCAGCGAATCGAAATGCCTCAAGGAGCCGCCTTCGCTGAGTTCAATGCGAAGGAAATAAAGATCAATCAACCGCTTGGCGACGACGCCTTCGCAATACCGAATTGATTACTGGACACGCTTGGCCGTCTTGCCACTATGAAAAAACCAGGGCCACCCAATGAAGAGGCGGCCCTGGTTTTTTGTTTTGTTTCTCCGGTTACACGCTGGTGATTTCGTGTTCTTTCGACTTGCTGAGGTCGTCGATCCTGGTGATGTAAGTGTTGGTGAGTTTCTGCACTTCTTCCAATCCATCGCGCTCGTTGTCTTCCGAAATCTGCTTGTCTTTCAGCATCTTCTTCAGACGCTCGTTGGCATCTCGGCGAATATTGCGGACTGCGGTGCGGTGATCTTCAGCAATCTCGTGGACCTGCTTGGCAAGTTGCTTGCGGCGCTCTTCAGTCAGCGGCGGAATAGGAATGCGTACGAGCTTCCCGTCGTTTGAAGGATTCAAACCCAGATCAGAAGCGCGGACCGCCTTCTCAATTGCCGCCACTTGTGTTTGATCCCATGGTTGGACAGTCAACATCTGCGGCTCAGGCGCGTGCACCGACGCCATCTGGTTAAGCGGCGTCATCGTGCCGTAGTAATCAACCATCACCGAGTCGAGCAAACTAGTGGCGGCGCGCCCGGTGCGCACGGTTGATAGCTTGCGGCGAAAATCTTCGATGACCGTGTCCATGCGCGGCTTGGTGTCTTTGATAACGTCCTTTTCGCTCATGTCGTCTCCAAAGAAGTGCTGAGTGCTGAGTACTGAGTGCTGAGTAAGTGCAGTAGTTAAGGAAGTGCCGAGTACTCAGTACTCAGCACTCAGTACTCAGCACTATTTATTTACGGATACTCGCGTACCGACGCCCATCTCACCAGTAAGAACGCGAATGATGTTGCCCGGCTGTCGCATGTTGAAGACTATGATCGGCAGGTTGTTGTCCATGCAAAGCGAGATTGCCGATGCATCCATCACTTTCAACTGTCGTTCGAGCACTTCCTGATAGGTTATGCAATCGTAACGAGTCGCAGTCGAGTCCAGCATTGGATCAGCCGAGTAGACGCCTTCGACCTTCGTTGCTTTCAGAATGATGTCAGCCTTGATCTCCAGCGCGCGCAACGCGGCGGCGGAGTCGGTAGTGAAATAGGGATTGCCGGTGCCGGCAGCGAAAATTACGACGCGAGCTTTTTCCAGATGACGCACGGCGCGTCTGCGGATGAAAGGCTCTGCCAACTGCGGGATGTCAATGGCCGACATCACGCGCGTGTGCACGTCTAGTTTCTCGAGCGCATCCTGCAACACTACCGCGTTCATGACCGTCGCCAGCATACCAATGTAGTCGGCGGCCGAGCGATCCATGTTGCCGGCGCTCTTGGAGACACCGCGAAAAATGTTTCCGCCGCCCACGACGACCGCGATCTCGACGCCCATTTCGTGCACGGCCTTCAGTTGTTCGGCGACCATGCGCGCGACGTCAACGTCGATGCCATAGTTCTGTTCGCCCATCAGGGCTTCGCCCGAGATCTTCAGCAGCACGCGGCGATAAGCAAGCGCGGATCTGTCAGATTTGGTTTCGGTAGCGCTCATTGGTCGTCAGTTTCTTTAAGCATCCTTGCCAGCGTTTTGCGTCCCACTCGGCTTGCACAAAAATCATCCATGACTGGCGGCTACCGTTCACAACATTCGCGTAACACTCATCACGCGAAGCGTTCTCATTAGCACCGTGGCTTTAGCCCGGTGACCACGGCCGGTGATCATGAACTGTCCAACCGTTTCAACGGTTTTCGGCGTCCGGGTAAACCGTTAAAACGGTTAAGGAAGTGGAAGCCTCCTTATCACCGGGCTAAAGCCACGGTGCTAATGAGAACGCTCCGCGTCAACCCACGGACTTTTTGCGCAAAGCTGTCCCACTCAGCACTTCGTGCTAACTCACCAGCGATGCTACTTCGCTGCCAAAGTCTTCATCGCGCCGATCCAGCCCTTCGCCCATCTTGTAGCGAGTGAACCGCCGAATTGTAATCTTCTCGCCAGTTTTCGCAACCTTCTCGGTTACCAGCTCAGCAACAGTTTTAGCAGGATCTTTGACGAAAGGCTGATCCAGCAAAACCGACTCTTCGTAAAACTTGTTAAGACGGCCTTCAACGATCTTATCGATCACCTGGTCCGGTTTAGTTGCGTTCTTCGGATCGTTTTTGGCCTGCGCGCGCGCAATCTCGCGTTCCTTTTCGAGATCGCCCGCCGCGACATCATTGCGCGAAACATAACGCGGCTCGGCTGCTGCGACGTGCATCGCAATGTCCTTGACCAACTGCTGAAACTCATCGCCACGCGCCACGAAATCTGTTTCGCAGTTGACTTCCACCAACACGCCGACCTTGCCGCCCATATGAATGTATGAACCGACGATGCCTTCGGCGGCGATACGACCCTCACGCTTCTTTGCCGACGCCAATCCGCGCTTGCGCAGAATGTCGACGGCGCGCTCCTCATTGCCTTCAGCTTCGACCAGCGCGTTCTTGCATTCCATCATTCCCGCGCCTGTTTTTTCTCGCAGTTGCTTTACAGCTGCGGCCGTTATGTCTGCCATGATTACAAATTTCTCCGATTCTTCATGTGTCCGACAAACTTCAGTTTGAGTCTTTCTCCCTCTCCCTTTGGGAGAGGGTTGGGGAGAGGGCTTGTGTGCTTCAAGCTTCGCACCCTCCCCTAACCCCTCCCAAAGGGAGGGGAAGGGACCTCGCACGTTTCAACAAAAAACGCAGCCCGGCGGGAGTCCCGCTTTGAAGGCTGCGCTCGCCGTTAAGTAAATAATTAGTTCTCGTCGTTCAGCCGGCGACGACCGATTCCGCACTGGCGTCAACCGGCGTGTCCGCATCGGGCTGTGGCGCATTCACTGCAGCTTCGGCAGCCGGAGCGGCGGCAGTCTCGCCAGTTTCAGCAGGCTCGACGGCTTCGGGCGAGTTGGTCGCCTCGGGCGTTGCCTCTTCCGCTGTCTCCGCGGCAGGCGCTGGCAAACTTTGATCAGTTACTTCGCTTGTCGCTGCTTCACCGCCTGCGGTTTCTTCTCCGGTTTGCTCCACCACGCCGCCTTCGGTTGCTATCTGTTGACCTTCCACGATTGCGTCGGCAATGCGGGAAGCGAACAAGCGCACCGCGCGCAGCGCATCGTCGTTGCCGGGGATGACGTAGTCGATGCCTTCAGGCGAACAGTTGGTGTCTACCACGGCGACGATCGGGATTCCCAAACGATTAGCTTCGGCGACCGCAATCTCTTCCTTGCGCACGTCAATAACAAAAACTATGTCAGGCAGCCGGTTCATCGACTTAATTCCTGACAAGTTCTTGTTCAGACTTTCGCGTTCGCGGTCCAGCTTAATGCGTTCTTTCTTGGTCAGCTTCTCGTAGCGCCCATCAGTTTCCATCGCTTCCAGATCTTTGAGGCGCTTGATCGACTTCTGGACTGTTTGGAAGTTTGTCAGCAGGCCGCCCAGCCAACGCTGATTGACGTGGTATTGACCGCAGCGTTCCGCTTCTTCGCGCACCGCCTCCTGGGCTTGTCGCTTTGTGCCCACGAAGAGCACCGTCTTGCCTTTGTCTTCGGCGATGGCGTTCGTCACAAACGCGATCGCGTCGCGAAACATACGCTGCGTCTTTTGCAGATCAATGATGTAAATGCCGTTGCGCTCGCCAAAGATGTATTCCTTCATCTTCGGATTCCAGCGCCGTACCTGGTGGCCAAAATGGACGCCGGCCTCCAGCAATTCTTTCATCGTAACCGAAACCAAACTGTAATCTCCTTTGCAATGAACTGGTTTAATGTACTCACCACAACTGTGGGCCCTTATTTGTTAAGAGCAACCAATCCGAGTTGTGGCAATGGACTAAGAACAGTAATAAGTGAAAAGTAAAGAGTGAAAAGTTAAACACGCTCTACCTTTCACTTTTCACCTGTCACTCTTCACGGTTATCTCTTTGAGAACTGGAAGCGCTTGCGAGCGCCTTTCTGCCCATACTTCTTACGCTCTTTGATGCGCGGGTCGCGAGTGATCAGTCCTGCCTGCTTCAAAGCTGGACGCAGATCGCTGTTGTACTCCATCAGCGCTCTCGTAATACCGTGACGAATTGCGCCGGCCTGTCCCGCCGGACCGCCGCCCTTGACATTGATTAGCAAGTCAAACTTGCCCGTCGTTTCCGTCAACTGCAATGGTTGACGAATGATCATGCGCAGCGTTTCGTTGGGAAAGTACTGCTCAAACGCCTTGCGATTAATTTTCACAGCGCCGTCGCCAGCGCGCAGGTAAACGCGCGCAGTCGCTGACTTTCGTCGTCCGGTTCCGTAGTATTGAATATCAGCCACAGCTATATCTTATCCTTTTGGTATTTCTCTTATGATTGGTTGGCGAGCGAGTGAACCTGCGGGCGTTGGGCGGTGTGCGGATGATCGGCGTCAGCGTAAACTTTTAGTTTCTTTGCCATCGCCTTGCCGAGTTTTGTCTTCGGCAGCATGCCCTGGACGGCAAGACTAATCACGCGGTCGGGCCGCTTTGCAAACATCTCTTCGGCAGTCACCTCACGCAAGCCGCCGGGATAGAGCGTGTGGCGGCGATACAGTTTCTGCTGCGCTTTCGCGCCCTTCAACACAGCCTTGCGCGCATTGATCACAATCACGTGGTCGCCAACGTCCATGAAGGGAGTCCAACGCGGACTGCGCTTGCCCGACAGGATGGAGGCGATTTCGGATGCCAAATGCCCGACGGTTTGACCCGCCGCATCCACTACGTACCATTTTCGTTGACCAGCGAGATCCTTGCCGCTGGGAAAGTATGTTGACATGGTTAACTATCTCTGTTTTCAGTGAATAAAACGCGAACGGTTAGAATACCGAACGGCTAAAAAGGTGTCAAGGCGAGGGCGGGAAAACAGGTGACAGGTGACAGGTGACAGGTGACAGGTGACAGGTGACAGGTGACAGGTGACGAGCCTTGCATTTTCACCGCGGGAGCAAACGAATAGGTGCGGGACATCATCGACATCCCGCACCTGAGACCTGACACCTGATACCCGACACCTATTGCTGCGGTGGCGGCGTCGTGGTGCTGTCCTTGCGCTTCAGCTTTGGCGGTTCCTGCTTTTCAGCGGGCTTCTGCTCGCTGCCGTCCGGATTCGTAGTCGAATCGTCAGGCGTCGGCTGGCGCCGCTTCAGGGTCGGGCGTCCAGGCGCGCCCTCATCTCCACTTGGCAGCACTCCGGCCGTTGTCGCTCTTGCATTTGAAAGCCGTAACAGCTTCGCCTTTACGCGCTGAAAATCCGAAGTACTAATCACATACTCGTCATGCTCTGGAAATCTCGCGGCCAAAGCCAGCGCTGAGGCGCGCCGTTCGGGCGGAGCGGGATGCGAGGCGAAAGCGCGTGAGATGAGTCCTGGCTTCTTTTTGTTCTTTGCTTCCAGCTTTTCAAACATTGTGGCCATAGCTGTCGGATCGTAACCCGCCGCCCACATATATTGAACGCCAAGCCGGTCGGCCTCTTCTTCCGCGCTGCGACTAAACTTCATGAAGATGCCTAACAATCCGAGCCCCGCAGTGTTCTGGTAAATCATTCCCGGGATGCCGCCGAGGAAAATCGATCCGCCCAGGGCGAGATATTCCAAAAGTGTGGCCTTGGTCTGATTTTCCATTGCGTGACGTGCAGCCACGTGGCCGGTTTCATGGGCCATCACGCCTGCCAGCTCGGCCTCGTTGTCAGCGACCAATATCAAACCTTTATTGACGTAAAAGAATCCGCCGGGCAGCGCGAAGGCATTAACTTCATCGGAATCGATCACTTTGATAGTGAAGGGGACCTTCGCGTCAGAGTGCAACACAATATTCTGGCCAACGCGGTTGACATACTCAGTAATCATCGGATCATCGATGAACTTTGCCTGGCGATCAACTTCCGCTGCCAGCTCGCGCCCCAGCCGCACTTCCTTTTCGGTCGAGCCGCTCATCTTGGCGATGATGCCTTTATTGATGTTGCGCTTCCCGATCATGTT
>WNFT01001662.1_pt1 | contig 18762 bp, 9 predicted proteins | sample 5400191 | NCBI WGS metagenome assembly WNFT01 (sample SAMN13153359, study PRJNA577476) | soil metagenome | isolation source: 80 cm saprolite under Madrone tree | place: USA:California | collected 2016-06-14 | reverse complement strand
TACGCCAACCCGCGCTCGCATCGTCTCCGCAACCGACTCCAACGGCGCGAGCGCTAATCGCTCAATGTACGAAGGGAGCCAGACCCCGACGTTGGGGTGAAGTGCATATGAAAACGTGGATGCCGCTCCGAGCTAGCCGCCGACGCTGGCATAGCCGAGCGGGATCGGGCCGCCCACCCAAATGCCCTTGCGCTTCGACGCCGCGATCTTGTCCCGGACCCGCTCCCCGATGACGTCCCGCTGGAAGGGCAGCTGGTTGGCGTGGCGGTAGGGCCGGCGCGAGCGGTCGGTGTGCCCTTCCAGGCCGATCTCGTTGTAGCCCGTGAGGATTTTGCCCAGACCTCTGCGTCGTCCCCGAACAGGCCGATCCGGAGTCCTATAAGAGCGCGCCCGGAGCGCTGACGCCAACCGACTGCGTGTTCATTTCGCCGAACGCGTTCACGTGCCGAAGTAGGTCCGCAACTTCCCGCGCCGGTTCACCCCGACGCGGTGGGGTGCGATCCCGCACCTGAAGCGGCCCGCCGCGGCGCTCTTCCGGGAGAACGCAACCGCTGACGTATCGCCCGGGCGCTTCACATACGAGGCGCCGCGCGCTCCGTGCCGGGGAAGCCGCGAATCGTATGGGGCCAGCCGAGCCTATCAACCGCGCATTCGAGCATGATTGGCGAGGCGCACCATCATGACCGTCGCCCGCTCGGCGGGTTGCCCCTCGATCGCCAGCAACGTCTCGGCATAGAAAGCGATCCCAGGTCACCGCCATCCGGGCGTCCGCCGCACGGGCGAGCTGATGCACCCCGCCGGCATTCTCAGCCGGGCAGCGCCAAGTGGCGACGCGGGGATTGGCGGCATGCGGGCACAGCCTACGGCCGAGCCGGCGGACGCCGTCGGCGTCGCCGGGAAAGAAGGTCATGAGCGGCCTCCGACACTGGATGTGCCCTGTGGTTCAATCAAGACAAGACAAAAACATCAGTCAGGACCGCTTTTCTACGCTTCCTGCTGAAGCCCCCGTTCGTTTCGGTCGAGGAGCAGGGCTACTTCGTTTGACGAAAGCACCAATGAGCCCTCGATCAGCCTCCTTTATGTATAATTATCAATCCTTTGCGAGCGTCCTTACCTGAATCACGCACCCATGACGAATTCGGGCCCGTTGCACAGCAATTAGTTGCGGCCTACGACTGTACCCGTTACCGCGCTCACACTACCGCAGGTAAGATATGGCCTCTAGACGCAATTCTAAGAAGGCGGGTTTTCTATCGAGCTTTACCGAAGACGAGAACTATCTTGTCCGGCCAGACAAAAAAAACGGCCGGCCCGGAATGTTTCGCGCCCGTGATTCCGAAGCTCGCGATGTCTTAGTGAAATTCTGGCCATCCACTGATCCGGAGTCAGACACAGACCTCCTGGAGATTTGGCGCAGCGAAATTCGCCAGCTGCAAAGATTGGCCGCCTTACCGAGCGGAGAGGACCTGCTCGTTCCAATGATCAGTAGCGGCAAGGACGATCAAGGATTCTACCTTGTTCTCGATCCTGGAAGAGGCAGTCTGTTGCAGACCTTTTTCGAGACAAAAAGCCGGCATACCGCGCTAAATCAACCGCGCCTCCCTAGGAATCGGCGACGTCATTGGGCTAACGCGAAAAGGCTCGTTAGCGCGTTGGACCTGCTTCACTCGCAGGGGGCGGTGCATCGGAGTATTGATGCGTGGTCAGTGGTCACCTCGCTGGGTGAAGAGCCGGACTTTCGCCTGACAGGCTTCGAGTGGTCCATTCGAATAGCTTCCATAAAGGACTCTACTTCACCGAAGCACCGAATCCCTCCGACCGGTAATGGTTATGCCTCGTTCGCCAGAGACTGGCAGAACCTCGCTTCATTATTCGCGCGACTACTAGGAATTAACGAAAGCCGTCTGCTCGATTTGACTTTGGTGCCATCAGACATTGCGGAGAACTTCTCCGCGGCCGAAGCAATATTGCTACGCACAATGCTCGGCTTACAATCGTCCGAACGAATCGATGCTGATTACCTCAATCGCCGGATTGACGATATTTACTCTGCAATTGCAGCCGAAGCCGCGGACAAAGAATTGAAATACTGCTTCAGTGTTCGGTTTGGGCGCGGCTCTCAAATCGCCGAGTCAATTCGTTCAAAGTCGCCTGACATCGAAACGAATGACGTTGAAGAGCAAATGCAATTTGTGCTCAACGACCTCGGTCAAGAACCGTTCTTTGCCGCAGTACAAGAGAACGATCTATCCCCAATCCGATACGCCTTGCTCGGCCGAGACCTGACTTATCGAATTGAGCCATTTCGCGAGGCAGGCGGCACCGACGAGTTGACCTGGGAATTTGCGTCCAGCGAACGTGCCGATCGAGTTCGCCCGCCACCAGGGCTGATTAAGGGAAGTGTGCAGATCGATCCTGCTTCACTCGATCTGGTGCGCTCGCACGATGCAACGAAGACATTTGCGAGAAGGCGCGGAAGGGTCGCTCATTGGAACGCCCTAATCCTAAAGGCACAGCCCGCCGTACCTACTCGTACTGCCCGCGATCAAGCGCATCAAGCATTCGCACTGCTTCTCGTTCTGGAAATGGCATTTGCAGTAGCCGACGTATTTGCCGTTGAAACGGAGCCACCCCGGCCTTTTCATTCGAGCGACGGTTATTTGTTAGCCGTGAAGGTTCGCGCGGACAAAGGCAGGAGCGATCTTTCGGAGATTTTGGGACTTCGGGCCCCAGCTCTCAGATTTAAAGAGCTTCTCAACGCCGAAGGATTGAGCGAAGCCGCATCTTGGTCGCTGTCCGAAACTGGCACGTTGGGCGAGCGCATCAACGACACTGAGTGGCGGTTTGAAAAGACTACCTTTGACAACGGACAAGAGACGTTTTGGTTCGAAGGATCCGCGCCACAACAGGTTACCGGAATGGCATATCTTGCTCCCGCCGGAATGATCGGACGGACTTCGCAATTCAAACGTCGAATGAAGGCTCTAAAAGCGCTCCGCAATCATTCAGAGCTCCTAAGCATGTTCATCGACAGGCGTTTGCGATTGCAGGAAAGCCAAGACCCCCTCGATGATAAGGACACCCAATTCAAGGAGATGGACCCATCCAAACAGCAAGCTCTGCGCGAGATACTTTCCACGGTTCCAATTTTCCTTCTTCAGGGCCCCCCTGGGGTGGGCAAGACCTATGTGGTTGGAGACCTTGTTAGACGCCGATTTAGCGACGATTCCACGTCCCGCATGCTCCTTTCAGCGCAGAGCAATTCCGCAATCGACCATTTAATGGATGAGGTGCGCGATGTCTTTCACCCAGCGGCACAACCGTTGATGATCCGCGCAAGAGCCGCAGATGATGACGCGCAAGATGGAGGTCTGGAGCTGGACAAACAAGCCGAAAAGCATCTACAGGCACTCGTCTCAAGCCCCCTTGCTCTTACTGCCTCACCTGCTTTAAAGGCGCGACTAGATAAGCTTGACGAGGCTACGAGTGCAGTTTCGATTGGAGCGACCAAATCGCAAAACCAACGTACGAATGCCGAAACGCGTGCCTTTCAAGCTATGATACTGCGCGCCGCGAATCTTGTCTTTGCCACAACCAATTCCGCAGCGATCGAACGCTTGATCGATGAAGGTTCACTCTTTGACTGGACCATTGTCGAAGAGGCCGGCAAAGCAACTGGCGGCGAACTGATATCGCCGCTGTTGCTATCGAACCGACGGCTAATGATCGGCGACCACAAGCAGTTGCCGCCATACGGCGTGGACAAAATCGCGCCGCTTCTTGGAAAAGTCGCAGATGTAAAAAATGCCCTGAAGCTTTGCGAGGAGTTAATCTCGCGTCATCTCAAAGACCCTGCGATCGAAGAGTTGTTCGAGGAAGTGGAAGCCGATACGGACTTTGGCACTCTGTGCGCGGATGCGTTGCGCATGCTCACGATGTTTGAGACCTTCGTGGAGAAAGAGTTTGAGCGTCAAAAGTTGACAAAAAAGGGGACGCCAATCGCCCGGCGTTTGACCGAACAACGTAGAATGCATCCAGCAATAGCCAAGATTGTTTCTGATTGCTTCTACGGCGGCGAACTGACTACCAACCCAAAGATATCTGCTCTATATCGATCGGCTACCCCTTATCCGATTGCCGGCACATGGTCTTCCGGTGTTCATTTTAAGCCTATTACCTTTTTCGATTTGCCTTATGTCCGACTTGATCCTTCCTGCGGTTGTGAAGACCACAGGCCGCCCTGGAATAATCCGAAAGAAGCTGATGCTGTGATAACGGCGATTTCTAAATTAAAAGTGGTTGGGAAGACAAGCGATTCAGAAAAACCCCCGAGGTTAGCAATACTTTCGCCGTACCGCGAACAGGTCAAGCTCATCAAACGAAAGATCGAGCAGAGATCGGACGAGCTAAAAAATCTAAGTCAATTTCGCTCGCCGTTTCCAGACGAACAATATTGCGGGACTGTGGATTCGTTTCAAGGGGATGAGGCAGACGTTGTGGTAATTTCTCTAGTTCGCAATAATCATCATTCGACGCCCACAAAAGCGCTTGGCTTCTTACAGGACGATCGCAGAACGAATGTTTTACTCAGCCGCGCGAAGTGGATGATGATCATCGTGGGCAGCTTAGAGTTTTACGGTAAAGTAGTTGAGTTTGCTCAAGTGCAGCCCGACAAAGATGTCGGATTTTTGAGCCAGTTTTTGAAATCCCTTGAGTTGGCTCGACAGGATGGAGACGCGGTTGTCGTTGACCTTAAGAAGACGGGAAAGAACAAATGACCAAGGTGGTGCAGGTTGCATTCCCGGTCTTGCGCGGAAAGCGTCATTTTAGGATTGAAAAGGGCAGACGTTGGAGCATTGTTGAGCATCTGCTGTTGCAGGCCGTAAGTGATAAATCGGCGTCTGCGGAGGCGCTCGCTACCAGGTCAAAATTGCCTCGCCGAGTTGTTGTCGAGGCATTCGTTAGATTGATGAGGGCAACATGGGTGGAAATGGTCTCGACTCGGACTGGCACAGAATTTCAAGCAACCCCCCTTGGTCGTATTCAAGCCAAATTGGATGATCTCCCAGCCTTTCCGTTGGAGCAACACCGCTGGCTTAGCTTTAATTTTGATCAGGTGACAGGGACGGTATTTCGGGGACGAGAGTTGCGCGTCGTTCATCAGAACGACCTCGGCGCTGATGTGATCAAGCTTAGTGCATCGAATTTACATGCTGTCGAAGATATGGGTGACGTCTTTGCAGCGCTTGAGGGTGAAGATGAGGTAATTGTGGGAATCAGGCCTTCCCCTGATAAACTGGTTCGCCGGTTTGCTGTTGTAAGCGTGCGAGATTCAAAAAAAGTCGATGGTTTGCCACTTCGGGCGCCGCAAGCCCTCTTCGATAGCATTTGTGAGGCGTCGAAACTTGCTGGTTCGGCAACCGCCACGCTGCCAGCGGCGCCGATAGCTGAAACCGATGCAGCGTCTTCGGGGGTATCGGAAGGGGTCTTTCGGCAAACGGACCTTATTGTTGATGGCCCGGACCATCGTGCGTTTCTTTCTAGGACGTTGAGAAACGCTCGAGAGCATGTAATAATTCATTCGACGTTTTTGAATGACAACGCTGCCCAATTCTTGCCTGACTTCATGCAGGCAGCTGCGAACGGCGCGGCAGTTGATGTGTTTTGGGGACAGGACGAAGATCGGAGCAAACAAGCGGCGTCCCGCGCGGAGGCCGAAAAGTTGAGGTCACTGATAAGTGATAGGGGTAGGGCTGACGCGATAACAATTCACCGATTTACGACAGGGTCGCACTCCAAGATTATTGTGAGTGACGACGGTCGGGGCGGTTGGTTTACTGCAGTAGGATCGTGTAACTGGCTAGGCTCCGCGTTCGACAGCTTTGAGGTTTCGGTAAGGCTTAGAGATCCTGCATTTTGCGGGCGAATCGTTCGGCACCTAGCAACAATGTCAATGGGACGCGATGCGGTATGGCATCAGCTGGCTACGGACATAACTGTTCTCGGGCGAAAAATTGAATCACTCCCGAGAACGTCAGAGCGAACGGTTCCCATGAGGATATTGCTCGCCCCCGACCACGCCGCCTTAGCGCTAGAGGCGAGCATTAGAGCCGAGCGGCGGCTTTTCGTTACAAGCCACAGAATCGGCGTTGCAGGTCGGCCAATCGTTATTCTTCCTGCCATAGCTGCCGCGCGAGAGAACGGAATTGATGCCAATCTCTATTTCGGAAAGGGAACCGATACGCTCAGTGGCGTCTCCGCGGGAAAGCTGACCATGGATGTGGGATCGGGGGGCGTGAAAATCCAACCCGTGTACACTCCTCGCCTGCATGCGAAGCTACTGGCGTGGGACGACAATGCGTTGGCTATAACGAGTCAGAATTGGCTGTCAGCTGACCCATCTGATAATGCTCCACTGCGAGAGATTGGCATTTTTATTAATGCTTCAAATGTTGCCGATCAAATTATTCGAGTATTTCAGATGCAACTGGGCGTCTAAAGGGGCGCAATGACATATTTATGGTGATGGCAGATTCGCCTATTGACCCCACCGAGGCGGAGCCACGTTCTTAAACCGCGATCAACGCCATGATGGCGTCTCCTTTGGTCGGGCTGTCGCGAACCGAACCCGCAAGCGGTTTCGGCCCTGGCGGGCTTCCATCCCTGATGCATCATAATGCACCCCTCGCCGTGGGCACTCGTCTCGCGTCCCGCCCATGGGCGGCGCTATGCTGACGCTCTTCGGGTGCCCTTTTAACCGGTCTCGGGGCTGGCGAATGGTCTCCGCTGGCGCTCCCGCCCATATATGTCGTTTTGCCTTCTAAGGGGCGCTGCCACCAGCCGGGCGGGATCAAGCATGCCCTGATCTCGCATCCAGCGTCGGCGCGCGCGGGCCACATCTGCTCGCTGTCGTTCCGCAGCTTGCAGGCTTTTTTTAAAGGTGATGTTGTGTCGGATGTAGAACCGCGACACCGCGCTGCGACTGCCAGCGATCCCTCGCTTGACCATCGCAACAACCACTTCGTCCAGCGCCCGATCCGCCTGCTTGGAAACCAGACTCAACAACCACTTTGCATGCTTCTCCAGCGGCGAGATGCTCCCCCCGCTTGGTTTTGCGGTGGCGCTTCCATGCTCGCGCCAACGCCGCATCCAGTTGATCACCGTGCTCGGGCTCGTGTCAAAGCGCTCCGCCGCCTCGCGCCGCGATGCGCCGGCATCGACTGCTTCGATCGCTCGCCGGCGCAAATCAACAGAATATGGCCTCGCCATTCATCATCTCCCCAAAAAATCGAATCAATGGGGACCACACTCCCCTCATCAAAGCGCCCTTGGGAATCCCCGATTCGACCGGGACGGGATATGCTCTAGTGTCTCGGTTTGAACTCCCGCTCCCGACCCCAAGCAACCCTTCGTTCTTCGTCTTTGATCACGAGTCGCGCGCCCCGGGCGCACCGCTCATGGCCATCGTTTCGCTGCGCAACCAGCGGATCACTGTCTATGACGCCAACGGCTGGATCCTGCGAGCGCCAGTGTCGAGCGGCCAGAAGGGACGCGAGACGCCCGCCGGTATCTTCAGCGTCATCCAGAAAGAAGCCGAGCACTACTCGAACCTGTATGACGATGCCTACATGCCGCACATGCAGCGCATCACTTGGTCGGGCATTGCACTCCACGGTGGCCCTCTGCCAGGACATCCGGCGTCGCATGGCTGCGTCCGGATGCCCTACGACTTCGCCGCACGCCTGTTCGGCGCGACCAGGCTGGGCATGCGGGTGATTGTGGCGCCAACCGACGTGGCGCCCGTCGAGATCGCCCATCCGGCTCTGTTCTCGCCGAAGCCGGGTGCCGGCGCTGTCGCCGCCGCCCGGGCCGCAGAAGCGGACGAGGCGGCCAGCAAGGCCGATCAGGCGAGACTCGCGGCTGTGACGGCCTCCCGAGAAGCCGCGCGAGCGATGATGCCGGTGCGAGCGGCGGAAAATCTGAAGCTCAGAGCCGAGGCGCAGTTGGCGGCCGCCGAGCGTGCGGTCGCCTCCGCAGGCTCAGCCGAAGCAAAGGAGCAAGCCGAGGACGCCAAGGCGAAGGCAGCCGCGAGGGTCGCCGAGCTCGAGGCGCAGGTGGCCGCCGCCAAAGCCGAGCTGCAACCGAAGCTCGATGCCGCGGCGTCTGCACGCGAAGCCACGGTCGAAGCAGAAACGACGCGAGTCGCGGCGGCCGAGGCGGCGCGTAAGGTGGCGCGCGACCTCGAGCCGGTATCGGTGTTCATTAGCCGCATAACCCAGCGCCTCTATGTCCGGCAGGCCTTTCAGCCCATCCTGGAGAGTCCCGTCACGATCCAAGACGCCGATCATCCGATCGGTACGCATGTCTTCACCGCCATCGAGCGCATCGGCGGCGGCGTCGACATGCGATGGAGCGCGGTCTCGTTGGATAGCGGACGTCCAGATGGAGGCGTGGCCGAGCCGCACGGCCCTACGCGCGGACGCAATGGGCGAGACGGCGAGCCGATGTCGACCGACCCAGGCGGCGCGAAAGCAGCGCTCGACCGGATCGCCATTCCACAGGACGCATTGGATCGTATCGCAGGAATGGCGTCGCCACGATCTGCCCTGATCATCTCTGACGAGGCGTTGAGCTCGGAGACCGGCAAGGGCACGGAGTTTGTAGTCCTCATGAGCGGCGAGCCACAAGGAGGCATCAAGTTCCGACGCCGCGGTCTCGAGACCGAAGCCCGTTACGAGCGTCCACGCGATCGCCTGCCATATTGGCGCTCGCCATTCGCGGGTCCGTATTCCACTTGGTGAGCCGAGTTTTCTTCTGGCAGTTACTCCGATGAATCCGCCTTTAGACTTCTAAGGCAGCGCACCAAGCCAAGGCTCCGAGCTTCTCCCAATCATGTCTCCACGGCAAACTGAACATAACACGAACAAAGGACTCGCTAGTCAAGTCACCGGTCGCTAAGATCGAGCGAAAGGATGCCGAATACTGGGGAGTTCGCTGTGCAGGGGCCGATTCCGCCGAGACCACCGCGCCCTTGAAGCGGATACCGACGCTGTGTTTGAGGCATGTGGCGGTGATCCGCAGGTCGCAGCCCGGGAGCTGTTGGTGGCCTTTGGAGAGCCAGCTCGATCGGCTTGTCGAGTTAGTGTCGACTGGATTCACGCGCGAGCGCCTCCAACTACGCCGGTAGGAAGCAGTCCCTAAATGTGCGCAACAAAGGAGACGATCCTAGTGACGACGGCGATAAAAAGGCGAGATGTGGACGGCTTGGCTGACCTCACGAGCGACCGGTCGCGAAACCACAATAAGATGGGGCCACTTCATCAATTCGCTGAACCAGTTCCTAGGGTCGCGTCCACGACGTCTTGGCACAGGCGGCCTCTCATTGGTGCCTTTGGCGTTTTGGCGACGGTAAAAGTCCCTGCAGCAATCTGAAAAGGCGAGAGCAAGGTCAAATGCTTACCAAGCATGCCAAAGAATCCAGGCCGCAGAGCCCTGAACAAGTGCTGGTCGATCTTGCAATTGAGAGCTGGCGATTTCAGAAGCTGTTCGCGCGCGCTCTAGGAAAGCTCGATGCTGGGGAATCGCTCAGGTTCGCCAACCAACATCGCTACTTCATCATGCGGATCGACGAGTGCCTTGCAGGCGTGGGGCTCAAGCTCGTCAATCTCGAAGGACAAGCATACGATCCTGGTGCTGCGGTGACGGCCCTGAACGTAGCCGATTTCGGCGCTGAAGATGATCTCGTGGTCGACCAGATGATCGAGCCCGTCGTGATGAGCCCATCCGGGCTGCTCCGAGCGGGGACCGTTATTCTGCGAAAGGCAGGGCCATGAACAATTACGTTGGGATCGATCTGGGAACCACAAACAGCGCGATTTGCTCATACGATGGCGAGATCGTCCATCTCTACGAAAGCCCCGACCAGTTCAAGGTTACTCCTTCCGCAATATTCATCACCCGGCAAGGTAACAAGTATGTTGGCGTGCGAGCCTACAACAGTGCGCCCCGCAACCCCGGCAACGCAGCAACGTTGTTCAAGCGCCTGATGGGAACATCAACTCCTGTGGACCTGCCGGCCGTCAACATCAGCATGACGCCGGAAGAATGCTCCGCTGAAATCCTACGAACACTTTTCGGCTACCTACCTGAAGCGATTCGAAACAATAACAACACGGGAACCGTCATAACCGTTCCCGCAGCGTTCAACCAGATGCAGAAAGACGCCACGATGGAGGCCGCGCAGTCCGCTGATCTCGGCAAGGTCGCCTTGATGCAAGAACCCGTCGCAGCCGTCATGAGTGTGATGCGCAAGCGAAAGGGAGACGGCATTTTCCTCATTTACGATCTGGGCGGCGGCACCCTGGACATCGCGATTGCTCAAAGCATTGGCAGCCGGGTCAGCCTGCTAGGCCAAGGCGGCATTGCGATGTGCGGCGGTCGCGATTTTGACCGCCGGCTCGTTGATAACGTAGTCACGCCCTGGCTGAAAAGCGAATTCGACCTCCCAGACAACTTCGCCGCGGATCCGGAATTTCTCTCTTTGATGCGGATGGCGGTCTGGGCAACTGAAAAAACGAAGATAGAACTTTCGGCACGAGAGAAAACGGTGGTCTCAGCCAGCGAATCGGAACTCGGGACGCGGGATAGAAGCGGCAAGGAAATCTATCTCGACGTACCCCTATCACGCTCTCAACTGGATCCGCTCATTGCGGAAAAACTGGATGAGTCGATCGCATCAGCACGTGACACGATCGAGAAGTCCGGTCTTAGTCCCCACGACATTGAGCGAATTGTGTTCGTGGGCGGACCAACGCAATATATGCCGCTGCGCGACAAGATAGCCTTTGAACTCGGCATTGCCCCCTCTACCGAAGTGAATCCGATGACTGCAGTGGCCGAGGGAGCGGCGCTCTTCGCGGAATCGATCGATTGGTCTTCGCAGAGCCGAAGTCGAAAGGCCGCGAGGGGTATGATAAGCTCCGGAGGGGCGCTGGATATCACATTCAACTATGTGGCTCGGACTCCTGAGCCGAAGGCGAAAATCGGGATCAAGCTCGGAGGACTAGGGCTGCCCGGCACGGCTTTCCAGGTAGATAGTTTGGATACCGGGTGGTCTTCCGGGCGTATCGAATTGAGGCCCGGCACTGTGTTGGAAGTTGCGCTAACGAAGACTGGCCAAAACACTTTCAAACTATTTGTGTTCGACGCCGCCGGAGGGCCGATCTTTCTAAAGGAGGATCGCATCGTGATCACGAGAACGGCCGCGACGATCGACGCCATTCCGGCCTCCCACTCGATCGCCCTCGAGGTCCTACACAAGATTGGCGGCGAAACGGTGCTAGACTATCTGGTACATGAGGGTGATCAGCTTCCGAAAAGTGGACGCAACATTTACAAAGCCGGCGAGTCGTTGCGCGCGGGGTCGCCGAGTTCGCTGAAGTTCAAACTTTGGGAAGGCGCAATCGCGCATCCGATAACCGACAACAGGTACATTGGATTGTTTGAAATCAAGGGTAGCGATTTTGATGATGGGGTCATCGCAGCTGGTTCTGACCTGATATGCGATTACTCCATCCTGGATTCCGGAAACGTAATTCTCGAAGTTTCAGTTCCGTGTATGGGCGGTTCGTTCAATTCTGGACGCAATTTCTACTCGCGTAAGGACGGGGAGGTCGACTATTCGCGGGCGTCCAAGCTCATCTTGGAGGATGCGCAGAAGACGCTTGAGCGCGTCAGCGACATTGATTCACGAGTGGACGATCCGCGCTTAGACCAAGCCCGCGAGCGGCTATCCCAGGCTTCTGAAATCCAGCCGAACGAGGCGGATCCGGAAAGTGCCAAACAGGCCATGGACCACATTCAGAAGGCCAAGGAGTTACTGGCAAAGGCGCGTCAAGCCAATTTACGGCCAATCCGCCAGATGGAACTCGACCAAACCGTTTTCATGTTTAATGAGAGCGTTCGGAAATTCGCGCGTCCCACTGAGGAGGCGACATTCGACAATCTTGCGAAGACTACACAACGATCTATCGAATCCCTCGATTTCGAAGGCCAATTGGATCAACTCCGGTCCAAGATATTTATGATTCTCTGGCGGCAGGATTGGTTTGTGGTTGACAGATTCAAATTGTACCTGGAATCACCCCATCTCTTCACTAGCCCCGACTTGCATTCCGATCTTGTCAAGCGCGGGCAGCGCGCGCTGACGGGGGCCAATGTTGACGAGGTGCGCAAGGTGGTTCTGGAAATGGATCTCAATCGAATTGGCTCCCCTGAGGCTGACGACTTCCTCGCCGTAACCAATATCGTGCGAGGGCGCTAAAATGGCGACGGATGCTTGGCTGCCTATTGGATTTGTGCTTCCCGATGGCCAGCGTTTGTGCTCGGTCCTCGATTCTGGACCCCGCTGGCAGATCGTGAACACGGACCAGGGGCGAAAGCGTGTGCTGGTTGTGCAGCCATCCCTCATGGACCGGTGGGTCGGCTCGGGATTGTTGGAGCGGTATTGCGCACAACGTTTCGAATTTGGATCGGTCGGCTTCTGCGCCATCACTTCCGGTCCACCTCATGTTCTGACTAATCTGCCGAATTGCCGATCTCCTACCACCAAGGCGGACGCCCTGGCGTGCGCCACCGCGTTGAGGGAAACACGGATGATTGATCCAGACACCTCGCTACACGACGGTCTATATGTCGAAAAGCTGAGCAGGGTACTGCCCGTGTACGAGTGTGATGCCAAGATTGAGGATGATCTTGTGTTTGGGTGTTGGCTAACAGGTGGCTTGAACATATCGATCTTGCCTTTGCGAAGGATCCACAATGTGCTGAGTTGGCTGAGTCTGGAAGATCTCCAAGACGTTGTCGAGAGCGCTGGCTTTGAAGTCAACGAACTTGTCTCATCGAGCGGTTCGAGGCCCGATGTAGTCCGCGCGGAGCGCAGACCGCGCATCGCGCCCTCCGACGGCGAGGGATCCGCAACGGAGAAACAATTTAAGCTTCCTGGTCGGCAGGTTCTGGAGACCTTGTTCAATGAACATGTTGTCGACATCGTCCGGAATCGCGACCGGTACAGAAGTCTCGGAATCGCATTCCCGCCAGCGATAGTTCTGGAAGGTCCACCTGGGTGTGGGAAGACCTTTGCAGTTGAACGACTGGTAGAGTTTCTTGGCTGGCCATTATACTCGATTGAAGCTACCAGCATCGCAAGCCCATACATTCATGAAACGAGCAGAAAGGTGGCTCAAATTTTCGAGAGGGCGGTCGAGGACGCACCGAGCGTCGTAGTTATTGACGAAATGGAAGCTTTTCTTGCGGACCGGAATGTCGGGATCGGATCGAGCCATCACCGAGTCGAAGAGGTCGCCGAGTTCCTTCGGCGGATTCCCGAGGCGGTGAAGAAGGGTGTTCTGGTCATCGGTATGACCAATCGAATCGACATGATCGATCAAGCAGTCCTCAGAAGGGGGCGATTCGATCAGATTGTGACAGTGGATTACGCGGGAGCAGAGGAAATTGAGGCTCTACTGTCGTCTCTTCTTCTCGATCTACCGAAGTCGGATGACGTCGATATTGTCACGCTCGCCCGAAAGTTGGCCGGGCGCCCGCTTTCAGATGTAGCCTACGTGATTCGCGAGGGCGCACGGCTTGCTGCCCGCGGGCGGAAATCTTGCCTTGACAATGAAAGCCTGGTTGCTGCCCTGGTTTCGACGTCCGCCCGGGACGCCGGGGCCTCGCGGGATCGCATAGGTTTTGTTTGAAAGGTCACCATGTCGGGCGGGCATCCAGGAGGGGGAGAAGCTCGCGGTTTCGCTGGCTTGCTGTCTCTTGTTTCCCAGGTATCCGATCAACCGGAGATAAAGCGGCCTGACTCGACAGATACCGTTGCCGACGTATCTGGTCCGAGCGCCGGTAAGCCCGAGCAAACTCCGACTGCCGAGCCCCGAATTGGACCCCAACCCTCGAGTACGGTGCTTTCCAAACCGTCCGGATCCAAAAAAGGCTGGATCATCGTAGGTGCCTTGGCGGCGTGCGTTGGGATCTGGATCGCCGCCGAAAACGGCGAACAGACCTATTCACCGCCGAGTTATACACCGCCGCGCTACAATCCCGCGCCAGAGCCGTCCCCGCCACCAGAGCCTGATCTGCGAAGATCGCAGTTTCCCACGCGCACCGAAGATGTTCCGATTGCAGGAGACGGCAGCCGAACCCTCAATCAAGGTAACATTCGATGGTGCCTATTTCAGGATCGTCGGATCGAAATTATCCGATCCGCAATTCTGACTTCGACAGAAGAAGCAGATGTTTCGAACTTTAACTCTCTGGTTACCGATTATAATAACCGATGCGGAAGGTATCGTTATCGCGAAACCGATATGTCGGTTGTCCGAGGTGAGCTTCCTTCGCGTGAGCCAGAGCTTCGATCGCAAGCGGAGCAGATAATTAATAGCTGGCCAAGCCGGCGGCAAGCATCTTCACCCGGCCGTACGCAAGTCCTGCCCCCGTATTGGCCATCCGCGTCGGCGCCAAGCACCGCGGCGCGACCAACCGATCATGAAGTTACTCGGAGTGAGCTGCAGTTCGATCTTCTCCGAATTGAGGATGCAACAAAAATTCAGCAGCGATTAGCGGAACTCGGTTTTTTCGGTGGGGCTTCGGACGGAATCTGGTCGCGCCGATCGCGACAAGCCCTAAGGGAGTTCAAATCTGTGAATGGTCTTTCGCAGGACGACGCATGGGATGAACTTACAGCATCGCAGCTTTTCGCCGAGAACGCTCGAAGGAAGACTGCCGCGAACACGAAAGGGGCACAGTCCAACGCGGCACGTGGTTCAGACACTTACTACACCCCGCCGCCAGGAACGACCCTCAATCCACTCAACCGCGCTGACGCGACTAACCTACAAAAGCGATTGGGCGAACTCGGTTTCTTCGCCGGGCAAAATGACGGCGTGTGGGGACCAGCTTCACGCGGTGCGCTCCGAGATTTCAAGACGAAAAACGGTCTGTCGGCGGACGATCAGTGGAACGCCGAGACCGAGCGTGCGCTCAAAGAGGGGCAGGCCACAGAAGCATTTCTTGGCGGATGGGCCGACGATACCGCGGACTGCAAAACTGCTCCAATTCAAATAACCGTGCATGAGGCCAAAGGAAACCGTAGTGTCTGCAAATTTGGCTCTATACAGCGCGAAGACAATAGTTGGCGTATTCAAGCGGTTTGTACAATAGATGGCAGAACATCGACTGAGAATATCACACTTTCTATTTTGAATGCCCGGCTGACGTGGTCAACTGAAGCTGGCAGGAAAACCTATATAAGGTGCGAAGGCGGATAAGAGAGTAAGAATCAACTGCGGTGGAGAATCATACCATTGGCCCATCCGATGACTCTATCGACGACGCCGTCTCAGTCGAGAAGCGAGCTCAGGCGCGGGTGCCCAGTCTTGAAGAAACTACGAATCATTTGTTCCGCTACATGAACGTTGTCGATTCTTAGATATGGCAAGACAACGTAAATCCTCTTGTCGTCCTTAGCTCCGATCACAAATGAGCCGTCCGCTGTCCAAACGTGCACTTGGTGCCAGGTGAGGCGGACAGGCTCAGTTGACCAAAACGCCCCGTGCCTCTGAAGGACCACGCCATCGTCCCCTATTACGGCCCCCCCGAACTGAATTTCTTCCCCCTTCTTGAGCCGGCCAAGATGCTCAATTATTAGTCGAAGGCCGATCGCCCGCCATAATTTGTCGATGAACGTCGAAAAGATGTCGCCGCGTCTGAGATTAATAATGGTTTGAGAGCGCTGGTCTCCAATTTGTACTTCATATGTCGTCCCAGTGGGAATGCCGTTAACCGAGTGTCTTGTCCCGCCCCACCTCACGCGACCGATGGATTCAAGGGAGTAAAAGCTATTCCCCCATTGAACGCCATTTGGCGAGATATTGAGCATCTGCTTAAATACGAGGCCGACTTCAGCTGAATAGGTGATCTCGCGCTCCCATTCGCGCTTTTGCTCCTCAGACTTGTTTCGATCCTCTCGGGCCTGCTCGATAAAAGCAGCATCATCATGGACTCGGTCCGAAAACTCAGGGAGAATCGAGAATGAGGTTTTCAGCAGGTCCGTGATCTTCTGCGCGGCCGCTAACATGCTATGCTCATTGTAGAGCTGTATGCTAAGACTTCTGATCTGGAGCGCTAGATTCCTGCTCTGAAGATGATCGATCCCTCTTGTTCTCGATATGAGCTGGATGGGCCTTACCACCCGATTCCAGTTCTCAGCTACGGTGCGGATGGCATCTACCACTGAAGTTACTGCTGGCTCGCCCTGCTTTGCCGTAGCCTCGGCCTTCTGAATCAGGCGCTCAAGGTTCTTCGCTTCTGCGTGGAGGAAGCTCTGTGCCTCGATCTCAAAGCCATCAATCAGATCCTCAATGATAAGCGGCGCGTGATGCTTACCGTGCTCTGTCGCACGATCGACCACATCATTCATAACCTTAAGGAGGACTCGCGTCGGAAGGCGATTTAGGCAGTCTTTGACGGCATTACGATAGTTACGACGCATAGCCGCCAGCTCTTCGTCGATAGCCTCTTCACCCTTTACAGGAGGGAACTTCGCGACGGACCGATCTTCATTGATCTGGTGAAGCACTGCTCCAGCATCGATTTCCTCTGCCGAGTTTGCAAGCGCAAGAATTCGTTCGACCAATTCGTTCGGGGAAGTTTCGGCAGGCAAACCCTCGAGCACGGCCGAAAGTATGTTGGCTCGCGGAAGTGGGGGGAGACCGGCAACAAGCAACGCATCCACAGACCCTCCGCGGACGGATGTCGCAATCTGCCGTGCGCGCGTTGGAGAAACGCCGGGCAGCCATGAGATTTCCGCGGACAGGCGTGCACGTGGATGCGTGAGATCAGCGCAGGCTCTTTGACAGATATCGGCATCAAGCACCAGAGCCTTGTCGTCTGCCAGCTCGACGATGCGGTTGCGATCATCGCGCGTGGTAGCCCATAAGACCCAAAACGGATTCCGGTGTAATGACGTGTCGTGCCCGTAGGGAGTGCTTGAAATCGGGGCGGCAGCGCCCTCTTGCGTTTGCGTGTACATCGCCTCGGCAAGCTCCATTTCCTGAGACAGCGTATTGCACTTGGCCGTGATCGCAGCCGAGTCGTCGCCTTTCAGGGCCTGTTTGAGATCCGCCATCGCGTTCTTGATCGAGTGTCGCTCGATCTCGCCGAATTTCAAGCCAGGCTCGCCCAGTGCCTTCTCCGTCGCGTGAACGAGCGCGTCGCCATGATTTTTTGCTTCCACAGCGGCCTTGCGCTTCTTGTCGTCCCCCGCGTGCGCCTCCGCGTTCTTGACCAATTTCTTGATGTCGGCCTCGGAGAGTCCGCCGGCAGGTTGGATGCGGATCTGCTGCTCAATGCCGGTGGCCTTATCCCTGGCTTGGACATTGAGCGTGCTGTTGGCATCGATGTCGAACGTGACTTCGATCTGCGGAATGCCCCGCGGGGCTGGCCGGATTCCGGCAAGATTGAATTGGCCGAGCAGCAGATTGTCGGCAGCCCGTTGTAGTTCGCCCTGAAATACGCGGATGGTGATCGCTGTCTGGTTATCCTCGGCCGTGGAGATTATCTGGCTCCTTTTGGTGGGAAACGTTGTGTTGCGATCAATGATCCGGGTGAGGGTGCCGCCTGGCGCCTCGATGCCAAGCGATAGGGGCGTCACGTCAAGCAACAACATGTTTTTTACGTTGCCTTGCAAGACGCCAGCCGCTATGGCTGCGCCGACCGCAACGATTTCATCGGGATTGACACCCTTGTGGTGCGCGGAGCCGAAAAACCTGTGCACGACATCCTGCACCTTGGGCATCCGGCTCTGAGCGCCGACCAGGACGACGTCGTTGATCTCGGATGGGTGCAGCTCAGCATCTTTCAATGCCGCGGCGCACAGTTCAATGGTCCTTTGGATGAGATCATCAACAAGAGCTTCAAGCTTGATTCGGCTGAGTTTGAGAGCAAGGTGCCTAGGTCCGCTCTGGTCCGTCGCGATGAAGGGGAGGTTAATGTCGGCTTGGGTCGCGCTCGAAAGTTCGATCTTGGCCTTTTCGGCCGCATCCGTGAGTCGTTGCAGAGCCGAGCGGCTATTGCGCAAGTCGATTCCGCATTCCTTGCGGAACTCTTCTGCCAGATAATCGATAATGCGCCTGTCGAAGTCTTCGCCGCCGAGGAGCGCGTCGCCGTTGGTGGATTTCACCTCGCACACGCCGCCGCCAACCTGCACGATCGAGATGTCGAACATGCCGCCGCCGAGGTCGTAGACCGCGATGGTGCCGGCCTTCTGCTTGTCGAGACCATAGGCAAGCGCGGCTGCCGTGGACGCGTCGATGATGCGTAGCACTTCGAGCCCCGCAATCTTGGCGGCGTCCTTGGTGGCTTGGCGCCGGGCGTCGTTAAAGACGGCCGGAACCGTGATGACGGCCTGGGTAACCTTCTGGCCGAGATGTGCCTCTGCGATCTCCTTCATGTTCTGCAGCATGAAGGCGGAAATCTGCGACGGCGGATAGGATTTGCCGTCCGCCTCAAGCCAGGCGTCGCCGTTGGATGCGCAAACGATTTTGTAGGGAACGAGTTCCCTGTCCCTCTCCACCATCGGGTCGTCATAGCGCCGGCCGATTAGGCGCTTTACCGCAAAGAACGTGCGCTCTGGATTGGTAAGCGCTTGGCGCTTCGCGGGCAGCCCGGTCAAGCGCCCGCCGTCGGTGAAGGCGACCA
>WNFT01003101.1_pt1 | contig 18767 bp, 16 predicted proteins | sample 5400191 | NCBI WGS metagenome assembly WNFT01 (sample SAMN13153359, study PRJNA577476) | soil metagenome | isolation source: 80 cm saprolite under Madrone tree | place: USA:California | collected 2016-06-14 | reverse complement strand
CTTGGCTGGGCAAACCTGAGGGGTTGTGGCGCGCTGATTCGCCTAGGAAACGCGCATCATGGTCTTCGGCTGGGAGCGACTTGATTTGGTGCGTCGATGGTTTCTCTGCGTGGTCTGGCGCTTGGTCCCTTGATCAGTCTCCTAGAAACCCCGTCCGCTATCTCAAGTCTCCATTTGGATACCATTCGTCCGGGCCCGCGACAATCGGGTCAAGACCCCGGTTCTTTACCGGGTGACCACCCGAGTACTGAATGGAACGCTTGCGAGCGTTCTGGCGTGTGGGCATCGTGGATTGCAATCAATCGGTGATCTCGGGGCCAGACGACTGGCCGAGCCGAAAGAGTGAAATTATTTCAGAGATGGCGAAGGGGGAACGAAAGGAGGGAGGAGAACCCCTGGCATCAGGTAAACACTGCAGCGGCAATGAAAATTGTTCATCGTGCCAGTACCCTCCCAACCCTGACAGGCGTCCCGCAAGGCTAGAATTTCTAGTTACTTATGTGGATTCCCATTTTGGCATTTCATGAGCACATGCCAAGAATGCCGAGCCACTTTGTTCCTTCTTGTCCCTGGGAAGCGGAGGCAGGGGGCCTCCGAAAACTGGGATTGGAGATCGCAGGCAAGACCAATCCTTCAAAATCTTACTGTATCGCGTGGGGAGTGGTGTGTTTACCATCCTTGCGCGAACAAATAGCGAGGGAAGCATGAACCCGGCCATCATGCTCGTGGATGTTGCTTCGGCGAATCGCGAAGGACTGAAATCTTTCCTGCAGAACCAGAAGTGCCATGTAGATACGGCAGCAGATGGCGTATCCGCGGTCAGATGCTGCCTGGAGATGCAGCCTGACTTGGTTCTCCTCTACGATAGTTTGCCAGACATCGGCAGTTTCGAACTTTGCCATCAGATCAAGAAGGATCCTCTCAATCAACTCACGCCAGTCGTTTTGCTGAAACCTTCTCCGGATCTATGGGACATCCAGCGTGGGCGCGAAGCCGGGGCGATGGATACTTGGCCTACTCCTCCATCGGTCTGGGATTTGCTCGGGCGCATTCAGACGCTCTTGCGACTCAAGAAATACATGGATGAGCAGGCGAAGTCCGCAGTGTTTGCATTGGCGCGCAGCGTCGACTCGAAACAAAACTTGCGGAATGGGCACTCGGAGCGTCTGGTGGCATACGCAGAACAATTGGGAGAAGGCCTCGGTCTTGGAGACGACGACCTTCACGAACTCCGCATCGCCAGTTGGCTCCACGACATAGGAAAAATTAACGTGCCAGAAAGCATTCTTCTTAAACCCGGGCCCCTGAACGCCGAGGAGAGAAGAATCATGCAGGAGCATCCGATTATTGGAGAAAAAATCTGTGCGCCTCTCAAGTCGCTTCGCAGAATCCTACCAGTGATCCGGCATCATCATGAAAAAATGGACGGCAGCGGCTATCCGGATGGCCTTCGCGGAGAAGCCATTCCGCTGAAAGCGAGAAGGAGCTCTCCATCCCCAAGAAGCCTTGCAGACTCTCTATACCGAAGCCAGGAACGGCTGGCTCGATGCATCCGTGGTGCTGAAGTTCTCCCAGATCTGCACAGACGGCGAATACTTCCCTGTGAGGGGAAGAACGATGCTGGCCTCCTACTACGCGTAGGGGCTCACGGTTCGTCTGGGTATTTGAGATTTCTCCCCAACTTCCTGCTTTAGACCTGGCACTACTTGGCGCTCAGCTCTTCGAGCCACTTCAACAAGACTTCCAACTGTCCCGGTTCCACAGCTGAGAACTCAACTCCCATTCCCATATTTGGTTGCGGGTAGATCACAGTAGCATGCGCGGTGAATGTAGCGCCCCCGTGAAAAATCACAAGCCTGATCTGCGTGCCCTTGGGAAAGGGATTTAGCGTATCGAGGTAACAGCCTTTAAGACTCAGTTCAGAAACACGCTTGCCAGCTGCGGTTTCACCACACGGACGACTGCGAGCATCTTTACTTGCTGGCCTTCGTGGGTGAGCGTTCCGCGGACTCGGGCGCAGACGCTAAGAGCTTGCGTTTCTCAAACTCACTAAGCGGCCCTTATGAAATCTTTATGAACCTCTCAGGACTTTCTGAGCAGCGTCTCGCTATGTTGTCTTCGACTGCGGGGAGAGGTTCGGTTCATCGAACCCACACTGGAAAAGAGCGACTGAGGTCGGGCACTATGTGTCTTTAGCTCCATGACTCTCATAGTTTGGAGTTTACTGCGAACGGAATGCGTACGAGAGGATTGCAAGATCACTGAGCTTCGGAAGAAGACTCTAGGAGAGAGAAATGACCTTATTCGGAGTGAAGCGAGTACTTCTTTGGATTTTTCTGGCCGTCGTCTTGTCTGGGAGCATGGCTCCCGGTCTTCTAATTGCCGACGACAGCAAAGATAATACTCCGTCAAAAGCGGCGCCAATTAAGCCTGATGCACCGGCTCCCGGATTAACTGAGCGCGAACGATGGCTACTCGATCGCGTTGAGCAGCTTGAAAAGCGCGTTGCCGACCTCGAGTCCAAGGGCAACACGACAACACTTCCTGCTGGGGATGTATCAGCCGCGCAGCCAGCTTCAGCGAACCTGGCCACGTCAGCTGTCGCAGCGCGCGATTCGAGTATCACCCCCGGACCAAAGCCAGCCAGTTCAAGCTCGATTTCCAATGATCATGTCGCCTTGCTTGGGCCGCAGGCCACAGAAAAAGGGAAGAGCGGGGCGGCGAAGACACCAGCGACCGAGCCGTTCGCGTTTGCGGACTTTACCTGGTTGAACGGCAACGCGCGGACGAAAGAGTCGCCGATGGATACGAAATTTTTCACGCCGGAAATCCGTGCCGACGTGGACTACATCTACGATTTCAACCATCCCAAAGACAATACTGTCAGCGGGTCGAGCGAAGTTTTCAGGGCCAATGAAGTCCAGGTAACGCAGCTCGGCGTCGGCGGCGACTTTCATTACGATAACGTTCGCGCCCGGTTGATGACGCAGTTTGGCTTATATTCGCAAACCACACCGCGCAATGACGCCAGCCCCGCACGTGGCCAATGGAATCTGGATAACGCGTACCGGTATATCTCTGAAGCCTATGGTGGCTACCATTTCAACGCGCTGCATGGAATCAACGTCGACGCCGGCATTTTCATGTCGTATATCGGGCTGTTCAGCTACTACCAGTTCGACAACTGGGCTTATCAGCCGTCGTATGTTTCCTCGAACACGCCATGGTTTTTCAACGGCGTCCGCATCCAGATTTTTCCGACCGAACACTTGAAGATCGAGCCGTGGTTCACGAACGGCTGGCAGTCCTACGGGCGTTTCAACAGCCGGCCTGGCCTTGGAGTCCAATTTCTATGGCGGCCGAACGGCTGGCTATCAGTTCTTGGGAATCAGTACGCCTTGGGCGAGGATGCGTTGAACACGCCGGGCCGTGTGCGCTATCACACGGACGACAGCATTGAGATCAAGTATTACGACAACAAGGAGAGGTTCCTTGATAAGGCGGCCTTTTCACTCACCGGCGACATGGGATGCGAGCACGGCGGCGGCGTCAGTTGCGCCGGTAATTCTGCGAAGGGGCCCAAGCAAAGCTTTCTTGGCTACATGCTTTACAACCGCTTCTGGTTCGATAACGACAAATATGGTCTGACGCTCGGCGGCGGGCAGATTAACAATCCCGGGCGATATTTGGTTTTGCTACCGCCGATCAATGGCGCAACTGCTGCTTCGGGCACGCCCTACTTCACCGAGAATCCCGGAGATCCGTACAAGGCCTGGGATGTGTCTGGGACGTTTGACTGGATGCCCAGCCAATATATTACGTTCCGTTGGGAGTACAACCATCGTGCGGCGAATGTACCTTACTTCTCGGGGTCCGGAGGCGTGACGCCGCCGGGCGGCAATACCTTTGGCGCGCCTGGTTCAACGGTTTGCTTCAGCGGGGCGCCACCGTGTGGGTCACTGGCGAATACCTGGTTCCCGGATCTTCGCAAAACCGAGAACCGCCTAAACATGGCGATACTCGTTAAGTTCTAGATTCCGAACCGGAGAAATGTGCTCATGCTAGACATCATCTTCTTGGCGGCGACGGCACTGTTTGTTGGAGTAGCAATCCTCTACGTGCGCGGCTGCGAACGGCTTAGATAGGAGCGAGCCATGAGTTTAGGAAATGCGGTATTGCTGTTGATTTGTGTCCTTCTCTGTGGGTATTTGCTTTACGCCCTGCTGAAAGCGGAGGAGTTCTAAGCATGACGGCAAATGGCTGGTTTCAAATCGGTTTCTACCTCCTGGTGATCTTCTTACTGACCAAGCCAGTTGGAATCTTCATGACCCGTGTGTTCAACGGGGAGAAAACATTTCTCGATCCCGTTCTGCGACCCATCGAAAGGGTCGTATACCGGCTGACCGGAGTCGACGAGAAGCATGAGATGCGTTGGACAGAATACGCCATCGCCATGCTCCTGTTCAGCGGCGTCTCGATGGCACTCCTGTATCTGATCGAGCGCACGCAGAAGTGGCTGCCATTCAACCCGCAGAAATTTCCGAACGTGGAGCCTGGTCTGGCTTTTGGTACGGCCGCATCGTTTACCACTAACACAAACTGGCAGGCCTATAGCGGCGAAGCGACAATGAGTTATCTCACGCAGATGGCTGGTCTGGCATACCACAACTTCGCCTCCGCGGCGGTCGGCATCGTCCTGGCCATTGTCGTTATTCGCGGCATTGCCCGCAAGGAAACCGATAAGCTCGGAAACTTCTGGGTGGACACGACGCGATGCTTGGTGTGGGTTCTGCTGCCAATTTGTGTTGTGGGTTCGCTGGTGTTCGTTTCGCAAGGCGTCGTGCAGAACTTGAAACCCTACACCACGGTGCAGCCGATCGAACCCCAGACCGTCCAGGTGACCGGAGCGGATGGCAAGGTCACCACTCAGACTGTGACGCAGCAGTTCATCGCACAAGGCCCCGTAGCGTCGCAGGAAGTCATCAAGGAATTCGGCACCAATGGCGGTGGATTTTTTGGCGCCAATAGCGCCCATCCATTCGAGAATCCCACTCCCTTTTCCAACTTTTTCCAGTTGGTATTGATTTTCGCGATTCCCTCGGGCCTTACCTACACGCTCGGCCGCATGACCGGCTCACAGCGGCATGGCTGGGCGGTATGGTCGGCAATGGCGTTTCTTTTTTTCGTCGGAGTCTCGACGGCGTACTGGGCTGAAGCACGCGGGAATCCATTGCTCGGCGGCGTCGATCAGCATGCGAGCGCCATGCATTCCGGCGGCAATATGGAAGGGAAGGAAGTACGGTTCGGCATTGCGAACTCCGCCCTCTTCGCAACTGTAACTACCGACGCCAGCTGCGGCGCGGTGAACAGCCAACACGATTCGTATACACCGCTTGGCGGTATGGTGCCGCTGATCAACATCATGTTAGGGGAAGTTGTTTTCGGCGGAGTGGGCGCTGGCCTCTATGGCATCGTGGTGTTCGTCATCCTTGCGGTTTTCATCGCAGGGTTGATGGTTGGTCGGACTCCAGAGTACTTGGGTAAGAAGATTGAATCGTATGACGTCAAGATGGCCATGCTGGCGATTCTCATTCTGACGTTCACCATCCTTGGTTTTTCGGCCGTCGCCATCGTGAAGCCCTTCGGCACGGCGAGCATCTCGAACCCAGGGCCGCACGGATTGTCCCAAGTGCTTTATGCCTATGTTTCTTCAACCGGGAACAACGGCTCGGCGTTCGGAGGCCTGAATGTGAACACCATGTGGTACAACACGAGCACAGCCGTAGCCCAACTACTCGGCCGCTTCTTCATGATTATTCCAGTGCTTGCTATTGCCGGAAGTCTAGCCAAGAAAAAAACTGTTCCGGAATCGGCGGGAACATTTCCCGTAACAGGCGGTCTGTTCGCTGGTTTGCTAGTGTCCACGATTCTGATCGTGGGCGCGCTTACATTCTTCCCGGCCCTGAGTCTCGGACCGATTCTCGAACACCTGCTGATGTCCGCAGGGAAGGCTTTCTGAGGTTCCAATGGATCCAGTCGCCCAGGTTAGAAAACAGTCGCTCGCCGACGCGAAGATTCTCACTCGTGCAGTAACCGATTCATTTCGCAAGCTGGCTCCCCGCACGATGGTCAAGAACCCCGTGATGTTCGTGGTCGAGGTGGGCGCCGCTCTGACAACCGTTCAGCTTATCTGGAACGCCTTTCATCACGCAGGCCAGATTAGCTTCGGCCTGCAGATCACACTTTGGCTGTGGTTCACAGTTCTTTTCGCGAACTTCGCAGAAGCCATGGCCGAAGGACGAGGCAAGGCACAAGCAGACACCCTGCGTAAAGCACGGGCTGAGACGCAAGCTCATCTGCTGACGTGTGATAACAAGATCGAGATCGTACCCAGCTCGAAATTGCGTTCAGGGGACATCGTAGTCGTCGCGGCAGGGGACCTCATCCCCGGCGATGGCGAGGTGATCGAAGGTGTGGCTTCTGTCGATGAATCGGCAATTACTGGCGAGTCTGCCCCAGTCATCCGGGAGTCAGGTGGAGATCGTTCGGCAGTTACCGGAGGGACGCGTGTTCTCTCCGACGAGATCAAAGTTCGCATCACGTCGAATCCGGGGGAAACCTTCCTGGACCGGATGATCAAGCTTGTTGAGGGAGCCTCACGTCAAAAAACTCCGAACGAAATTGCCCTAAACATTCTGTTGGCCGGGCTGACCATTATCTTTTTGCTGGCCGTTGTAACGCTTCAGCCATTCGCCATCTATTCGGGTGCACCGCAGAGCATCTTCGTCTTGGTATCACTTCTCGTTTGCCTGATTCCCACGACCATCGGTGGGCTTCTATCCGCTATCGGCATTGCCGGAATGGACCGCATGATTCAGCGGAACGTCATCGCCATGTCGGGACGTGCTGTCGAGGCGTCGGGCGACGTGGATGTGTTGTTGCTGGACAAGACAGGAACGATTACGCTGGGGAACCGCGCGGCCACGCAATTCTTTCCGGCGCCCGGCGTCGAAGAGCGTCATCTTGCCGATGCCGCTCAGCTTTCCTCGCTGGCGGACGAAACTCCGGAAGGCCGGTCCATCGTCGTGCTCGCCAAGGAGCGGTACAACCTTCGTGGCCGCGATCTTTCTACTCACGCCGCAACTTTCATCCCGTTCTCCGCACAAACCAGGATGTCAGGAGTCGACCTTGACGGTCGCGAAGTTCGCAAGGGAGCGCTGGAGGCCATTACTCGCTTGTGCGGAAGCCGTGGTCACGGCATTCCTGTCGAGCTGCAGGTTTGTGTTCGTGACATTTCGAATGCGGGAGGAACACCGCTGCTGGTCGCAGAAAACTGCCGCGTGTTGGGGGCGATCGCGCTTACGGACATCGTCAAAGGCGGCATGAAAGAGCGCTTCGACCATCTTCGTGCCATGGGGATTCGCACCATGATGATCACGGGAGACAATCCTCTGACCGCCGCCGCAATCGCTCGCCAGGCCGGTGTCGACGATTTCCTTGCTGAAGCCAAGCCCGAAGACAAGATGGCGCTCATTAAGCGGGAGCAGGCGAAGGGGAAGCTGGTGGCTATGACCGGCGACGGCACCAACGACGCTCCGGCACTTGCTCAAGCTGACGTGGGAGTGGCCATGAATACCGGAACGCAAGCCGCGAAAGAAGCCGGAAACATGGTCGACCTCGATTCCAATCCGACGAAACTCATCGAAATCGTTGAAATCGGCAAGCAGCTCCTGATCACTCGTGGCGCGCTGACTACCTTTTCCGTTGCGAACGATGTTGCCAAATACTTCGCCATTATCCCCGCCATGTTTGCGGCCGCGTTTCCTCAGCTCGAAGTTCTGAACATTATGCGGCTCCGCACTCCGGAGTCGGCGATCCTATCCGCTGTTATTTTCAACGCGCTGATCATCATTGCGCTGATTCCATTGGCTCTCCGAGGCGTACGGTATCGGCCAGTGGGAGCGGCGGTACTGCTACGCCGCAATCTATTGCTCTATGGCGTCGGCGGAATCATTGCTCCCTTCATAGGAATCAAGCTGATCGATGTGTTGCTAACGTATCTGCGATTTGTCTAAGAGACCTTTATGAAAAAGAATCTGCTCATTGCCGTGTGGTTCACTCTGGTGACAACCGTGATGTTCGGCCTCATCTATCCGCTCGGAATCACGGCGCTGGCGCAGTTATTTTTTCGAGATCGTGCCAACGGACAACTCATCGAGAAAGATGGAAAGCTCGTAGGGTCGAGAATCATTGGGCAGACATTCACCGGCCCTGGTTATTTTCACTCGCGGCCGTCAGCAGCTGGAGCCGGATACGATCCAACATCCAGCGGTGGCTCAAACCTAGCTCCCACCAACAAGAATCTGCTTGAGCGTGTAAAGGGTGACGTACAAAAACTTCAGGCAGAGAATCCAAATGTTCCGATCCCCGTCGACTTAGTGACAGCCTCGGGGTCCGGGCTGGACCCGCATCTCTCTCCTGCGGCTGCAGAATTCCAGATTCCTCGCGTTGCTCACTCGCGTCGCATGAAAGAAGAAGACGTGCGCGCGCTTGTCGAGAGACATACGAAGGGCCGCGACCTTGGATTCCTCGGCGAACCGCGCGTGAATGTGTTGGAGCTGAACCTGGATCTCGACAGTCTTCATCTGGCGCGATAACCGTCACGATTTGCGACGTGGACGTTTTTCGGAGGTTATGCTTGGAAACTGAAATCGGTAGCCCATCCAAGGTTCGGTCAGAATGTAGCGAGGATGCGCCACGCATCAACCGCATCTCGGAACGTCTCGCCTTCTATCGGGATGGAAACACTGCCGCGACGTCTATTGACCTCTGCCATAAACAGATCTTGCTCCCGGCGAGCGGGACGCCCACCCAGGGCAGGGCGCCCTTGGGATGCGCTATCCAATTTCCAACAGACTGACAGTGTCCAAGGGATTCGACAGACAACTCTCGCCTGTTGAGGGTTAAGTCCTCCCCGCATAAGTCCGTATCCTCCTTGCCGCCAATATCTTGCATGAATACTCGGTTCCCTTCGCGAAACGGCGCCACACATGCTTTTGAACAATTTGGAAGTTGAAATCGAAAGCGCGGCTCAGACTAAGGGCGATTCATCATGAAACCAATCACACAGGAAAACGGCAGGCTTGGATTTGTCGGAATCGGCTATATGGGCCGGCCGATTGCGCGGAGGTTGCTTGAATCCGGCTTTAAGCTGACAGCCTACGACCGGGAGCACAGTAAGTCAGAGGAATTAACTCAATATGGCGGCACTGTCGCGCAGAGTGTTTCGAAACTTTCCTCCAGTTGCAACGTCGTGTTGTCGTGCCTACCGAGCGATGAGGCTGTCCTGGACACTTATACAGGACCTGACGGCGTGTTCGCCAATGTACAGCGCGGCTCTCTTGCCATCGACCTGAGCACGGTGTATCCCGAGACCTCGCAGCAACTCTCGAGACTCGGTTCCGAGCGCGGAGTGGAGGTTCTCGACGTGACTATATCGGGGAGCACCCCTGCCGCCGAAAACGGGTTGCTGACTCTGTTCGGGGGCGGAAACAAGGAATGCTTCGACGGCGCTGAGTCGATCTTTCGCGTTATCGCCAAGAAGTATTTTTATCTTGGAACAAGCGGCTCTGGAGCGACGATGAAGCTTGTGGTGAACACCTTACTGGGAATCGGAATGCAGGCGATTGCCGAAGCCGTTGCACTCGGTGAGAAGGCCGGTCTTGATCGCAATCGTTTGCTGGATGTGTTGGCCCAGACTGCAGTGATCGCTCCAGCGCACGCGGGCAAACTGCAAAGAGCGATGAAGAGGGACTACAGCCCGCAATTCCCGATTCGGCTAATGAACAAGGATTTCGGGTTGATTCTGAATCTCGCGGTTGCCGTTGGCGCGCGAATGCCCGCGGCGGAGGTTGCCTTTGAGATCAATGCAAGGCAATCGGGCGAAGGAGCGGAACAAGATTTTTCAGCGGTGATTCTGCAAATGGAGAAGCGTGCGCATTTGGGTTCCAGCGGCAATGAGCGGACATGATCCGGCGTCGATTAGACAGGGCATTGACGTAGTTGGCTGAACTTCATTCCCTTTCATAGGTTTTGGCGAGGGTAGGAAATGATTCAACTGAAGGTGAACGGAGTTGAGCGGTCTTTCGGCGGTGAACATGAAATGCCGCTGCTTTGGTACCTGCGTGACGTTTTAGGGTTGACCGGATCAAAATTTGGCTGCGGCATTGGGGTTTGCGGCGCACCGCAGTTTCTTGACGTATGTGGCAACGGTCGTTGAGGTCGAGGTCAATGACCACGGTGAGGTCCGGATCGCTCGCGTGGATACTGTTCTGGATGCAGGCTTGGTAGTAAATCCAGAAGCAACCCTCGCCCAGTTTGAGGGCGCAGCGGTGTTCGGCACAAGTATTTTCAGGTTATCCGGTAGCTCGGATTGGAGAGGCGCCCTATCAGAGGAACGTATACATCGTTGATAGCGACGCCCCTCCGGCGGGAGTCGGTGAGCCAGGGGTACCGCCGTTTGTAGCGGCGTTGTGCAACGCTATTTTTGCCGCAACCGGCAAGCGAGTGAGAGGTCTGCCGATCACAAAGCTAGGCATGAGTTGACGATCCGGGCGCTTTTGGATGGGGACCTGTCCTGATCTGGAACGGAAAATTGAAAGTAAGGGAAAAGCCATGAGCCAAGATAAACGTCAACACCACATGATGTTTGGCACTTTAATTTTGCTGGCGATTTTCGTTGGTCTTACACTTTTTGTTGTTTCGATTGTGCAAGCAAACCCCGCTCCAGACAGTGCGGCCATCAGTGCGACGTTTCCGACGAAATGCCCAGTGTGCCACGGTCAAGATGTAGGCGGCTCTGAGGTCGGAAAAAGCATGAACGTTCCGGACCTTCGGTCGCCGGCGGTCCAAAAGCTGCCGGACGCGGAAACTTGCTCAGGTCATTGCCAACGGCAAGGGCGGAATGCCCTCATTCAAGAATTCGCTCAGCGAGGATCAGATTCACTCGATGGTTTCCTGCGTTCGCTGGCTGCATCAAAAGAAATAGGTCGCACCCTGTATACCGCGGTCGTCGCAACTGGAAATGGATTCTCATCCTTCGGGCGTGAGGCGGTCGAAAAGGGAGGTTCGTCATGAATAACAAGAAAAATCAGCCATGCCAAGAGGATGCTGGTCATCCAAATCTCGCCCAAGATCCGAGAACTAATGACGCCGTAGACGGCGGCATTTCCCGGCGGGGATTCCTGGGGTTTGCGGCAGCGTCCATTTTCCTGGCGCACGCTGGGCAGCAATCCCCGCGATCGGAGTCCAGGAACGGCATTCCTTACCGCACCTTGGGCCGCAGCAAAGAGAAAGTTTCGCTTATAGGACTCGGTGGCTATCATCTTGGCAATCAGGCGGATCCCCAGGAAAGCATTCGCATCATCCGCACGGGCCTCGACGAGGGTGTCAACTTTCTCGACAACTGCTGGGACTACAACGGCGGCGAGAGTGAAATCCGCATGGGCAACGCGCTGCGCGACGGTTATCGCCAAAAGGCGTTTCTGATGTCCAAGATTGACGGGCGCACCAAAGCTGCCGCTGCCAGTCAAATCAACGAGTCTCTGCGCCGCCTTCAAACCGACCGGATCGATCTGCTCCAATTCCACGAAGTCATTCGCGACACCGATCCGGATCGCATTTTTGCCGAAGGCGGAGGAATGGAGGCCGTCCTGGAGGCACGAAAGGCGGGCAAAGTCCGTTTCATCGGCTTCACGGGTCACAAGAGCCCGGACATCCATTTGAAAATGCTGGCCACCGCTTCAAAGCACGGCTTCACGTTCGATGCCGTTCAAATGCCTCTCAACGTAATGGACGCGCACTTTAATAGTTTTGAAGCGAAAGTGTTGCCGGTCTTGGTTAAGAACGACATCGGTGTGCTCGGTATGAAGCCTATGGGTGACCACATTATTCTCGAGAGCAAAACAGCCACCCCTGTGGAGTGCCTTCACTATGCTATGAACCTTCCGACCAGCGTTGTTATCACGGGGTGCGACTCGCTTCCGATTCTTCAGCAAGCTCTCCAGGCGGCCCGCAGTTTTCAACCGATGAATTCTTCCCAAGTTGCTGCGCTTTTGGCAAAAACAGCAAAGGCTGCGGAAGGGGGGCGGTTCGAGCTTTATAAAACGAGCCGCCGGTTCGACGGCACCTACGCCAACCCCCAGTGGCTTGGCTAGAAACACACCGATTTGTAAATAAGCAAGGAGATCCGGACAGTCAGCTTGGGGTAAAGTTAAGCGGAAAATTTTGGAGGTCATTATGAACAAGAAAGAACTTTCTGCAAATGCGGCTGGGAATGTTTCGTTGGGCGGGGAAATTTCCGTGCATCGTCTCGGCTTCGGGGCAATGCGCCTTACCGGCGAAGGCATATGGGGACCCCCGAAAGATCGCAAAGCAGCTTTGGCGGTTCTTCGCCGGGCCGTCGAGCTTGATATCAATTTCATCGATACCGCGGACTCCTACGGTCCAAATGTAAGCGAGGAACTGATTGCCGAAGCGTTGTTTCCTTACCCGGCTGGCCTTGTAATTGCCACCAAGGGAGGCTGGAACAGGCCCGGCCCGAACCAATGGACCCACGATGCAACTCCCTCGCACCTTCGCAAAGCCGTTGAGGGAAGCCTCAAGAGACTGCGTGCAGGATGTATCGACGTATATCAACTGCATATTCCGGATCCGGTCGTCTCATTTGAAGCCTCAGTGGAAACCCTGGCTCAACTGCGGAACGAAGGCAAGATTCGCCTGATCGCGTTGTCCAACGTCACCCAAGAGCACATCGAACGAGCACGCAGAATTGTCCCTATCGTTTCTGTGCAGAACCGTTATAGCTTTGCGGACCGAGAATGGGACTACGTGGTGGATTATTGTGAGCGCAATGGAATTGCTTTTATTCCGTGGTTCCCCCTGGGAGCAGGCAAAGTTGCTGGCGACGTGCTGAACCAAATTGCTCTGGCACACCGCGCGAGCCCCACGCAAATAGCGCTGGCCTGGCTCCTGCGGCGATCCCCCAACATGCTACCCATCCCTGGGACTTCCTCGATCGAACATCTCGAGCAGAATGTTGCGGCAGCTTCCCTGCGCTTAGCTGAAGAAGAGTACGAGAAGCTTTCTGGGGTTCCCGAGCTCGTGGGATCACGGTGACGCCGTTTTCACCGACGCAGCCACGGTCATCCTGTCTCGGCAAGTCACTGAACCTCTCGTAAGCCTCAAAGAAGGCGTGGATCACGCTGCAACAAGGAATTATCATATCCACTTCGAACTGGATGGAGACGGCGAAGCAGCGGAACTTGCAAGAAACGCCCAAAACCTAACTTCATTCTTGCGGAAAAAGCGGTAGCGCTGGGATGGCGCGTGCATCAAGCGGGGTGATGGCGAATGAAACAAGGATGGTGCCTATGAAGCTGGGCGGAATCGTCAGGATGGTCCTGTTTGGATTCCTGGTGCCAGGAGTGGCGGCTCAGATGTCATGGCAGAGTCCGCCATCGCCCGAGCGCGGGGCGGAACGTAGTTCACGGTCATCGCAAGGAAAGCCGCAAGTGAAGTTGAAGCGGTTTTCCCTCTTGAGCGGAACCTTGATTGATGTCTCGCCGGACTGGATCGAGCGCGAGCAGATGACGCTGCCGCCTTCGCCCCGGCTGGCACGGTTTGCTCCACAAGTGACGTTCTTGGAATTCATGGCGCTGGAAAATCCGAAAATGCATTCGGCCTTACGGATTGCAACGACCACCAATCCGTTCCTGGGAGACGATGAGGTCGCACTGGATGTGCAGATGCATAGCGCCGCCGGTTCGGGCAACGGCCTGGGGGATTATCTATTCTATTTTTTCTTTTCGCCGCCGCGGGATTGTTTGGATGGAGGCTCGGAGACTTACAGGAAAGCAAAGAGCCAAGCAGAATTACCGGATCAGACTACGGTTTCGCCGAATTTGAGTATTCGCACCGACTGTAAACACGCCCCCACGCTGGCGGATTTTTATTCAAGAGAGTTGAGCCCGGGCGTATTGTTTCAAGCCACGAATGGAGTGGAGCGCGCGAGCGGGATTTACCCCGAGTTCTATCTGACGCCGATGGAAAAAGTGGAGGCGAACGGGCTGACTTTTTACGTATTTGAGGCGCAGGGCCGTAAACAGCTCGATCTGCCGACGGTGAACCACTTCAACTTGCCCGACGAAATGCAGGGCGCGCAGGCGGATTTCTTCTGGGCGGTAGGCGCACCAAGTCCGTTTCCGTTTTTTCGGGACCCGCAGAGGAAGAATGTTCCGCTAATCCAAGTGGCGTATGCTGGAATCGGGCTGGGGTCTGATAAACGGGACATTTTCATGCGGTTGCTGCGGCAAGTCCACTCGCTCTGAAGCTGGCCCAAAGAAATGCTTTCCCTGAACGGTCTCACGCAGCCGCGGATTCACTTGGCGAGAACAGTAGCGTCGACGAAAACCACATCCGACCCATCGTCTCGCGAAATGGTCGACTTTACATGCTAACAGCGCTGTGCCTCGGGTTGACCGACAGTGTAGAGTCCGCGCAGGAATCCAGTATTCAGGTTTCTGCGTAACTTCCGGCGTCCTTGAAAAACGCGTGCTTTCACGGCGGTAATTGAGGTGCCGAGAATCTGAGCCGTGTCTTTGACAGATTGTTCTTCGATGTCGCGAAGCAGTATCGTCGTTCGAATTGTCGGACCTAGGCGATTGATTGCCTCGGTCAGGAGTTGCATGCGCTCGTGCTGCGAACAGGACTCTTCGGGATTGGGACTCTGGTCAACGAACGCCTCCGAACTAGACTTCATGCCATCGTCAGGGTTCTCGGGCAAGACTTCGAAAACTCCCCGCCTTCGACGCAGCAACATGAACGCTTCATTCATGGCGATACGTGTTAGCCAAGTAGAGAACTGCGCCCTTTCTTGAAAGGCATCGAGATGAAGGAAAGCCTTGTGAAAACTTTCCTGCGCCACATCTTCGGCATCCTCCCGGTTAAGCGTAATGCGTTGCGCCACCGCCAGAACTCTCTGCCTATGACGAAGAACCAATTCCTCGAAAGCCTGCATATCTCCGCGCTTTGTGGCAGCCACCAGCGTGCCGTCGGAGTGTTTGTCTATACTGGCCGTACAAGACGTTTTCATGAATGCGATCCTCCACCGCCCTTGCGACACAAAGTAAAGAAGCTAACTAGCGCGCGAGCCACAGCGCATATCGAAAGGACTGGAATATGGTCCACTGACGGTGGGCGCGCAGAATGCGATACCAGTCGAGAATGGATAGGGGTTTCATGGCGCACTCCTTTCTGCGTCCCGTTTTCTGGTCTGGCGTCGCTGTCACGTTGACGCTTTGCTCGCGGCGAATTCTATTCGCCGGGAAAATGCCAGCCACCACTGAGGAGGCAATCTGGATGCCAGAGACTGTGATTGACAAATACAGCTTGGAAATTGCTGGCAAAGCGGGAGATGCGCCGATTGATGAGTCCTTGGGCGTTTGATAGCAGGGAGCAACACTTTGCTTCGCCGGAGCAGAAGTATGTCCAGATTCAATCCCCTTATGTGGCCCAAGCCGCCTGGGTTTTGGAGCTATGGGATTGGTGTTCTCTCGGTTGCCGCAGCCTTGGTCATTTCGCGGTTGCCAGCGGTTCATTTGCAGGATGCTCCTGTGTCACTCTTTCTTTGCGCCGTCATATTGAGTGCTTGGTTCGGCGGAGTCGGACCGGGATTACTCGCGACGGCACTCTCCGCCCTCGCTTTCAATTATTACTTCCTGCCTCCGGTCTATTCGTTGGGTCCAAAGCCCGAAGAAATACCACGCCTTGTCATCTTCACGGTGTCAGCCCTCTTTGTCGGATTGCTGAGCGCTGCGCAAAGGAACGCTACAGAATCGCTCAGGCGCGCGCGCGATGACTTGAGAGGAACAGTTCAAGAGCTTCAGAAAAGTAACCAGGCATTGCAAACAGAGAGCCTTGAGCGCAAGCATGCGGAAGAAGCGCGGCGGGAGGCGCAGGCGGAACTGGCACGCGTCAGCCGGGTGACCACCATGGGAGAACTGACCGCTTCCCTGGCGCACGAGGTGAATCAACCGATTGCCGCTGCCGTCACCAATGCCAATACCTGCCTGCGCTGGCTTACGCGCGATCGCCCCGACGTGGAAGAAGCACGTGCGGCTGCCATGAGAATCGTGAAAGATGGAACGCGTGCGGCAGAAATCGTCAAGCGAATCCGCCTGCTCTTCAAGAAGAGTACTCCGCAGCGGGAGCTGGTGGACGTAAACGAAGCCGTTCGAGAGATGATCGTCCTCTTGCGCAGTGAAGCAACGCGATACAAAATAACCGTCCGGATGGAGCTAGCCGAAGATCTTCCCCGGATCATGGGAGATCGTGTGCAATTGCAACAGGTCCTGATGAACCTCATCGTGAACAGCATTGATGCGATGAAGGAAGTGGATGGGACGCGCGAGTTGGCCGTCAAGTCGCAGAGAACGAAGAAAGAAGAAGTTCTGGTGTCCGTGTGCGATACCGGTGTAGGGCTTCCCCCGCAGCAGGCGGACCGGATCTTCAATGCGTTTTTTACGACGAAGGCGCACGGGACGGGAATGGGGCTTCGCATCAGCCGGTCCATCGTTGAATCGCATGGCGGGCGCTTGTGGGCTGCCGACAACTCTCCGCACGGCGCAAGTTTTCATTTCGCTCTACCGACTAAAATCGAGGCAAAGGAATGAGCGCCAGCCTATAAGATCTCTATTGATACCACAGCAGCCGAGTCGCATGATGTGCCGGTGGCGGGATGTTTGGCGCTGGGTGCAGGTCGATTCTTTCTCTGCCGCGAGCGGCTGGACCGTTGCGGCCGCCTGCCCAAGGAGGACCCTATGGCTCCCACTTATAATCGTGAGAAGTCCAGTCGAGCAACGCCGAGTGAGGCCAGCCAACCCATTCGGTTCGCAGGCTCGGTGCTTGGCGCGAAACGTCATGTCTGCGCGTTCTTCCACAGCCCCGACGAAGAATACAGGGTGTTGCTTCCGTTCATCAAAGAGGGTTTCGAGCGGGGCGAGAAGGCGTTCCACATCGTCGATCCCAAGCTTCGTACGGAGCACGCCCAGCGACTCGCGTCGGCTGGCATCGATGTGGAGGCGGCGGAAAAGAGCGGTCAGTTCGAGCTACGCAACTGGGCTGACGCCTATCTACGGGATGGTCACTTCGATCAGGACCGGATGCTCGCCCTCATCCAGGAGGTCCTTGACGGCGGCATCGAGCAAGGGTTCGCGCTGACCCGGCTGGTCGCCCATATGGAATGGGCCCTTGAAGATCGACCGGGAGTCGACGACCTGGTGGAGTACGAGACGAGGCTGAATTATGTGTTGCCTCGCTATAAGGACCCGGTCATATGACTGTACGATCTCGCCAAGTTTGGCGGGGAGATCGTCGTCGACATCATGCGGACCCACCCGATGATCATCATCGGCGGCATCCTCCAGGAGAACCCGTTCTTCGTTCCGCCGGATGAATTCTTGCGGATGCTGCGCGAACGAGACACCACGCGCGACACGCCGCCCCCATCAGTGGTCTGATGTGGAAGTGGAAATGGAAAAGACAGCCGATGAGGTCAAGCGCCTTCAAAGCTGTATCAACGATCTGATCAGCGTTCTGGCCCTTGCCGCCATTTGGAGTGGCAGCGAGTCATGCCAAATGCTCGGCACGTTGCTCGACTCTCTCCTTGCCATCCTGCGCCTCGATTTCGCGTGCGCCCGTCTGAACGACTCGATTGACGGTTCGCCAGTCGAGGTGGTCCGGTTGGCCCAACGTCAGCATCCCTCTGCTCAGCCGCAGGAAGTCGGTCGAGCGCTCGGCCGCTGGCTGAGCGGTGACAAACCTGCTTCGCGTTTCGTGATTCCAAATCCGGCCGGAGAGGGTGAGGTCGCGATCGCGTCGTTCTCCCTGGGCCTTCAGGACGAAGTTGGCGTGTTGGTGGCTGGCTCTCGGCGAGCTGATTTCCCGACCGACATTGAACGTCTCCTCCTGCGTGTCGCGGCCAACCAGGCCGCAATTGGATTGCAAGAGGCTCGACGCTCAGGCGACCAGAAGCGTGTCGCAGAGGTGCTTGAGAGACGAGTCGCTGAGCGAACCAGCAAACTGACAGCCGTCAACGAAGAGCTGCGGCGCAGCCAGGCATATTTGGCTGAAGCACAAAGATTAAGCCATACCGGGAGCTTCGGCTGGAGAGTTTCCAATGGCGAGATCATTTGGTCAGAGGAAACCTTTCGAATCTTCCAATACGACCGAACGACGATACCGACCGTCGAACTTATCCTCCAACGGGTTCATCCGGACGACGCGGCCTTGGTGAGAGAGACCATCGAGCGCGCGTCGCAGGATGGAAAGGATTTTGAGCATGAATATCGCTTGGTGATGCCGGATGGTGCGGCCAAACATGTCCATGTTGTGGCTCATGCTGAAAGAGATGAGTCGGGTGAGCTCGAGTTTGTTGGAGCGGTGATGGACACCACCGAGAGCAAACGCGCGGAGAAAAAGCTGCGCCGCAGTGAAGAATCTTTGCTTGAGGCGCAGAAACTAAGCCACACAGGCAGCTGGCGACATGATGTTGCATCGGGGGCTGTCATAGTCTCACCGGAAATCTATCGGATGCACGACATCAAGCCTGATGATGACGCATCGAACACGGAATTCTTCTTTAGTAGGTTCCATCCTGAGGACCGGAAGCGCGTTGTGGACCTTTTTGAAAGAGCTGAAATCGAGAAAAC
>WNFT01001659.1_pt1 | contig 18781 bp, 19 predicted proteins | sample 5400191 | NCBI WGS metagenome assembly WNFT01 (sample SAMN13153359, study PRJNA577476) | soil metagenome | isolation source: 80 cm saprolite under Madrone tree | place: USA:California | collected 2016-06-14 | reverse complement strand
AGCCATGCGCCGCAATCAATCGCTCGAACAGCCGGTTGCGGAGTATGAGAATGTCCTCCCCACTGTGGAGCGCCTCCCCAAAACCAAGCAACTCCACCGAATCGCCAAGTGAGGCGATCGTCTTATCAGCGGCGGCATTTAACGTTTCGGGCGAATCGACAGAGAACGGAATCGCCTCGCGCGCAATCCAGTCGTCGAGCGTCGCATGTATGGGGGCGGGGTGAGTCATTGGTCGAACCTCCGTTGTTTTAGCTGTAGCATTCATATGATGAGAAACCTCCTTTTTAAGGAGTTTTTCTATAGGCTGAGAAGATACGTCATCTCCTGACGTATATTATGTAATGGGGTCAATGTGCACCTTGATTGCTGAGCTTCGTAGTCCCTCTACTACTTCACACTAGATAGTGCCTCAAGAGCAGCTTGCACCGGTGCCTGTGCCCAGACATGGCATCCCCTCCTTTTCAGAGGAACAGGTAAACCGACTGCATCGACATCACTGCCAGGTGTATTAAGGGTGTTTAAGAATGCCAATGGCAATCAGGTCATCTATAATGGCCATCCCCTGTATACCTTCAGCGGAGACAGCGCAGCCGGACAAACCCACGGTGAGGGACTTTTTGGCAAATGGTTTGTAGCCACGCCTGGTCTGGCAAAAAACAAGTCATAACCACCACGCTTTTCTACAGCGCTTCGGAATTGTTGAAAGGAAGTAACAGATGGAAGATCACCCGCTGATGAAATTTACAACGCGAAGCTCTTGATCAGCTTCACAAGCCGGTCAAGAGAGTCGCTCGTTCAGGTCTGCCCAGGTTGCCATGTCGAGGCCCTCACACTGTCATGTCCTCTTCACGGTTCCTTCTCTATGTCCTCGTCGCTCCGATTGGGAACCACTCGGTGTATATATTCTGTTTCCATATGCGTCAATGCATTCTCTAACGCGTTGACGAAGCTATCACCCTCTCCTTGTGCCTCCAGCCACCGCCACGCGTAGCGGTCAACATCTCGCCTTGTGATCGTCAAGGCGATGGGAAGATGTTTCAGCACGAGCGTGAGGGTTTTCTCCATGTCGTCGGCTGTGCTCATTTTTTCTTCTGGCATTGGCGTTCTCCTTCTCGTCTGAGATGAGCAATGCGGGCATGCAGTCCTGCTAACTTCTTACGTGATTTTTCTCTGTTCTTTGAGCCTTTTTGCTTTCTGGAATGAGGGTCGGAACTCATTCCTCACAAGGGAGCCGTGATGGCAGGACTTGACAACAGCAACACTTGCAGGCACAGTAAGAAAAAAGCGTTCTCGTCCTTGCCCTGCAAGGAGTCCCCCATGATTATACCAGAGTCGACGACCTTTGACCAGCGCACCATGACCCCCTCGTGCAAGGCTATCGCGCCTTCTTTGCCCTCTTTTCGTTGCGCGTCTCGTGGGTATAGGTGGCCAGCCCCTGACCCATAGTACCAGACCTGTATGCAAAATCTCCCTTTTCTCGTATAATCCACCCCAACTGAACGATACAATATGGCTAGATAGAGGTACACCACATGAATACCACCTGGCTCACAACCATGAAACCATCTTTTCAAACCGAATGGTTAGCCTTGCCTCCCAAAGAGGCTCACCAGGTCCTGGAAAAAATCAAACTGTTATCCGAAGACCCCACACCCGATGCCAAAGTCAAGAAGCAACTCAAATACATGCATGGCAGGCTTCATCGCATCCGCAGCGGCAATTACCGCATCTTCTACACCTTCGAGCACCCCTACATTAGCCTGCTCGCCCTGCGTCGCCGCGAAGACGACACCTACGACGAAGACCTGGATGCTGAATTCCTGGGCGGCCTTGATCCTGATTTTGCCGACGCGACGAAAGCGGCCCAACCCGATTGGGAACGCCTCCTTGCCCCAAAAACACCCGAAAAGAGGCCCTTACCCGAACCGATTACCGCAGAACTGCTCACCAACCTGCACATCCCCAAAGCGTGCCACGCTCGTCTCTTGCGCATCCAAACCCAGCAAGACCTGCTCGACTGCCCAGGCATCCCCGAAGACTACCTCTTGAAGATCGATGAGTATCTGTTCGAGCGCCCCCTCGTCCAGGTTACCCAACAGCCCGACTACCTGCTGCAACAGGTGGATGACCTGCTGCGCTTCAAAGAAGGTGAACTCCTTAGCTTCCTCCTCAAGCTCTCACCTGAGCAGGAAAAGTACGTTGACTGGGCCATCAATGCCTCCGGCCCAACGCTGCTCAAAGGTGGGCCCGGCACGGGCAAGAGCACGATTGCCCTTCACCGGGTACGCTCATTGGTACGAGAGTTGCGCAAAGGAGGACGCGACGAGTTCCGCATCCTCTTCACCACCTACACCAATGCCCTCGTCAAGTCATCTCAGCAACTCTTAGAACAGCTTCTCGGCGATGATATACGCTATGTGGAGGTGCAGACGGCAGACAGTGTTGCTATGACGCTCCTGAGAAAGATAGGTCCAGCGCCAAAGCCCATCAATCATGGCGAGGCGAACTACCTGCTGCGACAGGCGGTGAAAGCAACTCAATTCGAGGGCAACCCATTGCAGCAACAGGCCCAGCGCCAGGCGGTTGAACGGCTCAGTAACGAGTACCTGCACCGCGAGATCAACCAGGTCATCGTGGCGCGCCAGATCTCCACCCTCCAGGAGTATCTGGCAGCGTCACGTCCAGGCCGCAAGGTCCGCCTCAACGCACTCCAGCGGCGAGCAGTCTGGCAGGTGCATCAGACCTTCCAGCAGATGCTGAAACAGCAGGGCAAGGCAACATGGCGTCAGGTGCGGGCTACGGCGGAGGAATGCGTTGCACAGGATATGGTTAGCCTCAAGTACGACGCGGTAATCATCGATGAAGCACAAGACCTCGACCCAAGCGCCTTACACTTCCTCGTTCGCTTGTGTGACAAGCCAAATCGCATCTTTATCACTGCCGACGCCAACCAGTCGATCTACGGCAGTGGCTTCAACTGGGCGGATGTCCATGAAAACCTGCGCTTCCAGGGCCGCACCAGCGTGCTACACGCCAACTATCGCTCCACCCGCGAGATTGGCGAAGCAGCGCAATTCTACCTGGCGGTCGGCGCGCTGGATACCGAGCCAGTGGAACGCACCTACATGAACAGTGGGCCGCTGCCCGTTGTGCGAGCGCTACGCAATGGCGGCGCAGAAGTGCAACTCCTTTCACGCTTCTTACCCGCAGCCGCACATGAGTTCCGGCTCGGCATCGGAGCGTGTGCCGTCCTTTGTCCCACAGAGAAAGCAGGGAGGACCATAGCGGCGGAATTAACACAACGCGGCATCCAGGCTACGTTTATGAAGGGTCAGGAACTCGACCTGTCGCGGCCAGGAGTCAAAGTGCTCACCCTGAACTCAGCGAAGGGCCTGGAGTTTCCCATCGTGGCGCTGGCAGGCTTCGTCACCAGCGGCTGGTATGGCAGTGTGCCTGGGAATGTTGCGGAGGAGGAACGGGAGGAGTTTCTGGCAATCGATCGGCGCACGATATTTGTTGGTATGACCCGCGCGATGCGTGCTCTGCTGGTGACGGTGCCCGCGCAGACGAATTTGCCGCTGTTGCAGGGGTTTGATGCGGGGTGTTGGAATGTTGGGGGATGAGTCCCGGCATGGCGAGCGCAAGGGGTCATGGTTGCCCGCGACCCGGATGGCGACCGCAAGCCCACCCAACCGCATTCCGTCTCGGGCATGGCGACCGCAAGGGCTCGGGGTTGCCCGCCACCCCATGGCGACCGCAAGGGCCCACCCGGCCGCACCCCGCCACCCTCGCCACTACTATACACGAGCTTGGCGATCGGTCAGCGTCCCGTCTGGGGGGTGGCATGGCATGAGCGGACCACCAGGCCTTTCGTCACAAACCTGGCAACGCCCAACGCCCTCGTAGTATAGTAGTGGCGAGGGTGGTTGGGTTGGGTTGGGTGGGCCCTTGCGGTCGCCATGCCCGAGGGGGAATGCGGCCGGGTGGACCCTTGCGGTCGCCATGCCCCAGGGGGAATGGGGAATGCGGCCAGGTAGGCTTACGATCGCCATGCAGGACCATGTAGAAAGGGAATTAAGCATGAGTTTTCGCACGTTCGACTCAGACCGTTCTACTCGTTACACGAGAAGATCATTACGCTTGCCCAAGCACAACTATCGATGGACAGGAACCTATTTTGTAACGCTTCGTGCCAAAGAACCAGGACCTATTTTCGAAATACCTGAACTACGTGCCATTTTGATGAAAGAATGGGAGGCATTGCCGAACAGATTTCCCAATGCAACCCTTGATGAATTTGTGATTATGCCGGATCACGTCCATTTCATCATACGGCTGGAGGGTAACGTAGAGAATGCTCCCACGTTGGGGAGAGTGGTAGGTGCATATAAATCACTCACGACAGTTGCCTGGCTTCATCATATCGAAGCCAACAAAATGGAATGCTCTGGCCGCTTCTGGCAAGGCGATTACTTCGAACACGTCATTCGCGATGCCCAGGAACTGGAACAAAAACGTCAATACATTCGCAACAACCCAATCAAACTCAAAACTTCCAATACCTATGAACGACCAGAAAAATCATAACGACCGTACCCAATATGACACCCGCCCCACCCCCATGGCCACACAGTCCCCCAGACTGCGTCCGCAAGGGATCGCCACTACTATACTATGTTGGGGCCGCGAAGCTCGTGTATAGTAGTGGCGAGGGTGGAGGAATGGGGTTGGGTGGGCCCTTGCGGTCGCCATGCCCGAGACGGAATAGGGCTGTGTGTAGCCCTTGTGGTCGCCATGCCCGAGGAGCCGCGCATGATGGTGCAGTTCCCCTGTCTTACCCTGCAGGCTCCCTTGTATGTTTCCAGGTGGTTGCCAGATGAAGGGCAGCTTCAAGAGCAGTCGCTATGCTTCCACCTGTATTGGCAATATACAGGTTGCCCATGATGCGATAGACAACACTGCTGTTGGGGAGATACCTGTCCCCCAACTCGTACTGTGCACCAACATTGAGTTGCTCAATACGGCTGGTGATCTGCTCCTCTTTGTCGGTGTCGATGAGCAGCAGCGCGATGTCTGCAGGGAACGCGCGTGCCCGTTGCAAGTACCGGGCCAGATGCTCATTGGTAATGCGTGAGGTGCTGGACTTGCACTCGACGGTGATGACTAGACCGTCGTCGGTGAAGGCCAGGATATCCAGGTCGCCAAGCTGCTGCTCTTGCAACTCTTTGAGGACGACCCCCCGTCGAGCGACCGCGTGAGCCACCTGCTGCAAGTGCGCCTGGACGATCCACTCAAAGGTGGCTCCGAAATTAAGCACGTGCTCAAGCTGGGGGCCGCGACTCCACCGCCGCCGCTGGTGGTGGGCCACCACGAACCCTTGCCGTTCAGCAAACTGGAGGGCCGTCTCTAGTGCCATGGGAGACACCCCAGGGCCGATCTGCTTGAGCAACGCTTCAAAGCTCCACAGGGGTCGCCGCGCGTGAAGGACAAAGCATCGTAAGAGCTTGCGATGGGGGCTTTCGTCCAGAAACGCGAGAAACGTTGGCACATCGCACCATCGTTGCTGCGGCATGAGCCAGCGAAGCCGAATCACCTGGTTGTCATTGGCAAGGGTCTTCGAGTGGGTCACGGTCCAGGGACCACCAGGACACGCGTGCAGGCGAGCTTCAAATTCGCGTTGGTCAGGGACCTCCCTGGCAGGACGATAGGGAAAGCGTTCCGTCATCTTCCGCTCCTTACTGAGGAAACGAAGCGTGATCGCTCCCCAGAAAGGCAGGTGCATCCACGCCACAGAAGAAGCACTTCTGGGCGTTGCTCAGGCTCCTGCACGACGGGGAGACGATCTACTTCGGGCTACAATGAGCGGACGAGGAAGGAAGAGGAGCGATCATCTTCTCCTGGGCGATGAACCTCTTCCTTCCTGATCCATATTTAGTATACACTATCGATCCGGTTGACAGTGCGCGTGAGCAGAGAAAACAGGGACGACAGCGTGCTTAGAGGGGTAGAGTTCTGAGCGTGATACAGAGCTGTTCCAGGAAGGAAGCGTTGTCACAGCTCTATCTGACCCACTTCGAACCCGACTTTGCACTCTCAAAGGCCTCAGAAACTTCATATGTTTCCAGGCTGCAAAAAGTCTTAACAGACTTAGGTGTGGGCTACTGCATCCACACCTTTCGCCTCAGAGTGCTGATCTTGTAGATCAGCTCAACCCAGGGGTTGATCCTGGCATCATCGGTCTGCTGCAATGCATCGAGCCGGTCTTTGAGTTCCTGAGAATCTGGCAAGCGGGTTATCAGATAGTATTTTAGGCTTGTAATAATCTCTTCTAAATTTTTGCGTTCTGACACGTGGCCATCATAGCCCTCTTGCCCTTGCAGTTTGTCTAGCTGCATGCGGAATATGAGCGCAATACGTTTCCTCGTCCTCGCTGCCAGCATTCCGCACATTGCCTGCAGTGTTGGTATCATCAGTGCTCGCACCGACTGCTTAATGTCCTGGGACTCATTGGCGATCAGGCTACTGAACGGAGTGACAGCGGCATGTGCCTTATTTAGTTGAGGCCTGGTCATAAATAACTAGTAGGCCCTAAATGAGCGAAGCTGGTACAGACCGCAAAGTAGGCTTTTCTTCATCGCCATTTTGCTTCTGCATCGTGCGGCCCAGCCTTCCTGGAACCGTAACATAGCTCGCCCATGCAGTTGTGCGGCATACCCCTGCCAGTCTTGAGACATGTGGATTCCTCCTGGTTATTGCTCTTCATTAAGATCACCGAGCAGGAGCCGGAAGCGTTCCGGTGTCATGCGCACCAGATCCAGCCGTCGTCTGATATCCTCGGAGGTCGACCTTAGGGCTTGCAGGTTCCCGACGATGAATCTATGGAGCTGCAGCCGTGAGCGGCGGGTCGCGGTCGGGTTGAGTACTCATTACATATGCTCCGAATCTGCTAGGGCTGAGGACTAGTCAACTAAGGCTGCCCTCTTGACCAGCTTTACTCCTGTTACAAGGCTTTCGATGAGCATGGCAACAGGTGCAAGCATGCAAGGTGCTGGAAAGCAAGTACTTACAGGAAATGTTTCGCTTACGTCCAGTGAACTATCTGAGAGCGGACATATGACCTCGTTATAGTATTTTTCTATATTTTCATTCTTCCGCTCTTGAAAGAGCTTCCATCGTCTTGATGCTCCTCTTGATGAGTTCGACAGCGAGAACATCTATTCCTGTAACGGTAGCAGTTTCTGCTACACTCTTGTCTTCCTCGCACAACAGTTTCACGACATTCCAAAGCATTGCGCCAGTCAGGAAAGGGAACCGAGAAAGAATCGGTCCAAACACTTGTGCCAGCGTGGCTGCATCAGCACCAAGATATGCTGCCAGCAATACTGCCCCGGCTCCTGGAATCTCCTGATCAGGCATCATCTTCTCCTTGATTGCTCAATACAGAATGCACATTTCGTACTGAGCAGCTGTAAATCTTTGACACCAAACGCATGAAAAATATGCTATACTAGCACTGGCAGTTTTCTCGAAGCTACTGCAAGGAACAATCGAGATGAGAGGAAGGAATAGAATAGCAGCATTCCTCGGTCACCTCGTTGTTCTTGTCTCTAGGGGAAATTATGCAGCGAAAACGATGGAGTATCAATGCCGTTTGCTTCCGTTGGCTTACGCATTTTCCGGTACTCCTGTCCTTCTGTTTGCTTCTGTCTCCTTTTGGAAGATTCGTCTGTAGATCGTTGTGAGGTCATCCATGCGAACAAGGGATATCGACAGAAATAGGTTTAGCACTCTGCTAGGACAGTTGTATACTCGTGCTACGTTGACACAGGAAGAACTGGCACGAAGAGTAGGTGTGAGTTCGGCTGCTGTTCGCAACTGGCTGAGAGGTGACGAGGGAGGTCACGGCATTACTGTAGAAAAGTTGCGCAAGGTCATTGAAACGCTTTTTCAGGCAGACGCCTTTGTGAAAGGCGAAGAAGAAACAGAAGCCAGGGAATTCTGGCAATCTTCAGGTGTAAAAGCAGCCTTTGACGAGCGATGGTTTAGGGGATTACAGCAGGCAGCAGAAGCAGAGCAATCCACGCTAGACCTATGGAATGGACAGAGAGCACAGGCGGAAGGAACAGGTGATGAGCATCAAACCTCGCGTTCTGTCTTTTTCTTCAATGTGCATACGTTGCCTGATCCCACGGAATTCTATGGCAGGGTAAAAGAATGTTTCATCTTAGAGGAGCGAACCTATAATGGAGCATCAACCTCAATAGTTGGCCCTAATAAAATTGGCAAAACCTGGTTAATGCAGTATCTGCGTCTTACCGCCCCTCAAAAGCTCGGGAAGCAGTTTCGGGTCGGCTACGTTGACGCGCTATCGCCCAGTTGCATGACTGTTGAAGGATTTATTACTCTGGCCGCAAAGCAATTTGGTGTCCCTCTCGCTCCTGAGTACGCTGAGCAAGGATTAACGCCCCTGGAACAAACCATTGCCAACTTGCTTGATGAAAAGCAGTCCCCTGTCCTCTGTATTGATCGCTTTGAGACGTTTGCGACACGGCCTGCCTTTGATCAGCATTTCTTCGGCGGTTTGCGAGCATTGGCACAGGCCGGTCTTTGTTTGATAACGACCAGTAAAAGACGTCTGGTCGATATCGTCACCGAAGCAACGCACGTCAGCTCGCTGATCAACATTTTCGATCAGATTGTGCTGGAGCCTTTCAATGAGAAAGAAGCAAAAGACTTCGTGAAGAAGAAGGGCATGCAAGCAGGATTCAGCGAACAAGAGTGCTCTTACATGCTGCACTATGGGCAACTGGAGGACCGCTCCTGGCCGCCCTTGCGTTTACAACTCGCGGGACAAATGCTCTTTGAGGACAAGAACGTTGGTGATTACCATCCAGATGATCCTCACTATTGGCGGTGCTTTGCCGAACGGCTGGAGGAAAGATATCGAGGAGTACTGCGGTAGGTGAAAACGCTCAAGCGAACCTGGAATTATCTCATAGTCGAACCCTGTAGCTGGCTCTTTTACTTTTTTTTTCAGGCAGCTCGTTTCAAGAAGGAAAGGGATCAGGAAAGCTTCACCGCACGTCTATGGTCAGCGCTGAGGTTGGCACTCCCTCTCTTCCTCTGCTGTTTTTGGTTATCTCTCCTGATCCGCATGCTCTTGTATAGTGTCTTCCCAGGTATTTATGATCTGTATTTCCCTGCTAATTTTTTCATGCTGAGTCCAGATGTACTCTACTTCTGGTTTGATACGCTGTGGGTGACTGCTCTCTGCATTGCATTTGGTCTCGCCATTACTGTCATCTTCGACTCCGTACTTGGTGTGACGGCCAGCATCGCGGTGGCCTTAGCCTCCGGGATTTGTATTAAGGCCAGCTACGATAGCATGGTGGCTCTGGTCTTTGGCCTGCTCTTTGGTCTGCTCTCTGGATTGACATTCGTGAGCACCAGGACTGTCACGCGGCGAAGTATCGTTGGGATGGTTGTTGGCATTGTGCTGGGCATCGTCAATGGTAGTGTGGTAGGCACGCTAGGTGGTTTCTGGGGAGGTATGATCGTCGGTATCGTAGGCGGTCAGGCTACCAGTCATACTATCCTGGGCAGCGTTGGTGGTGGCAGTATTGGTGGTATCCTGGCGGCAGGCATAACCAGGCTGATGATGAGTATAGGGAACAAAATCGGCCGGCGAAGGCTTGAAATAGGCGAAATCGGCACTCGTGTTGGCCTCATCTTGAGCGGTGCTTTTGGAGTCGCGGTTGGCATCTCCGTCGGCGATGTAGGATTATACGCGGGGATGAGAGGCGTTTCAGCTCCTCCGCATTTTGCAGATGGCGTGAGAGTAGGCATGCCGGTGAGCATCATTGTGGGGATCACTTTTTTGCTAAGCTACCTCATTGGGTACTATCGCCTCCCATTGTACCCCATCAGTGCTTTTTCTGCGCTCCGAGCATACTTCGCCAGTCGCAAGAACCCGTATCATGTGTTTGTTCATCTGCACCGTTCCTCGCTGTATTGGGATGAACGGGCCTTGCTTCCTTTGCCCTATCTCATATCTCATCTGGGTATTGCACGTGAGCACAATGAAGAGCAAACTCTTGAAGAGATTGCCTTCATTGTCACAGAACGGCCAACACAGATGAGAGCCGCGAAAGTACTGTTACTGGAGATAGCTATCCACTATCTGGAGATGTGCAGTAGTTTGCGTGATATTACAAGCGTTTCTGCGCATCTGGGTAGGATTCTGTTCCCAGAGCTAGGTTTGCTTGATCCGCAGTTGCTCTTCCCGTTTGCCCGCTTCTATGATGCTAGCCTTGAGGCCGGTCGTTATTATAGTCCGCTTAGCTCAGATATGAGGCGTGACGCATTGGAAACCATGCTCAAGCATTTGGAGAGAGCTGCCTCTGTTCATGCGGCGGGAGATGCGAGACTCAGTGATCGTTTGGCGAGGGTGATTACAAGCTGGCAGCAGACAATACTGCACGCATTGGCAGACACTGGACAACTCGTTGATACTGCATATACCGTGCGCAATCCTTTTATCCCAGGGCGTTCGATTGAACCTCGTGATAGTCGCTTCGTTGGACGGCACGACCTGGCGCAACAATTGTCGGAGGTTCTACAGAGCCCACACCGCCACAGTGTCGTACTGCTCTACGGCGAACGACATATGGGGAAAAGCAGTCTGCTGATGAATCTGGCCTACTTACTTGGAGCGTCCTATATTCCTGTGATGTACAACATGCAGAGGTCAACCTCTAGTAGCGTTACTGTCTTCCTGGGCGAACTGGCAGGGAAAATATGGGCTGTGACATCGAGTCGAGGATTGCATATCAAAAAACTGAAATACGAGTACTTGCAGGAGGCCAGTGAGCAACATGAAATGGCAGTTTACCGTGTCTTCGATCACTGGCTGAACGATGTGCAGCGCGAACTGGAACGGGAAGGGAAAATTCTTCTCCTGGCGTTCGATGAGTATGAATGCTTCGAACTGGCTGGCCGGTCTCAACACTTCAACCTGGAACACGTGCTGGCTTACTTCCGCAATCTGATCAACAACTCACATGATATTGTGCTGCTCTTCAGTGGCCTTGCAGCGTTCACGGAGATGCAGGCCAACTGGGCGGGGTATTTTGAGCATGTCCAATCTTTCAAAGTGAGTTTTCTGCAGCCACAAGAAGCGCTTCAGTTGGTTACCAGGCCTACACCGTATTTCCCATCTCAACAAGTGGTTAGTGAAGACATTGTCCGACAAATTGTGGATGTAACAGCCTGCCATCCTTTCTTTGTTCAAGGGGTATGCTCAGCATTGGTTGAGTATCTCAATAAAGTGGGTCGCTTCCCTGCTGAAGTGCAGGATGTTACCATTGCTGTCAGCAACTTTCTCGATGCATGGTGGGATGACTATTTCCAAGATTTGTGGCTGCGGACAAGCAGTGAGCAGAGAAGATGTTTAGATGCTCTGAACAGGCTGGGTGTCTGTAGCGATGTTGTAATACAGCAAGAAACTGGGTTGGATGAAAGCACCTTAAAGAGTGCTCTCGACATATTGCTCAGACGTGATCTGGTCACAAGGGAACAAGAAAACTATCGCATCGCTGCACCGCTCTTGCGCCAATGGGTAGAATGTGGAAAGAAGGACACGCTACTAGATATGGGCAGCTTACGACTCAAACAAAGGTATAGACTGCCCCAATAAGGCGCTTTGCCCTTAGAGGTTGACAAACACTCAATTGTTGATGTATCCTCGGAGAAGTAAATGCCGCTTTTCATGTCCATGAGATAGCAGAGCAGAAAAGAGAACAGGAATGCAGGCAACACCAGATATAATGCCAACCGCCATACGCGCTGGGCAAGATTGCGTTGAGCATGTGCCTTTCTCCGTCTCTGTTATGGTAGTATACGTCGTCGTATGCGTAAGTGTAGCCGCTGTAGTAAGTGTAGCCGCTGTAGTAAATGCTGCAAGCATCACAAATTTTGAAATCGACGCTCACGCGTCGATTTCTTTATATCCACTCTCTTTTCTCTCTATTAGCCTCACCCTTACCGGCCTTGCCAGACTCACTCGGCTACCGAGTCTGGCAGGGCTTACGACGAGGCTAGCCACAAGCACAGCTTAGGAAGAGAAAAAACAGGCGCAACGATGCGACCCGATCCACTGTAGGTATCCTGAAGAGGTCCTTCCGTTTAGCTGAAAGGTCCTCTTTTTTATTGTGCATTCGCAGGTATCATGGCACTTGCCACAGAGCATATGCAACCCAATCAATCGGTGCCATACCTCATCAAACATTACAACAGGAGATGTCACATGCTGAAAGAATTGATTTTTCGCACACGAGTACAGGGTGGAATGCAAAAGGGAACCATTACGAAGTATCAACCCTTTCCACCCATCGATTTGCCAGATCGCCAATGGCCGTCCCGAACAATTACAACAGCACCTATCTGGTGCAGCGTCGATCTGCGCGATGGCAACCAGGCCCTTCCTATCCCAATGGGGATAAAGGAAAAAATGGAGATGTTCCAGCTCCTGATCGGTATCGGATTCAAAGAGATCGAGGTTGGCTTCCCTTCATCCTCGCAGATCGAATTTGACTTTGTACGCTTGCTGATCGAGGAGAATCGCATTCCCGATGATGTCACCATTCAGGTACTCGTGCAAGCCCGCGATGAGCTCATTATGCGCACCTTTGAGTCGCTGCATGGAGCAAAGAAGGCGATTGTCCATCTCTATAATTCGACCTCGCCACTCCAGCGTCGGGTCGTTTTCGGATTGGAGAAGCCAGACATTGTTAACATCGCCACACGCGGCGCGAAACTTGTTAAGGAGTTGGTACCCACGCTACCGGGAACACAGGTCATCATGCAGTACTCGCCCGAAAGCTTTACATCAACCGAAGTCGATTTCGCCCTTGAAATCTGCGAAGCTGTTGTTGACGTGTGGCAGCCAACTCGTGAGAACAAGATCATCCTGAACCTGCCAGTCACCGTTGAAGTCGCGACCCCGAATATTCATGCAGACCAGATCGAATGGTTCTGCCGACACCTGCGCAATCGCGAGACAGCCATCATCAGCCTGCACACGCACAATGATCGCGGAACGGGGGTCGCCTGTACCGAGTTGGGCCTGCTGGCCGGTGCGGATCGCGTAGAAGGAACGCTCTTCGGTAACGGCGAGCGTACGGGCAATGTGGATATAGCTACCGTAGCGCTCAATATGTATACGCAGGGCGTTGATCCGGGCCTGGATTTTAGCGACATTAGTGCGATCCGGGTCATTGCTGAGAAATGCACGCGACTTGAAGTGCCGATCCGTCATCCATACGCAGGTGAGCTGGTCTTTACTGCGTTCTCCGGCTCACACCAGGATGCGATCAATAAGGGCATGACGGCGCAGGACGCGACCCCCGGTGCGTTGTGGCAGGTCCCCTATCTGCCCATTGATCCAAAGGATATTGGCCGTTCGTATCAGGCGATCATTCGCATTAACTCGCAATCCGGTAAGGGGGGTGTTGCCTATGTGATGGAAACCGAGTTTGGCTACCAACTGCCCAAGGCGATGCATGTTGAGCTGGGCAAGATCATCAAAGATCTTGCTGATGAATGCGGCGAGGAACTTTCGGGCACGCAGATCTTCCAGGCATTCGAGCAGGAATATCTGCACCGCAATGAGCCGTTTGCGTTCGAATCGTTCCATAGAGAGGAAATAGCGCAGCAGGATGGCTCAAAGGTCGTTGCATGTACAGCCCGCATCTCCATTGATGGTATCGTGCGTGAGCTGCGTGGTCGTGGCAACGGTCCCATTGACGCTTTTGTGCAGGCGCTCAACCAGGGCGATGTAGCCGATTTTAAGCTGCTCTCCTATGCAGAGCATGCGCTTGAGGAAGGAGCCGAAGCACAGGCCATAGCCTATATCCAGATCCAAATATCCTCTGGCGCAACATTCTTTGGCGCTGCGACGGATACGAATATCGAGCTTGCCGCAGTGAAGGCTGTGCTCAGTGCTCTCAATCGCTCGCAGCAATACCACGGATAATACGAAGAGGCTCAAAAAGAGATTTGTAACCTTCCTCCGTATTGTTCTACAGAGCCATCCTTTCGTAAAGGATGAGCTTTCATCAACAAGGTACTTTTGAAGTACGGAGGAGGTTTTCCATGAAAACGTTTGTGTCACTGTACGGCCAGCGTTCAAGGTCTTTGTGGGCTATTTTGGCGGTAATGGTAGTGATGTCGCTCATCGTGGTTGCCTGGGGCGGAAGTACCATCACAGCAGCAGCGTCAACGAGAGCACCAACTCATGCGTCAAAGAGGCACCATGTCGTTCATACTGTAAGGATCGTTGAAAGGAATGGGAGATACTCTTTTCAACCTGGGAGGCTGACTATCAAAGCGGGAGATGTAGTGGTCTGGAAAAATGCCAGCGATGCACCCCATACAGTCTCGAGCGACACAGGAGTTTTCAACACCGGCGGTGTTGTCTCGCCGAATCAAACCTTCACGTTCACCTTCACCCGGGCAGGGGCCTTCAAGTACCACTGTAACATTCATCTGTATATGCATGCAGCCATCGTAGTGACACACTAGCACACAGCAAGAGTAAGTGAACGTAACTCTTCAGGACTGCTCGTCGCCTGCGGCGACTCGCTCATGTTAGTGGTGAGTGCGGGCCTTGCCGCCTGCGGCGGCAAGGCCCGCACTCACCACTAAACCCCTGCGAACTGCCGTAGAGTGCCGATTTATCGAGCACGTGCAGTGAGGAGTCTCAAGAGAAGAGACCTGAGTAGTTACAAGTGAACACTCGCTTAATCCATTGTCAGGCCACCGTTGACAGGCGCATATACGCCTGTCATAAAGCCGCTGTCATCGCTGGCAAAGAAGGCAATGACGTGCGCGATCTCCTCCGGCTGCGCTATGCGCCCCAGCGGTGTCATTGCTGCCAAGCGCTGTCTGTGCTCAGTGGGTATCATAGCACTGAGCTCGGTTTCTACCATGCTTGGGGAGACCACGTTGGCGGTGACGCCGGAGTGCCGATGCTGATAGCGCCGTTCATGCTCGGGGCTTTTGCCAGCCCACTTGCGATGTAGATGATCCGCCCATAGTGCGAGACTCGCATGGTGGGGAGAACGGCTTTCGTCAGCATGAAAGCAGCTCTCAACTCATTATTGACGCCCAGGGCGAATTCATCCCAGTTCATCTGCTCAAATGGTTTGAAGACGCCGGATGGACTGGAGCTGTTGACGAGAATGTCGATGCGACCGTAGGTGGCGCGTGTTGCTTGAACCAGGGCTTCTGCCTGATGCTGGTCCCGTATGTCAGCTTGAACGGCGAGAGCTTGTCCACCGTTCGCGTGAATCTGCGCAATGACCTGCGAGGCTGTGGCCGCGTTTTTCAGATAATTGACGACCACGCTGGCTCCACGTGCTGCTAGCAGTGTGGCTGTGGCAGCGCCAATGCCACGTCCACCCCCTGCTAGCAGTGCGACTTTTCCTTGTAAAGTCATAAGAATTTCCTCCGCATGAAAGTGCTGATTGCTCTCGTGGCGATCATGAGAACGGTTTTGATCGGGGCCGGATCATCCTCTGCCTCCGTTCGGCGAGCATCTTCCATCGCTTTTCTCCAGCTTTATTTGGTCTGTACCAAAACATGGTTCATTCTCCTCACGACGGACACGATGGAAGAGTACAGAACGTTTCAACGCAGATACGAATGGTCTGTGCAAGCCATACGCTTCCGTCGGTTTGGATCGCAGCAAAAAACTGCTTGCGAACCAATTCGCTATCGCTCGCACACCATCCCCCGGGTGGCGTCCGAAGGTGGTGAGGAGTCCTAGAGAATACTTGCAACCTGTGATACCATAGTAACAAAAAAGGGAGACCGCTCATGGTTACAGAAATCGCTGTTTTTACCGCGTTGCCAGGCAAAGAGGACGAACTGGGACAGGCTATTCTGCGTGGCATCAAGGTCCTGCGCCAACATCCAGAATGTCATTCGGCGCAGGTGTCACGCTGCATCGAGAACCCGGCACAATATCTGCTGGCAATATTGTGGACATCGCTTGAAGCCCACACCGTCGGTTTCCGCGGCGGACCACTCTTCCCACAATGGCGCAGCCACATCAACGGCCTGTTCGAGGAATCACCCTCGGTATTCCACTATCAAGAGATCGCAAAAGAATAGTAGCTATATGATACGACGCAGAACACAGCCGGCGACCAGGAGAATTTGCTATGGCCGAAATACAAGACGCTCTTCAGTCGGAATCAGCAGGAGACATTGAGCAACTGGCAGCCCACGTTGCCGACCTACGCCATCAAATCGAAGAGGCCGCCTACCAATACTATGTCAAGGACAGCCCGGTGCTGACCGATGCTGAGTACGACCAGTTGATGATTGAACTCCAACGCATCGAACAGGAACACCCGGAACTGCAATCGCCTGATTCACCGACGCAACGTGTCGGAGCTGGTCCTGTACAGGATGTACCACAACATCGCCATCCCGTGCCCATGCTGAGCCTGGCGAATGCACGCAGCGAAGAGGAATTGCGGGCCTGGCACAGACGTGCCCAAAACATCTTGCCCCAGGCGACCTTCGAGTATGTCTGCGAACTGAAAATCGATGGGCTGGCTATGGCCCTGACCTACGAGCACGGCAAGCTCACTGTTGGGGCCTCACGCGGCGATGGCATGGTGGGCGAGGACTGGACACCCAATGTACGGACCGTGCGCACTATTCCACAAAAACTGCGCGGGGAGCAGATCCCCGACAAAGTCGAGGTGCGCGGTGAAATATACATGTCCACCAGGAACTTCGAGAAGCTGAATGAAGAGTTGACCGACAATCGCCTGTTCGCCAACCCACGTAACGCGGCAGCCGGTTCGTTGCGTCAGAAAGACCCGCGCATCACTGCCACACGTCATCTCGACTTCTTCGCCTACCAGATTGGCTATATGCAAGGGATGGATGTCAATAGCCAGTGGGAGGCACTGCAACTGCTACGCGCCTGGGGCTTCCCGGTCAACCCGCACATCCACCTGGCAAAGACGCTCGACGAGGTCATGGACTACTGCAACCAATGGGAGAAGGAACGTTTCAACCTGCCCTACGAGATCGATGGTGTAGTGATCAAGATCAACGACCTGGCCCAGCAGCAAGAACTGGGCGTCGTAGCACGCGACCCACGCTGGGCTATTGCCTTCAAATACCCTCCAACTCAGGTCGCCACCCGGCTACTCGACATCCGTGTGAACATTGGCCGTACCGGCTCCGTCAATCCCTGGGCATTGCTTGAACCGGACAACATTCGTGGCGTGACGGTCTCTCGCGCTGCACTACATAATGAAGGCGACATCCAGCGCAAAGACCTGCGCATCGGGGATTGGGTCCTCGTGCAGCGCGCAGGTGAGGTCATTCCGCAAGTAGTCAAGCCAATCGTTGAGCGGCGCACCGGCCAGGAGGAGGTATACCACCTGCCAGAACGCTGCCCATTGTGCGATACGCCCATCGTACGTATCCCCGACCAGGCCATGGCCTACTGTCCGAACGAGCAATGTCCGGCACGCAATCTTGAAAGCATCATTCACTTCGTCTCGCGTGGAGCCATGGACATCGAGACCATCGGCGAGAAGATGTGCGAGCAACTGGTCAACGCTGGCTACATCAAGAGCGTTGCTGATTTCTATAGCCTCACACGCGACCAACTGCTAGCGCTGGAAGGTGTCAAGGCAAAAAGCGCAGACAACATGCTGACCGCCATCGAAGCCAGCAAGCAACGTCCCTTCTGGCGACTGCTCTTTGGCCTGAACATCCGCTACGTCGGTGAGAAGACGGCACAGCTTGTGGCCGAAGCCTTTGGCAACATCGACCGGCTACTGGCAGCAAACGAGGCCGAGATCGTCGGTGTACCCGGCATTGGCCCCATCATTGGACACAGCCTCTACACCTGGTTGCAAGACGAAAAGAACTGTGCCCTGATCGAGCGCTTGCGCCAGGCAGGTGTGAACATGCAGGACGAACAACGTACCACGACGGGACCCTTAGCCGGACAAACCTTCCTGCTGACCGGGCGCCTGAGCAGCATGACACGCCCAGCCGCCGAAGAGGCGATTGTCAAGCTAGGTGGCAAGATAGCAACCGGCGTGAGCAAATCGCTCAACCACCTGATCGTCGGCGAGGACGCTGGCTCCAAGCTCACCAAAGCCCAAAAAGCGGGCGTGCCCATTCACGATGAGCAGTGGCTACTGGAGTTGCTGAAAGAACATGGGGCTGCTTTGTGATAAGATGGCTCCCAGGGCAACCGCAAGCCTCACCCACATGGCGACCGCAAGGGCCCACCCCGCCCCACTCCGCCACCCTCGCCACTACTATACACGAGCTTCGCGGCCCCAGCATCTTCGTGCGTAAAGCCCCCGAATTTGGGTGGAAGCTGCAAGAGGAGGTATAACTATGAGTCATATGTTCCAGGTTCCTGACGAGATTTACACCGAGATTGCTGTCTACGCTGCACGACGCGGACAAACTCCTGATGCTCTACTCATGGCATTGGTGACAGGAGGCGTGGAACTGCTGAAGCGGATAGAGTCGACTGCACCTGCACATGAAGCATCCTATGATCCAGCGCACGATTCACTCGCTCCATTTATTGGCGCATTCGATAGTGGCGACGAGTACCCCGGATGGATCGAGCGACACGATCTGTATTTTGCTGGAAACGGCGATCACGGGGAGCGTTATGGCAACCAGGAATAATCTGTTTGTTGACACCTCAGGAACGGAAAACCATGCA
>WNFT01001658.1_pt1 | contig 18787 bp, 16 predicted proteins | sample 5400191 | NCBI WGS metagenome assembly WNFT01 (sample SAMN13153359, study PRJNA577476) | soil metagenome | isolation source: 80 cm saprolite under Madrone tree | place: USA:California | collected 2016-06-14 | reverse complement strand
TCCCCCCGCCGGTGACGATCGCGACTCTCCCCTTGAGGCGCATGCGGCGATTCTCCTCTGAACGGGTGCGACGCCCGGGACCCGCCCAAAGGCTACACGATCACGCGAGCTTCGCGCCAGCGATCCGCTCGAGGATCGCGATGGGCGCCTTCTCGGGGAGCGCCAGCGACTCGCGCGGGACGATGAAGGTCTGCTCGAGCGCGTACTGGCCGCTCAGGACAGCGTGGCTCACCATGTCGGTGAAGACGAGCCAGGTCGAGGCGGGCGGGAAGGCCAGGCGTTCGGTCTGCGCCGCCTGCTGGTACTCGAGGTTCCCCTTGAGGAAGTGGTGGAAGCCCATCATGAAGCTGTCGTAGGGGGAGCGGACGGTGACCGGCAGCCCGAGGCTCCGGGCCAGGCGCCGGAGGCTTCGCGCGAGGCTCGGTCGCTGGACCGCGGGGAGGAGCCCCGACGACAGGGCGAAGCGCTCGGCGAGGCGCTCGAAGTTGTCCCCGGTCAGCCACACGCGGTCGGCCATCGGATTGATGTTGGTGAAGACGCGCAGGATCCGGTCGCCCCCGCTCGGGCGGGTGGGGAACGCATCGACGTGGAGGCGGTCGTTCCGCGCGTGCGGCGGGAGCGACCGTCCCGCCTCCTCCTGAGGACGGAAGCTGGCGAAGTCCAGACGCCACGCGCGCGCGTAGGTCGGCAGGAGCGTCGCCGTGAACCCGGCGACCCGCCGGGAGTAGTCCCGGAGGACATGCCGGAGGCGGTCGGCGTCGTCCGCCGCCTGCTTGACGACGCCCGTGACGCGGTCGCGCTGCGGCCGATACGCGATGTTCTTGTGATAGCCGGCGCCGGCCTGGCGCCGCGTGAGCAGGAAGGCGCGATCGCTCGCGGGCAGCTCGAAGGGCGCCCGGGGGAAGTGGAGGATCTGGCCCGCCTCGAGGGCACGGCAATAGGCCAGCCCGGCGATGTCGTCGGACCGAATGGTCTCGATCGTGGTGAGTGGCACGACCTCGCACCTCCGCGCGCCGGGTCCGGCGGCCCGCGCGACCTCACCATCTTAGCCTACATCTTCGACCTTTTAATGATGACCCCGACGAGCCGCGCGGACCCCGCCCTTTGACGGGCTCGAGCCGAGAGTCCTGGGTCAGGAGTCGGTGGGAAGTTGCCTGCGTGCCGTCGAGCGACTTGAATCATTCACCCGTTGGGCAGCGCGGTCGCGAGCGGATACGCGTATGGGGCAGGCACGCACGTCCAACGCGACACCCTCAGACCGCTGCGCCGACCGCGTGGGCCCGACATGGGCCCCGCGCGGAGGTGTCGCCGGGCTTGAGGGACCGAGTTGCGAGGCGTCCTCTCCTCTGCGGGTGGCTTCGCAGCCTCTACGGATGCCCGTTCGGGCCCGCCGAGCGAGTGTGCGCGACCTTCAAGACGCCTCTGATCGGTGTGACCCCTCTCGCATCGACGCCCCCGGCCTCGGGCGTGGCCGCCTCGGCAGGCTCCGGATGGCCGGCTCCCCCCACGGGCGGGGAGATCGAATCGACGGGACGCCGTACCTGAAAGACGAATCGGTGGATGAAGGCGCCGTCGAGATGGACGTCGATCGCGTACGGCCCAGGCGGGTCGCCGTTGGCGACGCGCCAGCTCTGCGAAATCCATCCGTCCCTGGCGTCCAGGGTCTCTTCGGTGATCGCTCGCCGGCTGTGGGTCTCACCTGCGAGCTCAGGAGCGAGAGGCCAGCCATCAGAGGGAGTCGGCAGCGTGAGGATCTCTTTCAGAGTGACCGACTTCGGAGTGGCGTCGCGGAGATGAAGCCGCCACTGGTAGGAGCTTCGCCCCGGCAGGAGAGGCACGACGTCGCTCTCGATGGTCGTCGAGCGTCCCGTTCGGTCCTTCGTGCTCACCAGGAACACGGCTCGGTCGATCTTCGGCGCCACGGGTGGCGGGCTCGGGAGCCACGACGCCAGGGCTTCTTGGCGACCAGGGTACACGCCGATCTGCCCCAGCAGGCCCAGCGTATCGAGCAGCGAGTGGATATCAGGCCGCGGGGCACACAGCCTCAGGTCGCCGCCCAGCCGTCGAGCAAGCTTCATGACGGCCACAATCATGCTGAGGCCCGAGCTGTCGACATTCGCCAGACCGCCGAGGTCGACGAGCAGCTTGGTGCGCCGCTCTCCGAGCAGCGAGGTGAGGGCAGCCCGAAGCTCGTCCACGGTGGTTCCCTCCAGCACTCCAGAGGGGGCGACCGCCGCGACGTCCGGAGCCTGCTGGGCAATTATCGGGTCCAGGTTGACGATCATCCACCGTGCGACGGGAGCACGTTCGATACCAACGACGATCTCTCGTTGAACCTCGCGCGCTTGCACGCTGGTCGGGTCAACGCGCCTGCCGAATCGGCACGCGGGCGCCACTTCCATGCCAAATTGGTCGGAGGTGATCGTCGACGGAGACAACACCAGCGGGACGGCGGCCGGCCTGCGGATGACCGGCCTGCGGGGTGAGCGAGAGCCAGACGATGTCGCCACGTCGCGGCACGTGGCGGCGCGGCATGTCACGGCCGGTGGGGGAGAAATAGATGTAGCCGGTGGGGGAAGTAGCGTCAGCGCTTAATCGCACATCTCCTTCAAGGAGTGCTTGGAGGAGGGAATGCCGCTTGCGCGCGCGCCCTCAGCGTGTACTACGCCTCGATGGCCGAGGTCCTCCAGACGCTGCACGCCGCGCGCGCCGACGGCACCTACCGGAAGGTCTTCCGCCGCGTCACCGGACCCGATCTCCTGCTGCTCGATGACGCGGGATTCTCGGACCTCGGCCGCGACGCCGCCAATGAGCTCTTTCGGGTGGTCTGTGCCAGGTATAGGCAGCGCTCGACGATCGTGGTTTCAAATCTCCCCTTCAAGCAGTGGGCAGAGTTTCTGCCGTCTCCCGCTCAGGCCGTCGCCATCGCCGACCGCCTCGTCGACGACGCCACCATCCTGCGCTTCAGCGGCACGCCGTATCGTCAACCCCGCGACGTGCACGGCGCGCCGCTCGACAACGAGTAGCCTCGCCGCCGGCCGGCTCCCGCATGGGACCACCGGGCCGGCGGCCCTTCCGCGCGGCACCGTCGCTCCGGACAGAGAACTCCCCGCATCCGCGCGGGGAAGTAGATCCATTTCGCCCTCTCGATTCATCTATTTCCCACAGTAAATGACGCGCTCCCCCACCGGCCGTGACACCGGCACCCGCTCGACGGTCGACACCAGTCACTTAGCCCGGGCCGGTCTATCCGCCGCCGTCCGCCCACGAAACGGGGGCGCCTCCTCAGGGATTTCCCCATACCCGATTCAGGGGGAAACCCGATAGAAGGATTCTTGGCCAAGCCTATCCTCCGCGCTGGCGACACATGGAGAACTATAAGAGTCGTGCGCGCCTGAGCCGCCCACCACGGGCTCCCCCTCGACGCAGGGGCGTGCTCGCCATGGTCACCCCCGAACAGTCCGGCAAAGAAAAGGAGACGAAGCGATGAGACACCGACGGACGTCCCGCCTTGGGCGCCTCGCCCTCCTGACGATGCCGCTCCTCCTGGCTGTTGCCGCGCCCGTCCGCGCGCAGGACCCAGTCACCACGAGCCACATCTACTCGATCACGGGCGCCAATACCTACGTTCCCCCTACTCCCTGTCCCTGCTTCTCCCCGGCACCCAGCGACGTCGTGACCCTCTCCGGCGCGATCCACGTCCTGACCCAGGTCACCCCCGGGCCGACCGGCGTGGTCGAGATCCACGCCAACCTCCTGGATGTCGTGGGGACCGGCGCCACGGGCTGCCCCTACCACGCCGTCAGCGCTGCCAAGCTCGCAACCAACACCCCCGGCCCCGTCTTCTTCACGGGTACCTACGAGCTCATCCCACCGCCTTCCTGTCCACACACCCCGATCCAGGTGAATGGCGAAGTATTCATAAACCTTGATGGCACCCAGAATCCAATGCTGAGCTTCTTCACTTTCAATCCGACATGAGTCGGGGGTGAGGCGGCGCCAAACTCAGCTTGCGGCGGCGTTTAGGGACAGGGGGACGTGGCGTCCGGGCCGGCCCGCGCACGGGCGGGCCGGTCTCCGCCTTTCCCCGTCCTACGCCCGCCAGTGTCGCCACGGACACCCCGAGCCGCGACGCGCAGGCGCCGACAACTAGAAGCCCCGCCGCCGGCCGGCTCCCGTCATGGGACCACCGGCCGGCGGCCCTTCCGCGCGGCGCCGTCGCTCCGGCCAGAAAACTCCGCGCATCCGCGCGGGGAAGTAGATCCACTTCGGTCTCTCGATTCACCTATTTCTCCCAGCGAGATCTCCGAGGAAGTAGATGATTCGCTCCCCCACCGGCCGTGACAGGCACTACCGCGCCTCACGATCCTCCCTCGCTTTTGTGCTACCATGATATCATTGTTGCAGATATGGCTCGGGTGGCGACAAACGTTCGACTCGATTCGGCGCAACTCCTTCAGCTCAAGCGGCTGGCCGTGGAGCGCGGCGTCAGCCTGTCGGTGCTCTTCCAGGAACTGATCGCCGATTACCTGGTTCGGGTGAGCACTCTCACTGGCAGGGACTGGCGGGCCGATCCATTCTTCCAGGTCGGTCGGCGGCCTGGCCGGTCGGGGCACTCACGCGTCGCCGAGGAGCACGACCGCCATCTCTATCGCGAGCGGCGCTGAGCCCCTGCCCCGAGTCTTTATCGACACCTCGGGCTTTTATGCCCTGGAGGACGCGAGCGATCGGCACCACCGGGAGGCCCGAGCGATCCAGCGCTGGTACCTGCGGCACCGGCCACGGCTCTTCACGACCCATCACGTGCTGGACGAATCGGTCACGCTGATCGGGGTCCGGCTGCACCCGGCGCGGGCCGTTCGATTCGCGCGCCTGGTCTTGTCCAGCCGCGTCGTCCACGTCATCCGCACGGACGCTGCTATGGAGGAGGCGGCCCTCAACGTGTACGAGCGCCTCGATGACGCCCGCCTGAGCTTCACTGACTGCGTCAGCTTCGCCGTCATGCGGGCTCTCGGAATTCCTGTCGCGTTTGCCTTCGACCGTGACTTCGAGCGCGCCGGGTTCCGGCTCGTGCGAGGGATGGCGCTGTGACGTCCAGCCGACGTGAGCGCCGGCTGGAGAGGGCGGCCGCTGAGAGTGCGGCCGCATTCGACGGCGGGGCTCGGCAGTACGCGACGCGCTTCTGGGCAAGCTCGGGTTCAAGGTCCTCATGATCGCTGGGGTGATTTTCGTGTGGGGCCCGCTGCGGCCGGTCGACCGTACACCATGAGTCTCGTAGGCTGGACGATGGAGGAGTCGACATGAACTCGGCGAAGTGGGCGACCATAGCGGGGACGAAACCTCGACGTCCCCGGAAGCAAGGCGCGCCGGACGGACTGTTCGCGCGGTCACGCGGTGGCGGCCGCGGCTCCCTTCAAAGGGAGAGGATGCTCCGGGAGGACCCGCTCAGTCGGACGATTTACCCGCTGCGCACAGCTACGTGGATCTCGTGACCGCCACGACGGTCGGAATTACCCTCTGTCCCCGTGGGCACAGCTGTCCCCTCCCTCGGCGCCGCCAGGGGCGGCTGCTTGTGCGTCCCCGGTTTGTAGACTACCGCACCCGGCCCCCGAGCGTTTCCCGTCGGAGCGACTCAAGGTCATTCTGGCGGCCCACTTCCGATCTGCTCCGGATATTCGTTCTTAGACGCCCCCCCGGGGCCGGTTCACGGATTTCGCTATAGTGGGGCCCCCGGAGCCGAGCCCGGGAGGTCGGACGGCGGAGGAGTCGATATGCGCATGCACGGCAAGGTCTCGATCGTGACGGGAGCCGGCTCGGGGATCGGGCGGGTCACTGCGCTCCGGTTCGGCGCCGAGGGCGGCGCGGTGGTCTGCGTCGATCTCGACGCGACCGGCGCGCGGGAGACGGCCCGGGCCGTCGAGGCGGCCGGGGGGCAGGCGCTGGCCCTCACCGTCGACGTGACTGACGACACGGCGTGCGCGCGCCTGGTCGAGCAGGCGCTCGCCCGCTTCGGGCGGCTCACGACGCTCGTGAACTCAGCCGGCGTGCGGCCGGCCGCCGCCGATCCCGCGCCGCCCCCGGCCGAGTGGCGGCGGGTCGTCGAAATCAACCTGACCGGCACGTACCTGCCCTCGCGCGCCGCCCTCGGCGCACTCCGGGCGAGCGGGGCGGGCTCGATCACCAACCTCGCCTCGATCTACGGCCTGGTCGGCGGGTCGATGGCGCCTTCCTACGCGGCCTCGAAGGGGGGCGTGGCGAACCTCACGCGGCAGCTCGCGCTCAACTGGGCGCCGACGGTGCGGGTGAACTGCGTCTGTCCCGGCGTGATCGAGACGCCGATGACGGCCGAGCTCCGCCGGGATCCCGCGTGGCGGGAGCGCACGCTCGCCAAGTACCCGCTCGGCCGCTTCGGCAAGCCCGAGGAGATCGCCGCCGCGATCCTCTACCTCGCCAGCGACGAGGCGGCTTGGGTCACGGGGGTCGCGCTCCCTGTCGACGGCGGGTACACCGCCGTCTGATCAGGCGATGACGTGCTTGTCGCGGAGGGCGCGGATCTCGTCCGTGCCGAGGCCGAGGGTGGCGAGGACCTCGTCGGTGTGCTCACCTCGGTGGGGAGCGGCGCGGACCACGGCGCCGGGGGTGTCCGACAGCTTGATCCCGATGCCGAACTGCCGGATCGTGCCGTGCTTGGGATGCTCGACCTCCACGACCATCTGCCGGTGGGTGACCTGGGGGTCGCGGACGACTTCCCCAACGTCGTAGACCTTGCCCACGCAGACGTCCGCCCGGACGAGCCGGTCGAACCACTCGTCGCGGTCGCGCGTCCTGATGATCGCCTCGATCTCGCGCCGCGCGGCCTCCTCCTCGGCGTTGGCGGGGCGCACGAACTGGTCGGGCCGGCGGGCGAAGCGGCCGAGCTCGGGGCGGCCGATGGCCCGGCAGAAGTTCTCCCAGAGCCACGGCTCCGTGCAGCCGATCGTGAGGAGCTTGCCGTCCCGGGTCTCGTAGATCGCGTAGTAGGGGTAGGAGCCGCCCAGGAAGCCGGCGCCGCGCCGGGGCGCGACGCCGTCGCTGAAGAAGTAGCGCATGTTCGGCGTGGCCGCCAGGAGTTCGAGCGTCGTGTCGAGGTAGGAGACGTCGACCTGCTGGCCCCGCCCCGTGCGCTCGCGGGCGAAGAGCGCCAGCACGATGCCGAGGGCGCCGTGGAGGCTCGCGCCGGCGTAGTCGGCGATGATATTGAGGGGGATGGCCGGCTTGCGGTCGGCCTCGCCGATGAGGCCGAGGACGCCGGCCAGCGAGAGGTAGTTCATGTCGTGGGCGGGGTGGTCCCGGTAGGGCCCGTCTTGGCCGAAGCCCGAGAGCGAGCAGTAGATCAGCCGCGGGTTGATCGCGGAGAGCGTCGCCCAGTCGCCCCCGAGGCGCGTCATCACGCCCGGCCGGAAGCCCTCGAGGACGACGTCCGCCGATGCGGCCAGGCGGTGGAGGAGCGCCCGGCCCTCCGGGGTCTTGAGGTCGAGGGCGAGGCTCCGCTTGTTGCGGTTGACGAAGGCGAAGGCCGCCCGCCGCGCGTCGTCGACCGGCGGCTCCGGCGTCTCGATCTTGACGACGTCGGCGCCCATGTCGGCGAGGAGCATCGTGCAGAACTCGCCCGGCGCCACCCGCACCAGCTCGAGGATCCTGATCCCGTCGAGGGCCCTCACGCGCGATCGCTCCTGGCGGGCGGGGCCGGCGTCAGCGATAGAAGCCAGGCGCCGGCGTCACGGCCTTCCAGAAAACCGGATCGTGGCCGGGGAAGATGCGGCCGCGAACGAGGCGGGCCAGGGTCTTCAGCCGCCGGATCGACTGGAGCGCGGCCGCCGGGTTCCAGACGACGCCCGGGACGCGCTCGGCGTCGATGTGCTCCTGCCAGTAGCAGGAGTCGCCGGCCAGGATGACCGGCCCGGTCTCCGGCAGCTCGAGCAGGAGCGACTGGTGGCCGGGCGTGTGGCCGTCGGTGCGGAGCACGGTCACGCCGGGGGCGAGCTCCGCGTCGCCGTCGAGGTATCGCCAGCGGTAGCTCGGGAGGTCGAAGTTCTTCCGGTAGTAGAAGCCCTCGAAGAACGCCGGCGGATAGAGCGCCGTCGCGTACTCGTCCTTCTGCACGACGAGTTCCGACGTGGGGAACAGCTCGGCGCCGCCCGCGTGGTCGAAGTGCAAGTGCGACAGCACGACCAGGTCGACGTCGGCGGGCTCGAGCCCGATCGAGTCGAGCCGGTGCACGAGCAGGTCCGCGTCCTCGAAGCGCGCCATCGAGTCGTTCCGGAGGAGCCCCGGCACCGCGCGCGGCGACACGCCGGTGTCGAAGAGGACCGTGCCGTCCGTCGTCTTGACCAAGTAGCAGGCGATCGGGATCGGAACCCGCTCGGCCGACCGCTCGCCGAAGAAGAGGCCGGAGCGCTCGAACCCGAGGTAGCCGTTCTGGAGCGCGTAGAGCGCGGTGACGGCCATGGCGCGGAGTATGAGTCAGACCGACCACCCCGCGCAAGGGCCGCCTTCTCGAATACTTACGGCCGCTCGACCCGCGCCGGCTCGGGGGAGTCCAAGTTAGACCCAAGTTCCACAGCGCTCGGAGCGCTAGCGGCGGACTTTGATCTCGGCGTAGACGGGCGGGTGGCCCCCCCGGTGGGCCGGCTGGAGAGCTTGGTGTGCTCGCGGGACCGGCTCCGCTGCCACCGCAGGACGGTCCTGCGCAGCCTGGGGCGGGGCGTAGTCGGTCTCCTCGACCGCGTCAAGCCCGCGCGCGTGCTGGAGACCGACCGCCGTCGGCGCGGCGCGAGGCGGTCACCGCCTGCGCCAGCGGCGGATCAGCGCTCCCCGGCGACGATCTTTTCGAAGCGCGGATCGGGGCAGAACCAGATCGCCGCCACGAGCACGTACAGCGCGCAGGACACGAGCGGTTGAACGAAGGCGAGGCCGATCGCCGCAGCGTAGATGACGACGGACACCTTTCCCTTGAAGTCTTTACCGATCGCTTCCGCCAGCAGCGAATCCGTGGGGTGCGCGGCGAGCAGCACGCGCGTCAGGATGTAGTAGGCGCAGCCCGCGCCGAACAGCACCGTGCCGTAGGCCGCCACCGGCAGCGGCGCCAAGTGGTTCGTGCCCATCCAGCCTGTGACGAATGGTGCGAGCGATAGCCAGAAGAGGAGATGCAGGTTTGCCCAGAGCGCCGCGCCCCTCACATGGTGCACGGCGTGGAACAGGTGATGATGGTTGTTCCAGTAGATGCCGATGAAGACGAAGCTCAGCACGTAGGTCAGGAACACAGGCAGCACCGGCGCAAGGGCCGCCGCGTCGACCCCGTGCGGCACCTTCATCTCCAGCACCATGATGGTGATGATCACGGCGATGACGCCGTCGCTGAACGCTTCGAGGCGGCCCTTGCTCATCGCGAGGTCTCGAACGTCCGTCGCATCACTGGTGACTTCCGTTCGCCATCCTAGTCCCACATAGGGAAGGCCGCGTCACAAACGGCGATCATCCCCCGTGCCGGCGCCCATGGGCCTTCGACGCGGCGATGCGAGCGCCCGTCCCCGCTAGGTCTGCACCACTGCGCGCACGCTGCGTCGCGGCGCGGGCGGCGCGGGCGTTGTCGTGTAGCCGCACCGAAAGCCGAACACACTCTGGAATCGATCATCGCCCACCATGCGCGCGAGGTCCGGGGCCGCCTCCCCCGAGCGACCCAGGACGCGGTCGCGCTCCGCGAGTTCCATGAGCTGGTTGAGCGGCTGCATCGCGAGGCCGTCGCTAATCGCCTCGAGGTGAAGGCGCTGCCAGAGTCGTCCGGCCGCGAGGCGCTGAACGACGTCGGCTGGGTTCCGCACCGCGATGAGGCCGAACATCGGCGCCGTGCGGCAGTGGCGGTCGCGGGTGGCGGCGAGCCACGCCTGGCCCGGATCGCCGATCACGCGCCCCGGGAGGCTCAGCGCGAGGCGCAGGATCCCCTCCGGGAGGCCGGCCGCGAGCGTGGTCACCCCGTCGCAGTGCCGATTGACGTCGGCGAGGGCGTGCCGAAACCAGCGGTAGCTGTCCCGGCTCAGCTCAGCATCCGCGACGAACTGCTCGGTAGCGCGAACCGTCGCCTTCGCGAAGAGCCGGCCCTCGGCACTGCCCGCGTCGAGCAGGACCAGCCGGGTGTGGGCGCTGGTGACCTGGGCGCCCAGGGCGTCGAGCGTCGCCCGCGGCAGCGGACGGGCGCGGTCGTACGCGGCCCGGCTCGTGTGGCGCTCGGCAATGGCGCGAAAGTGGGCGCCGGCGTCCGGGGCGCCGTCGGTCAGGTCGACGCGGGCGACGAGCGTGTCCCCCGCGGGACCGGGCCGCAGCGCCACGTGCGGCCGGTACCCGAGACCGCGCGCCGCCACCGCGATGTTTTCGAGTGCGCACCCGAGTCCGAGATGCATCTCCCGGCGGAAGGGATCGATCGTGCCGAGATGGCGGGAGGGGTCGGCGAAGAGCTCGACGTGCCGCTCGCCGACGCGGAACAGCCAGGGCTGCGAGTTGTGCGGATTGCTCGCAAGGATGGCGGCGGAGACGAGGCCGAGCGAGCCCTGGTGACGGCCGCGACGCCAGTCGCGCCACGGCTCGAACGCCGGCCCCGCGTAGAGATCCCCGAAGACACCCTGCGCCCACGCCCGCACGCCCAGCCCGCCGGCGGCCACGACGATCGCGCCCCCGGCGGCAAGGCCGGACGTCCGGAGGAAGCCCCGACGGCTGAGCGTCCCCGCGATGGGAGTCATCCGGTCACGTCACCTCGGCCCGTGGTGAGCGCAGACCTCGCGTGAGTTCCGGTCGCCCCGCGCCCTTATGCGGACGCTGTCGGTGGACTGGCGAATCCCCTCGGGCGGCTGCCGGCGTGCCGTCGCGCCCTATCCGGGTCGGCTCTCGGCCGAGGCGGCCGCGGCCTGCTCGAAGGCGAGGCCCTTACGGAGAATGTCGCGCAGCTGCTGCTGATCACGGGCGGAGAGCGCCAGCATCCACCCCGCGGGCTCGCTGAAGCGCGCCACCAGCCGGTCGCGAAGGGCGGCGCCCTCGCGCGTCAGCAAGACCATCTTGATGCGCCGGTCGTCCGGCGCCGCGTGACGTCTCACCAGACCGCGCGCCTCCAGCTTGTCGACGATGCCCGTGAGGTTCGACGGCTCGCAGGCCGCCGTCTGCGCCACCTCGCTCATCGTCGAGGGATGCCGCACGTCCATGTGGAGGAGCGTCTTGGCTTGGATGGGCGAGAGGCCGCAGTCGGCCGACGCGCTCCGGAACCAGCCGGTCTGCCGCATCATCAGGTCGAAGAACGCCCGCGACAGCTGGCGGGCGACCTGCGTCGACGGCGCGAGAGGGCGAACCGACCGAGCGGGCGAACTCCGCATGACGGGAATCTACCAGACGTCTCGATAGTTATCAAGGATAATTATTTTATTTGACAATCTTAAGTATGGACGTCATTCTGGACTCCACACTGCGCGACGGCGCGATCGCGCGCGGGCTCCCGCTCGCGGCGGTCCGCTGCGTGAGCGGGACGCCCGGGAGCGAACGATCCGACCCGTCCCGTCCGTCGGGAGCCGCTGGACGCTGCCGCGGGCGGTCGGCTTGGCCGGGCGGCGAGGCCCGGCGCCGCGGCCCACCCTGGGGTCGGCCCCCCCGGGTCGGTCGGTTTCGAGCGCGCCGCCACCCGGCGAAGGTCGGCGGACCCGAGCGACGACGCGTGCGTCACGCCGCGCCGGCCGGGTCGCCGAGCCCCGGGACGCGGTGGGGCGAGCGCGCAGGGCGCGGCGTAGGCTAGGTACTAGGGAGCGTCACTCATGGGTGAAACGAGGGAAGCGGGGAAGTCGACGCGACCGGTGAGGGCACTGGGTGTGGCATGTCTCCTCCCGGTCCTCCTCGTCGGCTGTCAGAAGACGGCCCCCCCGACGGTCGAACGACCGCCCGCGCCCGTGTCGGTCGCGGCGGCGGTCACGCAGGACGCCGCCGTCTACCTCGACGAGGTCGGCAAGTGCGTGGCCCGGGAGGTGGTCTCCGTCCAGCCTCAGGTGTCCGGACGCATCACCGCCATCCACTTCGCCGACGGCGCCGACGTGAAGCCGGGCGACCCGCTGTTCACCATCGACCCTCGGCCATACCGAGCCCAGCTCGATGCGGCCGTCGCCACCCTCGCCCAGGCGCGGGCGGCGCTCGATCTGGCCAAGATCCAGTTTGTCCGGGCCGGGAACCTCCGCCAGACGAAGGCCATCGCCCAGCAGGACTACGACACCCGGAAGAACGCCGTCGATGTGGCCCAGGCGCAGGTCGAGCAGGGCCAGGCCGCGGTCGAGACCGCCCGGCTCAACCTCGACTACACCTCCATCCGCTCGCCGATCAACGGCCGGGCCGGACATCGGCTCGTCGACCTCGGCAACGTCGTGACCGCGAATATCGGCTCGCTGCTCATGATTCAGCGGCTCGACCCGATCTACGCCGACTTCACCGTCGCCGAGAATGACCTCACGACCGTGCAGCGGCACCTGGCGGCGGGAACGCTGAGGGTCGAGGTGCGGCTGCCCGATGAGCTTGACCGGCCGGTCGTGGGCCAGCTCACGTTTCTCGACAACGCGGTCCAGGACGCCACCGGCACGGTGATGCTCCGGGCCACGGTCGCCAACGGCGAGCGCCGGCTCTGGCCGGGGCGCTTCGTCAAGGTTCGCCTGGTCTTGAGCACGGTGGCGGGGGCGGTGCTCGTGCCCGCGGCCGCGCCGCAGATGTCGGCCAAGGGCCCGTTCGTCTACGTCGTCAAGGGCGACTCCACCGCCGAGCTGAGGCCCGTCAGGCTCGGGCAGCGACAGGGCGAGTTCGTCGTCGTCGCCGAGGGTCTCCGGGCGGGCGAGCGGGTGGTCATCAACGGCCAGCTCGGGGTGACCCCGGGGGGCAAGGTCCGCATCGAGGAGCCGCGCGCCGAGCCGGGCACGCCGGCCGGCGGCCGATCGTGAATCTCTCGGAACCCTTCATCCGCCGGCCGGTCATGACGGCGGTCCTCACCGTCTCGGTCGTCCTCTTCGGCGTGCTCAGTTATCGACGGCTCCCCGTCAACGACCTGCCGGCGGTGGACTACCCCGTCATCCAGGTGCAGGCGGACTATCCTGGCGCGAGCCCCGACACGATGGCCAACAACATCGCGACGCCGCTTGAGCGGCAGTTCATGCAGATCAACGGGCTCGAGCTCGTCACCTCCCAGAGCATCCAGGGCCACGTGAGCCTCACGCTCCAGTTCGCGTTGGACAAGAGCATCGACGCCGCGGCCACGGACGTGCAGACCGCCATTTCGCAGGCGACGGGCGCGCTCCCCGTCGACCTCCCGGCGCCGCCGACCTACTCCAAGACGAACCCCAACGACCAGCCGATCCTGTACATCGCCCTCACCAGCGACTCGGTCACGGCGGGCCAGCTCTACGACTACGGCAGCACCCAGGTCGGTCAGCGGATCAGCATCCTCCCCGGCGTGAGCCGCGTGATCGTGTACGGGACGAAGTCCGCCGTCCGCATCAAGGTCGACCCGTCCGCGATGTGGGCGCGCGGCATCTCCGTCGACGACCTCACCGCGGCGATCAAGAACGGGACCGCCTACACCGGCGCGGGCCAGTTCGACGGGACGGCCGGCACGGCGCTGCTCCGCCCCCACGGCCAGCTGGAAGGCGCCCAGGGGTACGGCGACCTCATCGTCGGCAGCCGTGACGGGGCCGCCGTCTACGTCCGCGACGTGGCCACGGTGCGCGATTCCGTCCAGGATGAGCGGATGGCCATGCGGTTCTGGGTCCGGGGATATCCCCCGCCGTCGGCCACCGTCGTCGTGGCGGTCAACCGCCGCGCCGGCGCCAACGCCGTGGAGGTGGCCAAGAGCGTCCGGGACCTGCTGCCGCTGATCAGCGCCGAGCTCCCGGGCTCCGTGCGCATCACCCCGATCTACGATCGCTCGCGGACGATCGTCACCTCGGTCGCCGACGTCGAACAGACGCTCATCATCGCCTTTGTCCTGGTCGTGATCGTGATCTTCCTCTTCCTCGGGCGCGCGGCGGACACCCTGATCCCGGCCGTGGCCCTGCCGTTGTCGCTCCTCCTGACCTTCGTGGCGATGCAGCTGTTCGGGTACAGCCTCGACAACCTCTCGCTGATGGCGCTCACGCTGGCCATCGGGTTCCTGGTGGATGACGCGATCGTGTTCCTGGAGAATACGGTGCGCCGCATGGAGCGGGGCGAGCGGGCCCTCGCGGCGACGCTCAACAGCGCGACCGAGATCAGCTTCACCATCCTGTCGATGACGGTGTCGCTGGCGGCGGTGTTCATCCCGCTGGTCTTCATGCCCGGGCTGGTCGGTCGCATCTTTCGCGAGTTCGCGATCACGATCGTCGTCGCGATCTTCGCCTCCGGGCTGGTGTCGCTGACGCTGACGCCGCTCATGTGCGCGCGGATGCTCGCCGACCGCGGCCCCGGCTCGAGGCGGACGTGGATGGAACGGGCGGTCGGCGGCGCGGAGAAGCGGGTGCTCGCCGCGTACGGCGCCTCCCTCTGGTGGTTCCTGCGGCACCGGTGGGTCTCCGCCCTGACCTGGCTCGTCTGCCTCGTCGGCACCGGCTGGCTCTTCATGGCGGTCCCCAAGGCCTTCCTCCCCACCGGAGACAGTAGCTTCATCTGGGGCGTCATGATCGCCCGCGAGGGGTCCTCGCCCGCGCAGATGCGCGCCCTCCAGGACCAGGCCGACGAGGTGCTCCGGCAGGACCCCGCCGTCGGCGCGACCTTCACGATGACGGGCGCCAGCCAGTTCCTGGCCTCGAACCAGGGCTTCTTGCTCGCCTTCCTGAATCCGCCGGCGGAGCGGGCCCCCATCCAGCAGGTGGTCGGCCGGCTGATGGGCAAGCTGCGGACGATTCCGGGCGTGTTCCCGTTCCTCCGACCGTTCCCGGTGCTGGAGATCAGCACGGGGGCGACGAACCAGAACCAGGGGCAGTACGCCTTCGCCTTGTCCGGCGTGAACCCCGATCAGGTCTACGACGTGGCCACGCGGCTCACGGCGCGGCTCCGGGAGTACCCGGGGTTCGCGACCCTCTCGTCGGACTACTTCAACAACACGCCGAGCCTCGACATCGACCTGCGGCGGGCGGAGGCCCGGACGCGCGGGGTGTCCGAGACGCGGATCCTGACGCTCCTCCGCAACGCGTACTCGCAGAACTATCTCTACCTGATCAAGAAGCCCACGGATCAGTACCAGGTGATTCTAGAGGCGGAGGACGCCGCCCGCTCGAACCCAGAGGACCTCTCGCTCCTGTACATCAAGTCCGATGACGGGCGGAACCTCGTGCCGCTCCGCGAGCTGGTCGCGACGAAGCTCTCCCTCGGCCCCCAGTCGGTGAACCACCTGAACCAGTTCACGAGCGTCACCCTCTTCTTCAACCTCAAGCCCGAGGTGGCGATCGGCGACGCGACCGACCTGATCGCCAAGACGGCCGCGCAGATCGTGCCGCCGACCGTGCGCGCGAGCCTCCAGGGCGAGGCCCTGACGTTCCGCGACACGGTGCGGAACCTCACCATCCTGATGGCGCTCGCGGTGTTCGTGATGTACGTGATCCTCGCCATGCTCTACGAGAGCTACCTGCATCCGCTGACGGTGCTGTCGACCCTCCCCACCGCCCTCGTGGGCGGGCTCCTGACGCTCTACCTCGTCGGCGACCAGGCGTCGCTCTACGCCTTCGTCGGCATGTTCATGCTGATGGGGATCGTGAAGAAGAACGGGATCATGATCGTCGACTTCGCCCGGCAGCGCGTCGACGCCGGCGAGTCGGCGGTCCAGGCGATCCACGACGCGAGCATGGACCGCTTCCGTCCCATCATCATGACGACCCTCGCCGCCGTCATCGGGGCGGTTCCGATCGCGGCGGGCTACGGAGCCGACGGGGCCTCGCGCCGGCCGCTCGGGCTCGTCATCGTCGGCGGCCTGGTCGCCTCCCAGTTCATCACGCTCTACGTCACGCCCGTGATCTATCTCTACCTCGAGCGCTTCCAGGAGCGAGTCCTGGACCGCACGTCCTTCTTCCGCTCGGGACGGGTGCGCCGCCCCGCCGTCGGCGACGACGGCCTCGCGGCCCTGGCGCCGATGGGGGCGCCGACCGCCGTCGGGGGCACGGACGGTGTGGCCGAGGTCGCCGAGGCAAGCCCGCACGGGACCGCCGAGACTCGGGACCCGCGCGGATGAGCGCGCCGGCTCGCGACGATCCTCGGGCGCGCGTCCGTCCGCGTGCGTTGGGGGCGCTCGTCCTCACCCTCGCCGGGTGCGCGGTCGGCCCGAACTACAGGCGGCCGGGCGCGGCGGTCCCGGACGCCTATCGGGGGACGACCCCGGGCGACGCGACCACGCGCGGAGCCACCGCGCTCGGCGAGCAGAAATGGTGGGAGGTCTTCCAGGACGAGCAGCTGCGGCAACTCATCGCGACCGCCCTCCAGCAGAACTGGGACGTCCGCGTCGCGGCCGCCCGCGTGCTTCAGGCCCAGGCGCAGCTCGGCGTGACGCGCGCGGACCAGTTCCCCTCGCTCACGGGCGCGGCCCAGGCCGCGCGGCAGCGCACGGCGCAAACGCCGGGCGGCCCCAGCGGCCTGTCCTTTCCGGCGTTCGAGAGTAGCCTCCTCGAGGGGAGCCTGTCGCTGGCGTGGGAGCTCGACTTCTGGGGTCGGTTTCGCCGGGCGACCGAAGCCGCCCGCGCGAGCTTGCTGGCGAGCGAGTGGGGCCGGCAGGCGGTCCTGACCACGCTCGTCGCCGACGTGGCCGGCGCGTATTTTCAGCTTCGGGAGCTAGACCTGGAGCTCGAGATCTCCCTGCGCACGCTCCGCTCGCGTCGGGAGTCGCTCGAACTCGTGAAGAGCCAGGAGGAGCAGGGGGCCGCCTCCATGCTCGACGTGCGGCAGTCGGAAGAGCTCGTGTTCACCTCCGCCGCCGCGATTCCCGACCTCGAGCGGCGCATCGAGCAGCAAGAGAATTTCGTGAGTATCCTGCTCGGGCAGAACCCGGCCCCGGTGCCGCGGGGGCGGCCCATGACGGCGCAGCCGCATCCGCCGGTGGTTCCCGCCGGCCTTCCCGCGTCGCTGCTCGAGCGCCGACCCGACATCCGTCAGGCCGAGCAGCGGCTGGTCGCCGCGAACGCCCAGATCGGCGTGGCCAAGGCCGCGTACTTCCCGCAGATCACCCTCACCGCCGTCGGCGGCTACCAGAGCACGGCGCTGAGCAGCCTGTTCAGCGCAGCGGCGGGCATGTGGACCGTGGCGGGAGGCCTCACCGAGCCCATCTTCGACGCGGGGAGGATTCGATCCACCGTCAGGTTGGCGGAGGCGCAGCAGCAAGAGGCCGTGCTCGTCTACCAGCAGACGATTCAGCAGGCGTTTCGCGAGGTCTCCGACGGGCTCGTCGCGTATCGCAAGACGCGGGAGTTCCGGCTCCAGCAGGAGCTCCTGACCCAATCGGCCCAGGACGCGGCGCGGCTCTCGGAGTCGCGCTACCGGGGCGGCGCGACGAGCTACCTCGAGGTGCTGGACAGCGACACGCGGTACTTGTCCGCCGAGCTCAGCCTTGCCCAGGCCGAGCTCGGCGAACTCGAGGCGCTCGTGCAGCTCTACCGGGCGCTCGGCGGCGGGTGGCAATTGTGAGGCGGCGGCCGGCCCGGCCCGAGCGATGCCGAGTCTGATCGGCCCGGCGGCCCCGGTGCCTCTACTCAGCTCGAGCGGGCGACGGCGCGGGCGGAGCGCGCGGCGGGGAGGCGGGCGGGGTCGTAGACCCAGATCTTGGCGGCGGCGACGAGCCCGATCGTGACCGGGTGCCCCCCGATCCGAAAGCTCAGGGTGCCGGCGTAGGGAGCCACCTCCGTCACCGTCACCCCCATGCCCGGGCGCACGCGGTTGTCCCAGAGGAACTTCAGGAGCTGGCGGTCCGCCTCGCCTTCCTCGGTGATCCGGTCGATCGCGAGCGTCTGACCCACCTTCGCCTCCGCGAGCGACACGTGCTCGTGCGGGGGCAGTGCCTGCGCCATGCCGGGGATCGGGTTGCCGTGCGGGCAGGTGCTCGGCATCCCGAGGAGCGTCGCCAGCTTTTCCTCGACGACCGGCGAAATCGCGTGCTCGAGCCGGTGCGCCTCGTCGTGGGCCCCCGCCCAGTCGAGGCCGAGGACGTCCGTAAGCCACCGCTCGATGAGCCGGTGCCGGCGCGCCATCGTTTCCGCGATGGCGAGCCCTCTCGACGTGAGACGGACCTCGTGCTTCGACGTGAGCTTGACGTACCCCTCCCGCTGCATTCGGCGGAGCGCCTCGGTCACGGTGGGCGGCGCGAGCTTCATGTGCCGCGCCAAGCGGGCGCCGATCACCGGCTTGCCGCCGCTGCTCTGAAGGTCGTAGATCGCGGCGAGGTAGTCCTGGACCGCGGGCGTTTCCATGCCGCCACTATACTGGCGCCGCGTCGCGGGTTCAATCTCCTGCCCCCAGGAGCGCGCGCATCGCCGCCGTCGAGCCCAGTCGGGTGATGGAACCTGAGCGCCGCCCGCCCCGCGTGGGTTCGACGCTGAGGATCCGGTGCCGGTCACCACTCCCGCCTGAGTGGCGGGCATCGCCGGAGACGAGCCGGCCACGATAGAGCGGGTTCCGGAGCACCGCCACACCGTGGCCTTCGACCAAAATGGACACCCGACGGCGCCGGAGAGAGGCTCGCTACTCCCCCTCGCGCTCGGCGTCGCGCCACTCCCCACGCCGGTGGCAGTCC